>Ga0302251_1001054_pt1 | contig 19140 bp, 15 predicted proteins | sample AAG_RA_Gln_MG_FD_193534 | JGI IMG/M metagenome (GOLD analysis project Ga0302251, IMG submission 193534) | Enriched activated sludge microbial communities from anaerobic digester in WTTP, New Holstein, Wisconsin, United States - AAG_RA_Gln | ecosystem: Engineered > Bioreactor > Anaerobic >...
CCATTGTTCCAATAGTGGCCATTTTCTCGGTGTGAGAAATTTGTTCCTGCATAATACGGGATTCCTGAATAAACTTAGCATTTTCTATAGCCAAAGTAGCCTGAGAAGTTAACACTTGAAATACCGCCAAATCATCCTCAGTGTATAGTTCTTTAGACTTTTTCTCTCCTAAAATTAAGAAGCCTCCAAGATTATATTCAAGAAGGCCGGGAATAATCGCGGCAGCATTTAATGTACGCATTTGCTCTTCCAACTCACAGGTTATAACATTAGGAGTCTCTTCAGCCTTATGTTTAACCTGATCATAAACAAGAGCTTGCTGTTTTTCCTTCAGCCAGATCATTAAGGTGCTTTTTTTGCTCACAGATACAGGCTGATTACTCCCGATATTCCTCCCCGATTCCATCAAAAACTGCTCTGACCGTTCATCATAAAGATAAATCGCGGCGTGAGAGATTTTAACGGTTTTAGTAACGATATGAACGATCAGGTTAAGAAGCCGGTTAAGATCACGGATTCTCGTCATCCCGATCGCGGCTTGTTTTAAACTATTTTGATAACGTTTCTGCGCGCGTAAAATCCTCGCTTCAGCCTTACGTTCCAGGAATATGTATACAAAAGGCCCTACTGTAGCAAGAATAGCCATAAGTGACAAAGGGACTAACCACCATTTATCATTTAATATAGAGAATAAATAAGGCTGAGACCAGGTAGCCAGGAAAAATGGAATACCTAAAACAATTGAATACGTAAAAATAAAAATTCCTGTTCTGGTTACGGCAATTTTAATATCAAGAAGCTGATATTTAAGGATAGCATAGGTAACAATAAAACAATATAAAGGAATAGTGAAGTTTCCAATAGGATAAAAATTGATATTAAACATGGGTAAAAAATTAGTTGTACCACCCAAAAACCCAACAAACATACCAATAAAAAGATAAAGAATTTGATTTCTTATAGCACCTGAATTATTTTTATAATAAATAATTAACTCGAGATGTCCCCACACTACTAACCCAACCCAAATCAAAAAAAAGATTGGATAGAAAAACCCTGATGATTGCTGATAATAAATTGAATCAAAAATTGTTACTATTTTAGACATAAAAAGATTTGTCCAATTAATAATTAAAAAGAAGAAGCCTTGCAGATAAGCAACATAAATTACTTTTTTATATTTTTCATCAATTTTACAAAAAATGCATACAGTATGAAAAAAACAAACAGGAATAAAAATACCGCCAATATGAGCAATTCTCCATGCAAAAAGTGCTTTTTGAGGATTATTACTAATTCCTATAAGAAAAGCTCCTATTCCCCAAAAACCAACGGAAAGATTAAATAAAACCCAAATTTTGTGAATTTTTGATCGTCCATAGATCGAAACTAATACGGCTAATAATAAACACGTACACCCAAGAATTAGCCCACCCAAAGCGAATAAATTCATTTTAATCCCTCTAATTTATTGAGTACTTTTTTTGCCGTATCTCTCCCTAAAAAAGCAACACCAGGCACTCCATAAAAAGCTGATGACCAATGACCAGTTAAAAAAAGATTATCGAATGCCGACTGGAATTTAGTTAATGAGCCAAGGCGAGAAGGAACAGAACTCCATCCGTAAGCTGCTCCTTGGAAATTTAAAGTTTCCCTAAATAAAGTAATGGGCGTACAAATTTCCTCCACCTCGATATTTAAATTAGTTTTAATTATTTTTTTTTCAATTTTCTTAATTATAATATCCGAATAGCTATTACGATATTTATGCCAAAAACTTTTATTTTTAAACAGGGAATTAATAAAAACAGTCATTGTTCTTTTCTTATTGTTTAAATGCAATAAAAACCAATTAATTTTAGAGAAATCTCCTTCTATAGCTTCATAATACATCCTTTCAACATTAAAATGTTCGAGATAATAAATATTTAAATTTTGATGTTTAAATTCTGAAAAATAATTTTTAAAACCCAAATAAAGAACAAACATTGATAAGGAAGGTTTTAATTTCTTTAATATATTTTTAGCAAGAAATCGTTTTTTTGAATTTTTTACAAAATCAACAAAAGTTTGTTTCGTATCTACGGCAGAAACCACAAATTTAGATGTCAAAAAGCTTTTATTATCAAGATGAACTTCTCGTATTACTTCATCTTTTATAGTAAAATTCTTAACTTGTGTACTCAAGTATATTCTTCCGCCAAAATCTTTAAATTTTTCAAGAAAAACAGAAGCGAGCTCTTGGATGTTGTGTTCAGGATAATACCCTCCGTCAATCATAAACTCACGAAATACTGTTAAAGCAATAATTGATGAAATTCGAGAAGGAGGCAATCCTGAATTAATAAATATTGGAAATGACAATAAAGCGGTTAATTTCCTTTCATTAAAGTAATATTTTAGCAAATCATCAAAAGTGCTTTTACGAAATTTAATTATATCTTTCAAATCAAAATTCATAACTAAATTAAAAAAGGTTTTTATACTTTTTTTCTCTTTAGGAAAAGTATTTTGAAAATTATTTATGGTTTTTTTATAATCATTCCAGAAATAAATTTTATATCCTAAACTTACTACTACATCTGACGGATCGTTTCTTCTTAACCTTAGTTTATTTTTTAAGTTTAGATCTTCCAAAACTTGATTTAAAACTCCCCCCTTACGCATACTTCCCAAGGAATGAACACACGCATCAAAAAAAAACCCGCCTCTTTTAAAAGACGAGCAATATCCTCCCACAAATGAATTTTTCTCAACAATAAGGGTCTTTAATCCGGCTTTTGCCAAATAGCAACCGCAAACCAACCCGCCGATTCCCGCACCAATTATAATCGCATCATAATCGTATTTTGCCATTTCCCCTGACTAATTTTCAATCTTCCTGAATATCGCCGCCGCATTAAACCCGGCGAACGCGCACGAAACTTTCAGAACAGTGTTCAAATGTTGCTTCAATTCTTTTTTTACTACACTTAAATTAAAATCTTTTCGTTCAGTCCCGGTATTCAAAGTCGGCAAAATGGTATTTTTATTCAAACACATCAGCAAAATCGCTGTTTCCATTAACGCGCTTCCGCCTAAATTATGCCCTATATACGGTTTAAAAGCTGTAAGGAACGGCTTTTGAAAATTTTTTCCAAAAATATCAGTCAACGCTTTAGATTCATAATAATCAATTACTCTCGATCCTACTCCGTGTGGACAAACAAGATCAACTTCTTTTGTCGTGACATTGCTTCGCGCTAAAGCATTTAGAATAGCAGTCTGATATGAATCACTTCCGATTTTAGGCACTGTCACCTGCCAGCTTTCCAGGGAAAATCCCCCGCCTAAATACTCAGCGTAAATAAACGCGTTTCGTTTTCGCGCGTGTTCTAAATCCTCTAAAACCAATCCTATTCCGCCATCGCCAAACACTATGCCATTACTATTTTCGGCAAAAGGCCTCATTATTCCATCCGGGGAATAAATCCCCAAATCTTTAAACCACAAATATTTATATATATCGGTTTTATCGGCCGCCGAAACTACTACAACAGAATTCTGTCCATTTTTGATCATCTGCGCGCCTGTTTCAATGGCATAAACACCGGACGCACAGGCATTACAAATAAACAATGAAAATTGATGAACATTAAAAACCTTCGCGACATGAAACAATGTCATAAAAGGCTGAGTATCATAACCGCTTTTAAGGCAATCGTGGTAAAGAATATCATAAAATTGCTTCTTTGTTAAGGATTTCTTATTATTTCTAAAGAGTTCATACGCCTTTGCGGTTATTTTTGATAGAAACGGCAGAAGATTAATATTTTCATGGCTTACGACAAGCCCGAAAGGATGTTTTAAGGATGACCTGGAAGGTAACGCGGCATCACACAACGCCAATTGAATGGACGCGATCAGATAAAATAAATCTATAGTCTCATCGCCTTCTTTCCAATCTTTTATCCATTCAAGGGCCTCTTGAGATATTCCGTATTTGTGAATATTGAAATTTTTTACTTTATGATAATGGAATGTCCCCCATTCTTCTTTATCGAGTTTAATGGTTTGCCGGGTGACTACAGGCTTTTCTTTACGAAGGTTATGCCAGAGATCATTTTTCCCTATCCCCATAGAAGTAAGCGGCCCAATACCGGTCACAACAACCCGTTTACTGCTTTTCATTTTTTTTCAGGGAATTTCTGATCAGCTTTACGGCATCAGACACTCTTTTTAGTTTTTTCAACTGGGTATCTTTAATTACAATTTTATATTTTTTTTCAATGTTCGTGGCTATTTCAATTACTTTGAGAGAATCAATCCCGACATCTTTAATCAAATCAGCATTATCGCTGATTTGATCGGGATTTACACCGGTAACAGAAGACAACAACTGTTTAAAATCATCATTGATTTTATCGGACATACACACGCCTCCATGCATAAAAGTTATTTTCTCCTGACAAAAACTAACGCTCCTTCTGCCACTACATTCAAATTCACCTCCGCCCGGGCTTTAACATACGCGGTATCCCGGGAAAGCCGCAATGCTTCAGCTTCAATATACAACTGATTTCCGGGAATAACGGGTTTCATAAAACGCATTTCTTTAACAGCTCCAAGATAAAAATCAAGCTTCTGTTTTTTCCTGTTTCCTTTAAAAAAAAGAAACGTTGAAACCTGCGCCATGGATTCTACAATCAGTGTCCCCGGAAAGATCGATTTATCAGGGAAATGCCCCAAAAAACAGATCTCGTTGCCGGTTATATTTTTGATACCGATGACTTTTTTGCCTTCCTGTATTTCCTTAATGGTATCAACCATAAAAAAAGGGAATTTCTGCGGTAATAATTTTTTAATCTTCTCAAAATCAAGCATACTTATTCTCCTTTTAATTATCGAATCTTCCTATTACAAGACTCGAATTATTACCCCCAAAACCAAAACCGTTATTTAAAGCAATTTTAACCGGCTGTCTTCTCGGATGATTCGGGACACAATCAATATCACATTCCGGATCGGGTGTTTTATAATTAATTGTCGGAGGAATAATCCCATGCTTAACTGTAAGGCAGCATGCAATAGCTTCAAGAGCTGACGCGGCACCCATCGGATGTCCAAGCATGGATTTTAAGGAACTTACCGGAACTTTTTTATATCGTTCTTTAAGAATATTTTTTATCGCCCGGCACTCTATTTTATCATTGATCAAGGTACCCGTGCCGTGAGCTGAAATGTAATCAATATCCTTATACGAAATCCCCGAATATTCTAAAGCATTCTCCATGGTTTTTGTCACCCCAAAAATTTCCGGGGCGGTTGGATGATAGGCGTCACAGGAAAGCCCGTATCCTTTAATTTCCGCGTAAATCCGGGCGTTCCTTTTTTTAGCAACGTCAAGCCGTTCCAAAATTAAAATCCCTGCGCCTTCACCCAACATCATCCCTTTACGGTTTTTATCAAACGGCTGGCATTTTTGGGGGGCCATAGCATATAAACTCTGAAAGCCAATAAATCCGATATAAAAAAATGCATCCGCGCCTCCTGTAACCGCGCGCTCCAATTTACCGGTACGGATCATATCATACCCGTATCCTATGGCGTAATTTCCCGCGGCGCATGCGGTCGGGAAAAGATAATTCATTCCGTTGATGCCGAAATAAATACCAATATTATTAGAAATATTGTTCGCGAGAACTTGAGACAAACGTATTTTATCTATTGTATTCTGTTTCTCCCTGACCCATGTAAATAATAGATCTTCCATGGGTTTACCTCCCATCGTCGTCCCGATAAACACTCCTGTGTTTTCTCCCTGGATTTGCTTTTTTTTCAATCCCGCGTCTTCAAAAGCAAGAATAGAAGCAGACAAAGCGAATTGCGAAGTTTTACCAAGATATTTAACCTTTCTTCTGTCTATAAAATCACCTGCTTTAAAATTCTTAACTTCTCCTCCGCGATGGCATTTAAGATTAGAGGTATCAAAAGAACGTATTTGACTAATGCCGCTTTTCCCTCGACATATCGAATCCCAAAAGTCCTCTCTTCCAATGCCAACCGAAGATACCACCCCTAAACCTGTTACCACAACTCTACCGCTATCTTTCATATATTCCAATTCCCTAATTATAAGCTTTTATGACTACCGAGGCGTTATTCCCACCCGGGCCGTAATTATTAATTAAAAAGTTTTTAATTTTTTTATCCATTGGTTTATTTCCCGGGAGGTTTAAATAACAATCCTTATCCGGTTCCAGGCAATTAACAGCCGGGGGAATAAAGCCTTTATGTAACATTTGTAATGATGAAATAATCTGCAACATTCCTGCCGCGCTCATAGTTTCCCCCACCATCGACTTAATGGAACTAACGGGGATCAAACTTGAATACTTTCCGAAAACATCACGGATCGCGGCTGCCTCTAATCTATCCTGAAGAGGAACGGAATTTGCCGCTGACGAAATATACCCGATATCTTTAATCTTAATTCTGGATGCTTTAACAGCTCTGCTCATAGAATTTTTTAATCCCTGCGCCCTGGGATCATACTTTGAAGCCCGGTAAGCATCAAAATAGTTTCCGAAACCACCTACTTCTCCATATATATACGCGTTTCTTTTTCCTGCGGAAATCTCGCTCTCAATAACCAATACTCCCGCGCCTTCCCCCATAACAATACCATTATGCCTTTTGTCAAAAGGACAGGAAATTTCCTCTCCTTTAAGCCCGGCTAAAAAACCTAATGAATAATATCCCAGAAACGACTGAAACAACAACGCTTCAACACCCGCGACAATAACAATATCAGCCCTGTTAAATTTAATAAAATCAACAGCATATTTTAAAGCGTCAAGACTAGCGGTAAAGCCGGTTGAAACAGTCGTGTTAAAACCCTTTATATGAAATCTGATACCAACCTGGCTGGAGGGAAAATTTATTGTAATACCGGGAAAAAGAGAAGGATTAACAAACCGCGGGCCATTTTTTTCTGAATCCTTAATAAATTCCGTAAAATTATACAATAAAGATAACGTCGTAGCCGTAACAACCCCTATTCTCCGGGTATTCCGCTCTGAAATCTCTAACTTCGAGTCCTTCAATGCCAGGCTTACACCTGAACATAAAATCTGAGTGGTCCTGTCAAGATCCTTAAGGCCCTTCGAATCCAAAAATATTTCCGGATTAAAATCCTTTACTTCTCCAGCAGTATGAACTTTAAATTGAGTAGTATCAAACGCGGTTATTTTTTTGATTCCGGTTTTACCTTCACGCAAAGACTGCCAAAATTCTTCTTTGCCGATACCATTTGAAGCAATAACTCCAACACCGGTAATCACTATACGTTTTTCGGGCATACTGATCCACCTGTTTACGCCATTGACAAACCGCCGTCAATAACAATTACTTCTCCGGTAATATAACGGGATTCTTCGCTTGCCAGAAATCGAACAACCTTCGCTACTTCTTCGGGTTTTCCGAATCTACCCAAAGGAATCTTTTCCAACGCGGCCTTTTTAGAATCATCCTTAATGGCGGAAATCATATCGGTTTCAGTATAGCCGGGTGCCACCGCGTTCACGCGGACGTTAAACGGTCCTACCTCCTGAGCCAGAGATTTTGTAAAACCGATGATCCCTGCTTTAGAGGAGGAATAATTCACCTGACGGGGACAGCCGATTAAACCGCATACCGAAGTTATATTAATGATCGTACCGCTTTTTTGCTTGAGAAGAGTTATTATGGAAGCTCGGGTGAGATTATATGTACCGGTGAGATTTGTATTAATTACATCTGCCCATTCTTTAGGCTCAGTCAAGGCTAGCGCCTTATCTATAACAATACCGGCGTTATTGACTATAATATCCAATTCGCCAAAAGTTTTGAGAGTTTTGCTTACCCAGGATTTAACGCTTTCGAAATCCTGAATATCAACCTGAAAAGCCTTGCACTGCACGGATAAAGATTTTATTTCCTTAACCAGATTATTGGCTTCCTTACGGCTTTTAAGAAAGCTGAAACTGATATTCACACCTTCACGGGCCAATTCAAGAGCAATAGCTTTACCAATACCTCGTGACGCACCGCTTATAATCGCAGTTTTTCCTTTAAGAGACATAGACCTGCCTTTCTTCGTACGGGTTGCGGTTACAATAAGAATATGAAGACAGATTAATACGTATAATTATAATAATTAAACCGTATCCAGGAGTGCTTTGTCTATACTCGTCTTTCTGCGGTCCTTTCTGGTATAGTTGTAGATGGATTTTTCTTTAATCCATTTCTCAATCATTTCTCTGTGGTATCTCCAATCCGTTCCGATTTTAAACGCGGGAATTTTCCCTTCGCGTGCATATTTATGCACTGTCAAAGGATGGATTTGAAGATACTCTGCCACCTCCTTTGTAGTCATAACTTCCTTGTTTTTTCGCGCCATAACCGCTCCAATTTTGGCATGTTTACGCTAATCATAAATATACAGAAAAAATCAGGTAGTGTCAAGAAAAATAGAACAAAAAAGGAACGGCTCAATTTTTTTAAATAGCGCCGTCCCTTTGAGTAACTTTCAAATCTCTTTGTTTTTTTAAAATATCCTCATTATTGAATAGTTTTAAAAATGAGGAATAAACCTTTGAGGGTTAGGTCTGAATCGAGGTATTTGATAACACGGCAATATGAACTGATTAAGCCTATATCACCGCCCGTGCCAATCACATACGGGGAGATTTTTAATTCTTTGTTTATTTTTTCAACCAACGCATCCGTTAAAGAACCAAAACCATTCACTATCCCGCTTAAAATACTATTTTTAGTATCCCTGCCGATAAATTCCTTCGGAGCTTGTACTTTTAATCCCGGAAGCAAAGCGGTTTTTTCTTTTAAGGCTTCAAGAGAAATACGCATGCCCGGAATTATCATGCCTCCAAGATACGCGCCCTGAGACGAGATAATATCAAAGGTAACCGCGGTACCAAAATCAATAACAATAGCGGGAGCCCCGAATATTTTTATCGCGGCATACGCGTTTACCAGGCGATCCTGCCCAACCTGTTTGGGGAACCGATACGCGTTTTTAATTGGGACTTTACAATTCTGCCCCAGAACATACGGCTTCCGGCTTAAGAATTGCTTTAAACTTTTGGTAAAAATACACGTCGCCGCAGGGACTACACTGCAAATAATCACACAATCACAGTGGTGGCGGCTGAAAATTTTCTTTAAATCAGAGGTATAATTTTTCTTAACGGACGGGATTTTAAATTTAGCTTTCAAAACGTCCCCGGCAAACACTCCGAGCGTGATATTTGTATTGCCTATGTCAACTGCAAGTAATATTTTGTTCATTTTGCTTTTAATTTTTGCATTTCCTTGATTTTATCCCTTATTTCCGCCGCTTTTTCAAATTGCAGATTCCGGGCGGAAAGCTCCATTTCGTATTCAAGTTCAGAGATATATTTATTCAATTCATACTCATCCCGGGCTTCACCGGTAAGCCCCATAACAAAGTTTTCGGATTGTTCGAATTCCTCAATCCCCTCTTTTATCGCCTTTTGAATTGACCGGGGGCTGATATTATTTTCTTTATTAAAAGCGAGCTGAATCTTACGTCGCCTCAGGCTTTCCTGCATGGCGCGTTTCATAGAACCTGTAATAGTATCCGCGTACAATATTACCGTCCCGTTAATATTACGGGCGGCCCTGCCGGCGACCTGAATAAGAGAGGTTTCAGAACGCAAAAAACCTTCTTTATCCGCATCGAGTATGGCCACAAGAGAAACTTCCGGTAAATCCAACCCCTCACGCAATAGATTAATTCCCACAAGACAATCAAATGATTTTTCGCGCAATTCCCTCAGGATCTTTGACCTTTCGAAAGTCTGTATTTCCGAATGAAGATATTTTACTTTAACGCCTTTTTCCTGTAAATAGGAAGTTAAATCTTCGGCCATGCGTTTTGTCAGGGTAGTAATCAAAACACGTTCATTTTTTTCGGCGCGTTTTTTAATCTCTTCTATAAGATCATTGATCTGGTTTTCCGTCGGCCTGATGATTATCCCCGGGTCAATCAATCCTGTCGGACGGATTATTTGTTCGACGATTTTCCCCTCGCTCAATCCGATCTCATAGTCACCGGGAGTAGCCGAAACAAACACCAGCCTTTTAACAAGGGAATTAAATTCATCGAATTGCAAAGGCCGGTTATCCATGCACGACGGCAGGCGAAATCCGTATTCAACCAGAACTTTTTTCCGGGCCAGATCCCCGGCAAACATTCCCCGGATCTGAGGGACAGTAACATGCGATTCGTCTATAATAACCAGGTAATCTTCAGGGAAATAATCCAAAAGGCAATGTGGCCTCGCTCCTTCCGGCTGGCCCGATAAGTGGCGGGAATAATTTTCAATGCCGTGGCAATAACCCAGCTCGGACAGCATTTCCATATCATACCGTGTGCGGGATTCAAGGCGCTGGGCTTCCAAAAGCTTGTTTTTATTTCTCAGTACCGACAACCGCTCCTTCAATTCCTTTTCAATAGATTGTAAAGCCGTATGGACTCTGTTTTCAGAAACAATAAAATGTTTAGCCGGATAAATAGCGGTTTTTTCAAATTTCCCGATACTTTCCCCGCTTACAGGATTAATAAGCGATATTTTTTCTATTGTATCGCCGAAAAATTCAACCCTCAGAGCTTCTTCTTTATAGGCGGGAAAAATTTCAACGACATCACCGCGCACCCTGATCTTACCGCGGGAAAAGTCATAGTCATTACGTTCATACTGGATTTTAATAAGCCGGGAAATAAGTTCATCACGTTCTATTCTTTCTCCCGTTTCAATACTTACCAGATATTCCCGATAATCTTCGGGAGAACCCAGGTTATATATACAGGAAACCGACGCCACGACAATTACGTCGCGCCGCGTCATCAGAGAACTGGTCGACGATAAACGAAGCCGGTCCAAACGATCGTTAATAGACGCGTCTTTCTCAATATATGTGTCCGTTGAAGGAATGTAGGCTTCCGGCTGGTAATAATCGTAATAACTGACAAAGTATTCAACGGCGTTTCCCGGGAAAAAATCTTTAAACTCGGAATATAATTGGGCGGCAAGGGTTTTATTATGTGAAATAACCAAGGTAGGCATATTCACTCTGGCAATAACATTAGCAAGAGTAAATGTTTTACCCGAACCGGTAACGCCTAATAAAGTCTGGTGCCTCCTATTGGATAAAACGGAGGCGGAAAGCTTTTCTATGGCCCGCGGCTGGTCTCCGCACGGCTCAAATGAGGAAACTAATTTAAAACCGGTCATACTCTTTACTAAACCACATCCATGCTGATATCAACAGAATCAACGGAATGAGTTAATTCCCCGATGGAAATAATATCAACCCCGGTTTCCGCCACCTGTCGGACATTATCCTTCGAAATCCCTCCCGACGCCTCAAGTTTTGTCCTGGGATGATGGCTGTTGAAAAGAGTATTATCAAGAATACTAACGGCTTCTTTCATGTCTTCAATACTCATGTTATCAAGCATGATCACGTCAGGCTTAAATTTAAGCGCGTGGCGGAATTCATCGAGATTCTGAACCTCGATCTCAATTTTAAAACCTTTCGGAATGCTCGGCAGACGCGAATATCCGTCAGTGACCTGAATATGATTATCCTTTATAAGGATCATCTCATCCAGGCTCATCCTGTGGTTATACCCGCCTCCGACGCGCACAGCGTATTTTTGCAGGTCTCTCAAACCGGGAAAAGTTTTCCGGGTATCAACGATTTTTGTCTTCAACGGCTCAATGCAGGAAACGTATTCACGGGTTTTTGTCGCAATACCCGACATAAGGGACAAAAAATTTAAAGCCACCCGCTCCGCGATCAAAACATTGCGCGCGTTACCGGATATTTCCGCGATCACTTTCCCTGCCTTAATTTTGCGGCCTTCAGTCACCATTGGCGTGAAATTGAGATTTTTATCAACGAGCTTAACCGTACGGTCGGCAACCAGTAACCCGCAGATAACACAATCCTCTTTTGCCACGAAATGAGCCTTAATTTCCTTGTCTTCAGGGATCGTTAACTGAGTTGTCATATCCCCTTTGCCGATATCTTCAACAAGCGCGTGTTTGATAATCTGATCCAACCGTTCCGGATTTAGTTCCGGTGACTGCTCCGAAAGAAAATAATGTTTATTCGAGCCCATGTTTCACCGCCTTTAGTTTGGTTAACAATTCCGTTAATTCTTTTAAACGGTTTTTCTCCTTTTCCACAACTTCTACAGGCGCCCTCTCAACAAAAGCCTGATTCTTAAGCATATTCTCTTTGGCTTTAATCTCCGATTCGGCTTTGGCTATTTTTTGGCCGATCCGCTGACGATACTTATCCCCATCCGCCAGGCCGGTCAAGGGAATAACAATATGCATATCGTTTAACACGCTTACAAACTGTCCTGGTGCGTGTTGGAATTCTCCGCAGATTTCAAGGATGCTCAATTTAGCCAGGTTTTGAATATCGGAGGACATAGACGAAATCACTGCATTTTTAGCCTTATTCGTAATAAATATTTTAGCTTCTATGCTTTCCTGCACCGGGACTTCCAATTCAGCGCGCATATTCCTGATAGTTGTAATGACTTCAATAACCGTGTTCATTTTTGCTTCCGTTTTTTTATCTATTATTTTCGGCTGAAGATGCGGCCATTTCTGAATCATAATTGACGTCCCGTCGGAACAAAGCTTCTGCCAAATCTCTTCAGAAATAAACGGCATTAAAGGATGTATAACCCGTAAAAATTTCTCTAAAACTTTAAACATCACCACCTGTGTCTGGGGATTTTTAATATCTTTTTTGATCATTTCCAGATACCAGTCGCAATATTCATGCCAGAAAAAACGGTATAATAAACCGGCGGCGTCATTAAATTTATACGATTCAAGGTTCTTATTCAACTCTTTCAGTGTAGAATAAAAACGGCTTAAAATCCACCTGTTGGGAATATCAAGATTTTCTTTTTCAAAAAATACGCATAGATCGGTTTTCGCTATATCTTTATCAAGATTCATCATCACAAAACGTGACGCGTTCCATATTTTATTGGCAAAATTCCTGCCCTGTTCAAACCGTTCCTTGGAAAGAAAAACATCCTGCCCCTGAGAGGTAATTGAAATAAGGCTGAACCGCAGCGCATCAGTCCCGTATTCACTGATTATTTCCAACGGGTCAATAACATTCCCAAGCGATTTGGACATTTTTTTTCCTTCAATATCACGCACCGTCCCATGAATATACACATCCTTAAAAGGAATATCGCCCATAAATTCAAAGCCGGCCATTATCATTCTCGCCACCCAAAAAAAGATTATTTCCGGAGCGGTTACCAGCGCGGCTGTAGGATAAAAATAGTCCAATTCCTTTTTTTTCTCTTCTGACTTCTGTTTCTGTACATCGGACATACCGGTAAACGGCCAGCCAAACGTGGCGAACGGCCACAACCAGCTTGAAAACCAGGTGTCAAGCACATCCTCATCCTGCACAATATCGGAAGAATTACACACAGGACACTTCTGAGGTGGAGTTTTGGAAACAATAACCCCAGGATAACGCGTAGTCTTATCCGGAGACTGTTGACTATGGGTCGTCGACTTATTTGTTTCCAGACAATTTTTACAATAATAAACCGGAAGACGATGCCCCCACCATATCTGACGGGAAATACACCAATCCTGAATATTTTCCATCCAATGAAGATAAATCTTGGTCCATCGTTTGGGATGAAAAACAATCTTCCCCTTCTTGACCGCTTCGATACCAGGTTGAGCCAAAGGCTTCATTTTCACGAACCACTGCTTTGATAAATACGGTTCGATTATCGTATGACAACGGTAACAGTGCCGCGCGGAAACCTGATACGGCTCAACTTTTTCCAAAAGCTTCTGCTCCCTCAAATCCTCAATAATTACTTCCCTGGCTTCAAATCTGTCCATATCCTTATAATTACCGGCATAGTCATTCATCCTGCCGTCGGGATACATCACGTTTATAAATTCAAGGTTATGTTTCTTCCCCATGGCGTAATCGTTAGGGTCGTGGGCGGGTGTAACTTTTACCGCGCCGGTGCCGAATTTTTGATCAACCAAAGGATCTGCGATAATCGAGATTTCACGGTTAACCAGAGGAAGAACCAAGGTTTTACCAATGAGTTTTTTGTAGCGTTTGTCTTTAGGATTAACGGCAACCGCAGTATCGCCAAGCATTGTCTCCGGACGGGTGGTCGCGACAATGACAAAAGTTTCAGGATTTTCTTTTAAGGGATATTTCAGATAATACAGACTGCCCTGAATATCGTGATGGGGACCTTCTTCATCGGAAAGCGCGGTCTGGCAGCGGGGACACCAGTTAATGATATAATTTCCCTGGTAAATAAGGCCTTTTTCGTATAATGACACGAAGACTTCCACCACCGCTTCTGAATAATCTTCGTCCATGGTAAAACGCGTCCTCTGCCAGTCGCAGGAAGCGCCGAGTTTTTTGAGCTGACGGATAATTGTGGATCCGTATTGTTCTTTCCACATCCACACGCGCTGAAGAAATTGTTCTCTTCCCAGATCCTGCCTTTTTAATCCCTCTTTGGCAATCTGGCGTTCGACAACGTTCTGAGTGGCGATCCCGGCATGGTCCGTACCGGGCATCCAAAGCGTTTCATGCCCAAGCATACGGTGGTAACGGATAAGGATATCCTGGATGGTATCATTTAACGCGTGCCCCATATGAAGAATACCTGTCACGTTGGGAGGAGGAATTACGATAGAAAAAGGTTTTTTATCCGGATTATACCGGGCTGAAAAATAACCTTTTTCTTCCCAATATCTATACCAAATATCTTCTGTTTCTTTGGGATTGTAACACTTAGAAAGTTCTTCCATACAAATTTATTTTTTCTGGTCTTTGAGGAGTTTATATTCAACGCTGTCCATTAACGCTTCCCATGACGCTTCAATTATATTTTCTGAAACTCCCACAGTATTCCAGCTGTCGGATTCATCCTGAGACTGTATCAAGACACGGACTTTTGCCGCGGTCCCATTCTTTTCATCAAGGACACGGACCTTAAAATCCGAGAGATGCATTTTTGAAAGAGCCGGGTAAAATTCCTTTAAAGCCTTCCGTAAAGCATTATCCAGAGCGTTTACGGGGCCATCGCCTTCAGCGGCAGTATGTTCCCTGACACCATTAACCTTAACTTTAATAATAGCTTCAGACGTAATTTTTTTATTTGAATGTTTTTCAACAACCACTTTAAAACCTTCCAATTCAAAAAACTTTTTAAATTTTTTTAAAGTTTTTTTGATAAGAAGTTCAAAAGACGCTTCTGCTGCTTCAAAATGATAACCCTGCAATTCAAGCTTTTGTAAAAGCGCCAGGATTTTTTTAGTCTGAGCGTCGTCTTTTTTCAAATCCAGGTCTATATCTTTAGCCCTAAGAAGAATGCCTGTTTTTCCCCCTAATTCGGAAACCAAAATTCTGCGTTTATTACCTACCGCTTCCGGATCAACATGTTCATATGTCCGGCAGTTTTTCATCACCGCGTTGATATGCACTCCCCCTTTATGAGCAAAAGCCGAAGAGCCGGCATACGGCTGATCATTACGCTGTTTCATATTGCTGATTTCACTTACAAAGTAGGAAAGATGAACCAGCGACCGCAACTGACGGTCATTAACGCATGTAACCCCCATTTTTAGTTTAAGATTTGCTATGATAGGCACAAGATCCGCGTTTCCGCAGCGTTCACCGTAACCGTTAACAGTTCCCTGCACCATATCGCATCCGGCTTCAACCGCCGCCAAGGAATTTGCCACTGCCAATCCGGCATCGTTGTGACAGTGAATCCCCAGCCACACGGAAATACTCAGACGAACCTCGCTGACAACTTTCGCGATCTCAGAAGTAAGGGAACCACCGTTGGTATCGCATAAAACAATTGCCTGCGCTCCTGCTTCCTGAGCCGCTGCAAGACACTGCAGGCTGTATTTTTTATTACTCCGGTAGGCGTCAAAAAAATGTTCGGCGTCATAAAAAACAGTCCGCCCCTGGGAAACCAGATAACCAACAGTATCACGGATCATAGCCAGATTTTCTTCAGGCGTTGTTTTCAGCACTTCAGACACATGCAGATCCCAGGTCTTTCCAAAGACAGTAACAACCGGAGCGCCGGATTTCAAAAGCCCTTTTACATTGCTGTCGTCACACGCTTTCGAGAGCGCCCTGCGGGTAGACCCAAACGCCACAAGTATACTTTGCTTAAACGGTTTTTTCTTCATCTCCAGGAAAAATTCCATATCCTTGGGATTGGAACCTGGCCATCCACCTTCAATATAATGCATCCCGAATTTATCTAATTCCCTGGCAATAACGATCTTATCCCGGACAGAATATGAAATTCCTTCCCCCTGGGAACCGTCACGTAATGTTGTATCGTAAATTTTTACCTGTTTTTCCATGTATCCGGCTTATTTCGCTAATTTGAATTTCTCGTGTAATTCCTTGACAGCTGTTTCAACAAATTTCTTTTTTATAATACAAGAAATACTGATATCTGACGTTGAGATCATTTCAATATTTATTTTATTTTCGGCCAAAGTCTCAAACATATCAGCCGCGACCCCGGGATGAGATTTCATTCCCACGCCTACAACCGCGATACGGGCAATATCTTCATCCTGAAGAACTTCTCCCGCGCCGATTTCTTTAGCCGTTTTTTTAGTTATTTTCATAGTTTTATTCACATCCGCTTTGGGGATAGTGAATGAAAGATCCGTCTTACGGGTATGGCTGACATTCTGAACGATCATATCCACATTTACTCCGCCTTCTGACAATTCTTTGAAAATATGCGCGGCGGCGCCGGGCCTGTCGGGAACATCACAAATGGTTATCTTCGCTTCATTTTTATTTAAGGTCACTCCGGTAATTACCGCGCCTTCCATTTTAACCGCCTCCTTTATAATCATAGTTCCGGGATTTTGAGAAAACGATGAACGAACATGAATGGGAACGTTAAATTTTTTCGCCACTTCTATAGAACGCGGCTGCATTACCTGCGCTCCCAATGATGCCATTTCCAGCATTTCATCAAAGGTGATCATTTTTATTTTCTGCGCTTTCGGTTCAATACGGGGATCTGTAGTATAAATACCCTCAACATCCGTATAAATTTCGCATTCATTCGCTGTTAATTCCTTGGCAAGAGCTACCGCGGTTAAATCAGAACCTCCCCGGCCAAGAGTTGTTATATCATGGGCAATAGTTATGCCCTGAAAACCCGCGACTATAACAACCCTACCCCTTTTTAATTCTTCCCGGATTTTATCCGCCTGAATTTTAACGATACGGGCTTTGGTATAATTGCCGTCGGTTATAATACCCACCTGTCCCCCGGTAAAAGAAATCGCTTCGACGCCTAATTTATGGACAGCCATAGCCAAAAGAGAAACGGAAATCTGCTCTCCTGTTGAAAGAAGCATATCCATCTCCCGTTCCGGAGCTTCGGGATTAATCTTGTCCGCCATTTCTATCAATTCATCGGTTGTATCAGCCATCGCGGAAACAACCACAACCAAAGAAAATCCTCTTTTTTTATAGTTCACAATCCGTTCGGCAACTTTTTGAATTCTTTCTATGTTCGCGACAGACGACCCGCCGTATTTTTGGACTATCAAACCACCCTGCATCTATATTCCTCCGTATTCCCGGTTTTCTTAAACCCCATCCCTGTTGGTAATAAAATATTGCAACAATTCGTGTCCTTTTTCAAAAAACAGGTCTGATTTTTCCGCTTCTTTTTCACTATAATGTAAAAAACCCCGCCCCGCGATATCTTTCCCGAACATACCGAAACACACCGGATCAGACGCGTGTGTCCGCATAGAAACAGGCGTCGCATGATCAGGCAAAAGCAAAATACGGAAATTCTCTTTATGTTTGAAATGTTCCAGAATAGTACCCAAAACGAGCGTGTCGATCCGTTCTATAGCGGTTATTTTTTCACGCAAATCCCCATTATGGCTTGCTTCATCCGGGGCTTCAATATGCACATAAACAAGGTCTTTTTTCTCCAGTGACCGTAAAGCCGCCCGGGCTTTCCCTTCATAATCGGTATCATAATAGCCGGTCGCTCCGGGAACATTAATGATATCCATTCCCAAAATCCTGCCCAGGCCTTTAATTAAATCCACTGCCGAAATAACGCTGCCGGTTACGCCGTATTTCTCGGAAAAAGCGGGCATGGAAATTTTTTTACCCTGGCCCCACAACCAGATCATATTCGCGGGATTTTCTTTTAAATCTATCCTTACATGATTGATATCGTGGCTTTCCAAAATGCCCCGGGATTCCTGCATCAGAGTACGGATAATGCCCGCGTTTTTTCCCTTAGGAAGATATTCTTCAATATTTTTGCCGAGTATATCATGCGGCGGAGTACATTCAAGAAGTTCCAGCCCCTCATCGACACCATGCTTTACAACCATCAGATGACGATAACTAATTCCGGGATAAAAATGTATTCTTTCATTCCCTAATTTTTCATTCACAAATTTAACAAGTATAGCGGCTTCTTTCGTGCTTATATGCCCGGCACTATAATCCTGCATTGCCTGATTCGAAATTGAAACTACGTTACAGCGGAATGCCACGTCCCCTTCCTCAAGAACAACGCCTAAATTCGCCGCTTCCAAAGGCCCCCGCCCTGCGTAATAAACCGCAGGGTCATACCCCATAATAGAAATATTCGCCACGTCAGACGCCGGAGTCATTTTTTCAGGGACTGTTTTGACCCTGCCAAGTCTCCCGTTATGCGCTATAAAATCCATATTCGGGGTCCTGGCTACTTCTAAAGGAGTGCGATCTTCCAATTCTTTAAGAGGATAATCTGCCATCCCATCTGCAACTACGACAACATACTTCATAGTCTCTCCATCAGTCCGATTAAATTTCGCGCCATATGTCTTTTACTTTTTAAAATATCTGAAACTTTTTCGCGGGATACTATATACGCGGAATACATTCCCTGCATACATGTATTCGCCACAACACAATCACAGCCGGAACGCAGCATCAACTTCCCGGCTTCCCGCAAAAGAGCATTACGGGATA
>Ga0302251_1001055_pt1 | contig 19130 bp, 18 predicted proteins | sample AAG_RA_Gln_MG_FD_193534 | JGI IMG/M metagenome (GOLD analysis project Ga0302251, IMG submission 193534) | Enriched activated sludge microbial communities from anaerobic digester in WTTP, New Holstein, Wisconsin, United States - AAG_RA_Gln | ecosystem: Engineered > Bioreactor > Anaerobic >...
GGGCACCTATGAACAGGAACGGGAAAAGATGGTCAACGACGTCAAGGCGGCTGAAGATAAAATGAAGCTTTTAAGCGAGAAAGAAAAAGAGGCCAAGAAAGGCGACCTTGAGAATAAGATCAATGCTTTGCGCGAGTACGACCGCGCCAAGCAGACCGATCTGCGCAAGGAGCAGGATGACAAGATGAAGGAACTGCTCAAGGATATCAACGATGTGATCAAACAGTATGCGGAAAAAGAAGGGTATGCCATGGTCTTTAATGACCGCGTCCTCGTGTATCAGGACAAATCCATGGACATCACCGATAAGATCATCGCGATATTGAACAAGGGTTCCAAGAAATAGGATCGTGCATGTCCAAGACACTGAAGGAGATCGCCCGGCTTGTGAACGGCGATATCGTCGGCGACGAGAATGCCCTGATAACGGGCGTTGCCGGCATTGAGGATGCCCGCGAGGGCGATATCACCTTTATGGCGAATCCGAAGTACCATGCGTTCCTTTCCCGCACGCGCGCATCATGCGTCATCGTCGGACGCGATGCGGCTGATGCAGGCGGCAAGACCCTGCTTCGCGTCGATAATCCCTCGCTTGCGTTCACGCAGGTCGTATCGTTCGTCCATCCGCAGGAGATCAGGCATCCCGCAGGGGTGCATGCATCCGCTGTCGTGGCGCCGGGCGCGGTCATCGGCAGGAATGCCGGTATCGGCGCCTGTGCGGTCGTCGGCGAGGGCGCGCGTATCGGCGATAACACGGTGATCTATCCGAACTGTTCCATCGGCCGCAATGCCGTGATCGGCGGTAATACGATCGTATATTCGAACGTTTCGATACGGGAGGACGTCAAGGTCGGCAATAATGTCATCGTGCATGCCGGCACGGTGATCGGGTCCGACGGATTCGGGTTCGTGACGGTCAACGGCGTGCATCATAAGATCCCGCAGGTCGGCACGGTCGTCATAGAAGACGATGTCGAGATCGGAGCCAACTGCACGATCGACCGGGCGCGGTTCGATAAAACGGTCATCGGTCAGGGCACAAAGCTCGACAATATGGTCCACATCGCCCATAACGTCACGATCGGCAGGAACTGCCTGATCGTCGCGCAGGTCGGAGTTTCCGGCAGCACGACGATCGGCAATAACGTGATCCTTGCGGGCCAGGTCGGCGTGGTCGGCCATGTCACGATAGGGGATAATGCGATCGTCATGGCAAAATCGGGCATCAGCAAGAATGTCCCGGAGAACAGCGTTCTCTACGGCGTGCCCGCCCAGCCGGTCAATGAGGCGAAGAAACTGCACGCGTATGTCAACGGCCTGCCGAAGATGCATCAGACGCTGAAAGAATTGAAAGAGCGCATAGATAAACTGGAGAAAAAACAATAATCTTATGAGCAACCAGAATACGATCGCAAAGTCCGTCACTATCAAGGGGATCGGCCTGCATACGGGCAAACAGGTCAGCGCGGTATTCAAGCCGGCTGCCGTGGACACGGGGATCGTGTTCATCCGCACGGATCTTGCCGGGAAGCCGGCCGTCCGGGTCGGCGTCGATGAGTTGACGCGGCGGACGGGAAGCCTGCGGTGTAATTGCATCGGCAAAGATGACAGCGCGATCCTGACCGTTGAACATCTTCTCGCGGCGCTTTCAGGGTTGAACATCCACAATATCGAGATCGAGATCGACGGCAACGAGGTGCCGGGGTTCGACGGGTCGGGGACGCTTTTTTATGACGCGCTTTTAAAAGCAGGCGTTTCGCCGCAGGACAAGGCGTGTGTCCCGTTCGTGGTCCGGGATCCGATCATTATTCACGAGGGGCCTGCTTCGATCATGGCTTTTCCGGCGCCTGATCTGAAGATATCGTATACGCTCTGTTACGACCATCCGCTTCTGAAGGATTTTCTGGAGCTTACGGTGACGCCGGAAACGTTCAAACAGGAGCTCCTGGGCGCGCGGACCTTCTGCCTCGAGGAAGAGGTCGAACGGCTGCGGTCCCTCGGTTTCGGCAAGGGGGCTTCGTACGAAAACACCCTTGTCCTGGGCAAAGACGGCGTGATCAAGAACAAGCTTCGGTTCAAGAATGAATTCGTCCGCCACAAAGTGCTTGATCTCATCGGCGATTTGTACGTGCTGGGCAGGCCTTTGTGCGGCCATATCATCGCGTTGAAAAGCGGCCATTCGCTCAATCTGCAGCTGGTCAAGCGGATCATGGAACAGCAGACGGGTACCGTGGGCCAGGATGTCGAGGTCGTCCCGGGCAAAGGGCTCGATATCACGCAGATCATGAAGATCCTTCCCCATCGCGATCCGTTCCTGTTCGTCGACAGGATCCTCGATGTGGACCCCGGCAAGCGCATTGTCGGCATCAAGAACGTCACCATGAACGATTATTTTTTCAGAGGGCATTTCCCCCAGAAGCCCGTGATGCCCGGCGTCATCATCCTCGAGGCAATGGCGCAGGTCGGCGGGGTCATGATGCTGTCAAAGCCGGAGAACAGGGGTAAACTTGCGTTTTTCATGCTCATCAATAATGCAAAGTTCAGGAAGACCGTCGTGCCCGGCGACCAGCTTGTGTTCGAGGTCGTGTCGGTCAAGATCAAATCGAAGACCGGCCAGGTGCACGGTACCGCGACCGTCGACGGCACCGTCGTCGCGGAGGCAGACCTGATGTTCGCCATAGACGAATCAACCACATAGAGGCGCACCATATGGATATTCATCCGACAGCGATCATTTCAAAGAAAGCGGCTCTTGCCAAAGGCGTCATCGTCGGCCCGTACACGGTCATCGAGGACCATGTGACGGTCGGCGCGGGGACCAGGATCGGAGCGCATTGCGTTCTCACCGGCCACACGACCATCGGCCATGACTGCGAGATCTTTACCGGAGCGGTGCTGGGCGCCCGGCCCCAGGATATGAAGTTCAAGGGGGAGAAATCCTACCTTGAGATCGGAGACCATAACACGATCCGGGAATACTGTTTTTTCAATCCCGGCACGGGCGAAGGCGGCAAAACCGTGATCGGGTCCCATAATCTGTTTATGGCGTTCGCCCATGTCGCGCATGACTGTTCCGTCGGCAACCATTGCATCATCGTCAACAACGGTACGCTCGGCGGCCACGTGGTCATGGAGGATTACGCAATGATCTCGGGCCTCACCGCGGTGCATCAATTCGTGCGCCTCGGCAAGCTCTCGATCACCGGAGGAGTATCGAAAGCGGTGCAGGATATCCCTCCGTTCTCGACGTGCGACGGCCATCCGGCGCGTGTTTTCGGCCTCAATCTGATCGGGCTCAAGCGCCATAGCGTCAACCTTGAATCCGTGCGGTGCCTGAAGAAAGCCTTTCGTCTGCTGTTCAATTCAGGGCTTCCGGTTAAACGAGCGATCGAACAGCTTGACCCGCAGCTGCTTGCCAACAAAGAAGTCTCCTACCTTGTCGATTTCATCAGGAATTCAGCGCGGGGGATCGCGCGCTCTGCCCGGATCGATAATGAGATCGATTCAGAAGAAAAAGTCGCTGTGTAGCCATGGATAAGGTCGGATTGATAGCCGGGAACAGGCGTTTTCCGCTCCTTTTCTGCGAAGCGGCGCGCGCGCGCGGCGTCAATGTCGTTGCGGTCGCCATCAGGGGAGAAACGAGCCGCCGGATCAACCGGTGCGCCGATACCGTTCATTGGATCAAGTTGAGCGAATTTGAACGGGCCTTTGATATATTCCATAAAGAAAAGATCACCAGAGTGGTCATGGCTGGCCAGATAAGCCCCCGGTCATTGTTCAAGCGCGAGGTCCGCGAGAGCAAGGCCATCCGGGCCTTATTCGACAGTATTGCGGACAGCAGGGCGAATACGATCTTCAGCGCTATTGCCAAACGGCTGGCTGACCAGGGTCTGACGCTTATCGATTCCACGACGTTCTTACAGCAATTTGTGCCCGCACAGGGCGTATTGACGCGCCGGCAGCCTTCCGAGAGCCAGTGGAAGGATATCCGGTTCGGAATGAACCTTGCGAAAAAAGTTGCTGACCTTGATATCGGATTGACGGTCGCCGTCAAGCATCAGGCTATCGTTGCCGTTGAAGCTCTTGAAGGGACTGATAACCTGATCCGCAGGGCAGGCAGGATATGCAAAGGGTTAGTGATCGCCAAGGCAGGCAGGCCTGCTCAGGACATGCGGTTCGACATACCCGTTATCGGGTTTAATACGATCAAAACCCTTATCCGGGCTCGGGTTACATGCCTTGCGATCGAGGCTCAGAAAACGCTAATCATCGACATGCAATCGGCGATTGCCCTGGCTGATAGAAAAGGCATAGCTGTTGTTTCTATTTAAAACCTGGGGACGGTTCTCCCCCAAAAGGGGGAGAACCGTCCCCATTATTTTCTTGACAGACTTAAAAAAAAGTGTATTATAAATACTTGAATTAAAAGGAGGTTACCATGCCAAAAGCAGCGGTCAGCAGTTCGAGAGTAAAGTCAACGCAGTTCCAGATCTTTGCGCCACAGGCAAAGAAGGTCAGTGTCGCCGGCAGTTTTAATAATTGGGATCCCAAAAAGGTTACCGCCAAGAAAGATACAAAGGGAAATTGGGCGGTCAGCGTCAGCCTCAAACCCGGGCGTTATGAATACAAGTTCCTGATCGACGGTTCCTGGGTGAACGATCCGAAGTGCAACAATGCCGTATATAATACTTTTGGCACTCAGAACTCTGTTGTAGAGGTAAAATAAGCAGTTTGAGCCCCCATCTTTTAAGCAAAACAACATGCGCTGTTGCCTAAAAGGTGGGGGTTTTTTTATTTCATTATGAGATACATTTACGGACCAGTGGCATCGCGCAGGCTCGGCGTATCGCTCGGCGTCTCATTGACGCCGCATAAGACATGCCCGTTCGACTGCGTATATTGTCAGCTTGGCGCAACGACTGACAAAACCTCCGAGCGGGCAGCATACGTGCCTTCTGCGGATATCATCGCTGAGGTCAAGGCCTGGATCGAGGCCAATCCGGATCAGCTCAAAACGCTTGCGTTCATAACGCTGGCGGGCGCGGGTGAGCCGACGCTTCATTCCGGGATAGCATCCATTATCGCCCAGATCCAGAAGATAGCGTCCGTTCCTGTTGCCGTGATCACCAATGCGTGTTTGCTGACCGATGCCGCAGTGCGCCGGGATCTGCTCCAGGCGGATCTTATTGTCCCTTCCCTTGATGCCGCCTCCGCAGAAGTCTTTGCCCGGATCGACCGTCCGTTGTCAGGAGTGAAGATCGACGATATTATCGAAGGTTTGGCGGGTTTGCGCAGGGAATACCGCGGCCGGATATGGCTTGAAATCATGCTCGTCAAAGGGTTCAACGACGACATCCGGCATATACGCAAGCTTAAAGAAGCGATCGAGCGCATAAATCCCGATAAGATCCAGCTGACGTCGCCGGTGCGCAGCACGACCGAGAAGGATATCGAACCTGTCGATGAAGCGAAATTGAAGCATATTCAGGAGCTTTTTGGCGAAAAAGCTCAGATCATTTGATCGCTGCGCCCATAGCTCAACTGGATAGAGCGCTAGCCTTCGGAGCTGGATGCTGGAGGTTCAACTCCTCCTGGGCGCATTGATTCAAGGGAGGTTCTCCCGCTCGTAACCATGCGCACATTGTCTGTGACAATTTGTGCATACTCGCGGGATTAATTCGCAGACGGCCTTCGGCCTACGGTTTATGTCACTCACTGCGTTCGTTCCATAAGCCGTCTGCTCATTAAAACTCCTCCTGGGCGCATAAACTGTTGATTTTCTAATGAAAGGAGTTCCTGTTATGCAAAAAATAAAATGGATAGCTCCTCGATTGATCGTATTAGTAAAAAGCAAGCTTGAAGAAGGTGTATTAGGCGCTTGTAAAAAAAGTCCTGGTGGAGGCCCTGGGGGCGCGGCGGGTCAATGCGTTGCGCCTGGGTGGGGTAGTTGTCTGTTTACGTGTTCATCGTACACTGCTTCTTGATATTAGGTAATTCCTGTTTATTTAGTGTTGCCAAGGTTGTTGTTTTAGGATAGAATAAATAATAATTTATATATGATATTCCGGGCCGCTAGCTCAATTGGTGGAGCAGGACCCTCTTAAGGTCAAGGTTCTTGGTTCGATTCCAAGGCGGCTCATTTTGATCACTCTGGTTGCAGGTGCCTTGTCCTGTAGAAAGCGCTCAGAAATTTCCCCTGAAATTTCCTCGCATCTACAGGATCAATTCGGCCGTATGACTTACGTCGTGCCGGGCACTCCGTACGTCATGGCCTCATTGAATTCCAAGGCGGCTCATTTATCACGCCATTCATATTTGAAGAAGAAGAGTTATACGATCATCGAGCATACCGCTGATATTGGCGTTGCGGTCGAAGCAGGCGATCTGGCGGGTGTTTTCGTAAATGCCGCGCGGGCGATGTTCGACATCATGGCCCAACGGCATGCGCATCCTTCCGGATCATCCCGCATAAAATTCGACATTAGAATATCGGCAGAACAGACCGATGAGCTTTTGGTCCGGTGGCTGAACGAATTGTTGTCCCTTTCGGCGACAAAAGACGTGATCTTTGTCGAATACCGGGTCAACCGTCTTGATGACCGCAGACTGGATATATCGGTGTCCGGCGAGCCGAGACGCGATTATACATTCAACACCGAGATCAAGGCCGCGACCTATAATGATCTTGAGCTTGTGCGCAAAGCATCGTTATATACGGCAAAGGTGATATTCGATGTCTGACGAAAATCAGGAGCAGGCCCCCGAGAGTATGGATAACAGGCAGTTCCCTCGTGTCGGCGTTTCCACCGAGGTCAAGTATGCCGTTGTCATCCCGGTATATGAGAACGGCACATCGAAAGACATCAGCCAGGGCGGGTTGTGCCTGGAAACCAAGAAGAGCCTGCCCCAGGGCTCGATTCTCCGCCTGGAATTCGACCTGCCCGGCGACCCCCCCGAACACATACAGGCATTAGGCAGAGTGGTCTGGCAGCGCACGGGCGTTGAAGGAACGTTCTCGACGGGTATCAAATTCTTAACCTGAGCGATCATCCCGCCTATGTCGGACGTATGGCAGGGCCCCTTGGAGAAGATCGACGATCACCGCTGGCGCATTCCCCGGTCCTATAAGCCGGGCATGCGCGTGCCCGGCCTCATTTTTGCCGACGAGAAATTACTGAAAGATATCCGTCATGACAAGGCGCTCGAACAGGTGGCGAATGTCGCGTTCCTGCCAGGCATCGTCGAGGCGTCGATGGCCATGCCTGACATACACTGGGGCTATGGTCCATCCATCGGCGCGGTCTTTGCGACGGATATAGAAGCAAACGGAGTGATCACGCCGGGAGGCGTGGGATTTGATATCAATTGTTTATCCGGTGAAGCAAAGATTTTGCATCGTTTTGGATATACTATGCCGATACAGGATTTTATCGATATATGGCGTGATAGTGATATCCAATGTTTTGATCTCATTAAAGAGCAACTAAAAACTACAAAAATTAATTTGTTCTTGGCGCAACGACCAAAGAGCAAGGTCTTTCGTTTTAAAAGTTCTACGGGTAAAGAGATAATCGCGACAGCTGATCACCCATTTTACACTCCCGATGGAATGAAGGATTGCGGAAGGCTTGTTGTGGGAGACAGGATAGCCATTTATCCATTTGATGGGGTTCCTTACGAGCATCCGGGATCACGATCGATTGTAACGGAAAGTTCTATTGAAGGTACTATATGCAATTTAGGGAAGTCTCCGGAGTCTCTTTCGGGAAGGATCATTATTCAAAAATTAAAAGACCGGGGTCTGCTTCCTTTGACGGCGGATCATCCTAAACTGCCTTATTTGTTGAAGATCATGGGCATGGTGTTTGGGGATGGTACCATGAACTTTATCGGGAAAAAAGGTGACGGGATTGTTGCTTTTTATGGAAAGAAAGAAGATTTATGCGATATAAAAGAGGATTTGACCACATTAGGTTATACTTCCGTTTTGCATTCTCAGTTTACAAAGCTTTTTTATAAGAGGCAAAAAAAGACATTTCTTAATTGGAATCTTACTGTTAATGCTTCAAGCTTAGTTGTTCTTTTAGCAGCTCTCGGCGTTCCTGTTGGGCGGAAAGTGTCACAAACGTATCGTGTTCCCCAGTGGATTGTTGAAGCGCCCCTATGGCAGAAAAGATTATTTTTGGGAAGCTATTTTGGCGCAGAACTTACAAGGCCGAGAAATAAATCCGCTAAACGGGGAAATTTCTGCGCGCCTGTTTTATCCTTGAATAAAAGGGAAGTCTTCCTTTGGAATGGAATCGCTTTTCTTGAAGATATCGCGAAGTTGGCAGAAGAGTTCGCCGTGCGATGTACAGATATCGTAGTCAGGCGTAAACTAAAAACTCGTTCGGGTGAAATATCAGATTATATAGAGTTGATTTTTTCTTCGCAGCCTGAAAGTCTAATAAATTTATGGGGGCGTATTGGATTTGAGTATAATCGTTTTAAAATGCGCCGTGGCAATCAGGCAGTGCAATATCTGAGATTGAAACGACAGGTTATTGCTCGAAGGATCGAGAGTAAATCCAGGATAGTGGCTTTTAAAAGTTCCGGATTAACTTATAAAGCTATTTTGGAGAAGATCAGTGATGAGTCGATCGGATCTCGATTTATCCAGTCGGTAATCCAAAGAAAAGAAGAGGATTTTTGCCCACGAATACCCCATAGTTTTCCATCGTATGAGGAATTTCTCGTTCAATCTATTTCCGGTCTGGGCGATTCTATGATGATGTGGGATCGGATAGCTGAAATTGAAGAAACAGTCGTGGATTTTGTATATGATTTCAACGTAATATGCGAGCATCATAATTTTGTAGCCAATAATTTCGTTGTTTCAAACTGCGGGGTCAGGCTGATCAAGACCGATTTGCTCTTTGACGATATCAAAGATAGGATCAAAGATTTGACGCATGCGTTGTTCTCCGGCATCCCTGCGGGCGTCGGGTCCGAAGGCGATATCAGGGTCAGTTCTCGGGAAGAAAAACATATCCTTTTGAAAGGCAGCCGCTGGGCGGTGGAACAGGGATACGGCACTGAAGCCGATATCGAATGCACCGAGGAATCGGGTTGCATGGACGGAGCCGATCCCGATGCGGTATCGGACCGAGCGTATGAGCGGGGAAGATCGCAGTCAGGGACCCTCGGTTCCGGGAACCATTTTCTTGAGGTCCAGGTCATCGACCAGCTGTATGACCGGGGCCTGTGCGACGAATTCGGCTTTGACCTGGGCCAGGTCACGGTCATGATCCATTCGGGTTCGCGCGGCTTCGGCTATCAGGTATGCGACGATTACGTCAAGTCCATGATCCGCTGCCTTGAGAAGTACCATATCAACGTGCCGGACAGGCAGCTCGCGTGCGCACCCGTCGGCTCTGCCGAAGGCAAAGCGTATCTCGGCGCGATGAAATGCGCGGCGAATTACGGCTGGGCCAACCGCCAGTGTCTTATGCATCTGACACGCAAGGTTTTCGAAAAATTCTTTGCCTCGTCCTGGGAAAAGCTGGGCATGCGCCTTATTTACGACGTGGCGCATAACATCGCCAAGATCGAGACGCATACCGTCAAAGGCAAAAAAATGAAGCTGTGCGTTCATCGCAAGGGCGCGACGCGCGCGTTCGGGCCAGGACAGCCGGGCGTGCCTGACCGGTATCAAAAAACAGGACAACCGGTCATCATTCCCGGGGACATGGGACGGAATTCGTATATGCTCGTGGGCACGCAAGCTGCCATGGATGAGACGTTCGGCTCCACCTGCCACGGCGCCGGCCGTTTGAAATCCCGCTCCGCGGCATTACGGGCGATCGATCCCAATAAATTATTGAAGGACCTCGCATCAAAAGGCATCACCGTGCTTGCCTCGGGACGGGGTACGATCGTTGAAGAAGCCCCTGAAGTATATAAAGATGTCAATGATGTCGTTAACGTCGTGCATAACGCGGGGATCTCAAAACGCGTGTGCCGCATGCGACCCCTTGGTGTCATTAAAGGATAGGAGTTTAAACCATGCTGGATATCCGTTTCATACGCGAAAATCTCGATGCGGTGCGTACGGCGCTCGCAAACCGGAACGCGAAATTCGACCTCGACGCTCTTATCGCGCTTGATGACGAGCGCAGAAAATTCCTTGTCGAGGTAGAATCGCTCCGCGCCCGGCAGAACAAGGCAAACGACGAGATCGGCGCCCTCATCAAGGCAAAGCAGGATCCCAGGCCCGTCATCGCGTCGATGAAAGAAATATCGGCCAAGGTGTCTGAGCTCGAAAAGGTCCTGTCTGTAAAAGACGAGGAGTTGAACGGCCTTCTTTTGACCATTCCCAATATCCCGCAACCGAGCGTTCCCGTCGGCGCGCCTGACAAAGCACAGATCGTGCGGTCCTGGGGCACGCCGAAACAGTTCGATTTCAAGCCGCTGCCCCATATTGATATCTGCCAGAATCTCGATATCATAGATTTCCCGCGGGCCACCAAGATCACCGGTTCCAATTTCATTCTGTTTAAAGGAGCGGGCGCGCGCCTTGAGCGGGCATTGATCAGCTTTATGCTCGATCTTCACACGACCAAACACGGATATACGGAGATCTTTCCGCCGTTTTTGGTCAATCGCAGGTCCATGACCGGCACCGGCCAGCTGCCCAAGCTCGAAGAGGATATGTACCGGCTCAAAGACGACGATCTGTTCCTTATCCCGACGGCGGAAGTCCCGGTGACCAACATTTTCAATGACGAGATCCTCGATGAAGAAAAACTGCCCATTTATTACGCCGCATACAGCGCCTGCTTCAGAAGAGAAGCCGGTTCGTACGGCAAGGATACCAGAGGCCTGGTCAGGGTGCATCAGTTCGACAAGGTAGAGATGGTCAAGTTCGTCAAGCCCGAGGATTCCTACGACGAGCATGAAAAACTTTTGAACAATGCGGAAACGGTGCTTCAGATGCTCGGCCTGCCGTACCGGATCCTTGCATTGAGCACGCAGGACATCAGCTTCGCCTGCAGCAAATGCTATGACATCGAGGCATACGCGCCCGGCGCGGATAAATGGCTGGAGGTTTCGAGCTGCTCGAACTTCGAATCGTTCCAGGCCCGCAGGGCGAATATCAGGTTCAGAAGGAAGGATACCAAAAAGATCGAATTTGTCCATACGTTGAACGGGTCCGGCGTGGCGCTGGCCCGGACGGTCGTGGCGATACTGGAGAACTACCAGCAAAAAGACGGCTCGGTCATTATCCCCGAGTGTCTGAGGAGATATTTCGATGGCGCGGAGAAAATTTCCTAGAAACAGGGATTTCGACGAGTTTGAGAAAATAGACGTGGAGCCGCAGGACGAAGGCGCGGGCCCCGAAGGGCTTCATCTGTCCCCGGAAATGCAGTCGAAGCTGTCAGGCGTCAAGAAGGGGTCGTTGAGCCTTTTAAAACTGATCCTCGGCCTGGTTTTTCTGACGTTCGTATATTCCTCAACGCTTGCGTTTATCGAGGAGTTCAAGAATGTCGGGCCGAAATTCCAAAAACCTTTCTGGGACGGGCTCATTGCGTTCGTTCTTTTTTATTTCTTCGTCTGGGAGCCGGTCAAGCTGTATCAAAGGGGGCAGAAGATCCTGGAGGCGATATTCAGATTTATGGCGCCTTTGGTCAAGGTCGCGCCCTATGTCCTGCCCATCTATACCATCCTGTTATTCTGCCTGTATCCGCTGGTCAATCTGGTCTTCCCGGACGACCGGACGCTTGTCTATTTCATGTTCATGATCGGTTTCAGCATCGCCCTGCACCTGGTGTTCGGCGCAAAGGCCTTGAGGACCAAACAGGGGGATTTTCTCAAAGCGAATTACCTGTTTGGGTTTACTCTCGTATATATCATCAATATCGTCCTTCTCGGGCTCATGCTGAACCTCGTGTTCTCGAAATTCTCGTTCGTGAACTTTTTCAACGCCGCATACATGATCTCACATGATATGGCGGTTGCGACGTTCAAACAGATATTCGTATTGAATTGACGGGTGGGGTGGCAGAGCGGTTGAATGCGGCAGTCTTGAAAACTGTTATGGGCGCAAGCCCATCGAGAGTTCGAATCTCTCCCCCACCGATTAGTTTTTCTTATTCCGCGGCTTAAGACCTTTCCATAGACCCGTCGATTAGCAAATATCCCTTGACATGCTGGAAATATACTGTATACTTTTATACAGAGGGATGTATGAATATGTACAACTAATTGTATGAATAACTACAGAATAAATAAAGCCGGTTTGTTGGACAGTCTTGCGGCGTGGGACGGTTTTCTGAAGCGCAAAGTCCGTCTGATCGCGTGCGGCGGCACGGCTATGATCCTTTTGGGTATTAAAGAATCGACTAAAGACATTGATCTCATTGTGCCCGTAGAGAAAGAACACGACTATTTGATAAAGATTTTGCCGGAGCTCGGATATCGTAACGCGAGCGGCTGGGGGTGGGCAAGGGACGATGGCTTTATATTTGATCTGTTCCGCGGTAAACGGGTGCATACGACCGAGCTATTGGAATCTCCTTTGCAACAGGGAAAGCATACGCTGGTCAAGGAATACGGCCATATTTATTTGGGCGTTCTTAATCCGTATGACATAATTATCACTAAACTATTCAGGGCGAACCAGGTCGATATCGATGATTGTCTGGTCCTGGTGGAACATGAAATAAAAAAGATCGATTGGAAGAAGCTGGATGCGCGGTTCCGGGACACTGCTTCATACGATGTATCGGAGGATAATGTTATTAAGAATTGGGAGCATTTTCTTCGATTGGTGAAGAAGAAAGGATTGAATCTTGAAAAGAAATGATCTGGTAAAGAGATTGGGCGATCTGGGGTTTCCACTTATGGAAGCGACCGAAGAGTCAGACGCAAATTTGACTTTAGCGGATCTCGTCAAATCACGGGACCTTCGACTCTGGGAAGGTTTTCCAGCGGTATTGGCTTTTAGCGCGGAAAGGGGGATGTTCGATTACGAGAAAACCGAAAGCCGGTTTACAAGTTCTTTTGATAAATTACATTTTGGCTTATTGGTTGCGTTGTCGCTCGCGCTTTATAAGACGCTGGATCTTAAATTCCCTTGGGCTGATAAACTATATGCTTCGCTTAATAAAAAAGGCCATCGCCAGTTTGATGGTTACCTGAACGCTTTTAGATCAGGGGAGGACCTTCATGTGCAGCAGCGTCTTATGTCCAGTCAGCGTCTGAAAACGACATTCAATAATTATTTTCTCAACAAACAATCAAGCCTGCGTGATTTATTGTCTACAAAAGAAGAACTTGGTCTGGAACAGGCGTTGTCTCAGGTATTCTCGCCCAAGCAAAAAGAGCTGTTTTTCAAAAAACTTAAGAGTGAAAAATTAACAAAAACAGAAAAAGAGTATTTTTCGCGCGCGGTCAAGAAGAAGGTTTTGGCTTTAGCGAATACCCAATTGCACCAGCTGTCGCAGAGGCTATTGAGGTGAGGGTTATTTATTGTTGGCAGCTCGTCGCGCCGTATTCTCGCTTATTTTAAGCCATTTTGTGATATAATCTTACAAATTGAAGCGCCGCAGTACGATCGTTGCCTTGATCTCACCAGCGGTTCGAATTGGTACGCACCGCGACCGATTACATTTTCTGACAGGCGCAGCTGTTTACCCAACATGTATCATAATAAGCATATTTGTTGGGTAATTTTATTTCTTGACAATCGTTACCTAACAAGTTATACTTTATCGTGGTTTGTTGGGTAACGAAAGGAGTGTCCAGTGCGGGGTGTGATCAAAGGCGTATTAGCTGAGGAATTAGAGAATTCTCTTAGAATGAGCAAGGAGTACGATCAGGCTTTACGTAAGTTGCCTCAGGGATGCCTTGCGGTCAGGGAAATAAGGGGGCGCGAGTATTATTATCTGGTAAAAAGAGAAGGCAAGAAGGTAAAATATTTATATAAAGGGAAAATTTCGGATGAGGAGAAGAAGAAATATAAAGAAGCGAAAGTTTTAAGAGCTAAATATAGGAGTCTGCGGTCCCAAGTAAAAAAGCAGATCAAATTCTTGAGGAGTTCTTTACGTGGAAAAGAACCAATCTAAGTTATGTTTTGAGATCTTGCGGCGGTTTCATAAGGCCGGAGTCCTCGATGATTTTATCCTGATTGGAAGGGGGCAGGGGGACCAATAAGCCGCATCCATTACCTAAGTTGGGAGTTAACGCCGTTGCATTGCGATTCCTGAACTTCTTAACCATTAAGACAATCAAAGTAAAAGTAGAGGATTTTTATCTGACTTTACCTCATCCGGCTAATTTTGCTTTGCATAAATTGATAATTTTTCAGCGAAGACTTAAAGAAGACAAGGCCAGCAAAGATAGAAACACCGCGATTGAGATCCTCAAAGCTTTGATCAATAAAGGAGAATCGAAGATGATCCGGCAAGTTTTTGATTCAGTCCCTAAGAAATGGCAGCTTAAGATTATTCAAGGTTTGAGTGAGCCTGTCGATAAGGATATTTTAGCGGTTTTGTCCTTTCAGCAGTAATATCTTCGAATAATTCGTTAGCGATTCAAATGAGCAGTTCGTGGTGCCGTATTTTCTCTTATTTTGAGCGAATTCGCGAGTGTGGCAAAGACTATACCGCAGCGCGCGTAATTTCCGTTATCTTTTGAGCTATTTTGTGATATAATTTATCGAACTGAAACGGTACACGTATGATCGTTGTCTGAATCCCCACAATGGCTTGCGCCCGCGCATGAATTACCCTAACCGACGTCCGAACAATCACCATACAGCATCCTTTCATCCGCGTTCACCGCGCCAGGCAGACGAGGCTGAGCGGAAGTTCATGGCAGGGACTGCTATTGACCCGGCGCCGCGCATTCGACTGGAAGACGGGAGCAAAGAGTTGACCATGCGGGCCATGGACCTGATCTGTCCGATCGGCATGGGCCAGCGCGGCCTTATCGTCGCTCCTCCGGGATCGGGAAAGACAACGTTCCTCAAACACATCTGCCAGGCAGTCGCAGGGTCTCATCCGGAGATCAAGCTCTACAGCCTGCTGGTGAACGAGCGGCCTGAGGAAGTGACCGATTTCAAGCGTGCCGTTCCCGGCGAAGTGCGCGCCTCGTCCATGGACCAGGATTACGAGCATCATGTCCGGACAGCGGACGAGCTGATGCGCCAGGCGTTTGCCGAAGCGTCAGCGGGCGAGAACGTCATGATCGTCGTTGATTCGTTGACGCGTCTTGCGCGCGTGCATAATGCCCAGCGGGCGTCAAGCGGAAGGACTCTTTCCGGCGGGGTTGACAGCCGCGCGCTCGAAGTGCCGCGCAGGATATTCGGCTCTGCACGGAAGATAGAGAACGGCGGATCCATCGGCATTCTGGGGACCATTCTGGTCGATACCGGCAGCCGCATGGACCAGGTGATCTTTGAGGAATTCAAAGGCACCGGCAATATGGAGATCGTGCTTTCGCGCGATGTCGCCAATCAGCGTATATATCCCGCTATTGATATAGCGCGCAGCGGCACGCGCAAGAGAGAGCTGCTTCTCGACGCAGATGAACTTGCCGCAGGGGATACACTCCGGCGCAGCCTTCTTGAGCGCAATACGGTCGAGGCAGCCAAGGACCTTGTCGATCTGCTCCAGAAATATCCCTCCAACAAAGATCTGCTTGCCGCCTTTTCGCGGCCATCATAGCATGCGAGCGTGTCCTTGAAGCATAACGGAAATATAGAGAAGAAACTTACCGCTCATGTTGCGCGTTTAAAGAAGTGCCGGTTGTGTCCGCAGATGCATCCGCCGGTGGTCAGCGGCGGTCCTGTTGTCAGCCGCGTGCTTCTGGTCGGCCAGGCGCCCGGGGATAAGGAACCGAAGCTGGGCAGGCCGTTCGCCTGGACAGCGGGCAAGACGCTTTTCAACTGGTTTCACGAGGCTGCGGGAATGAGCGAAGCGCAATTTCGCGCATCAGTCTATATGGCTGCGGTGTGCCGGTGTTTCCCCGGAAAGAATCCCGCCGGCGGCGATCGCGTGCCCTCGCCGCAAGAAGTCATGAATTGCAGCGTGTGGCTCGAGCGCGAATTGGATATCCTGCGGCCGGACCTGGTGATACCCGTGGGCAAACTTGCGATCGCGCAGTTCCTGCCGCCGCAAAAGCTCGATCAGGTCATCGGCCGGACGTTTTCAATAACGCGCGACGACCATTGTTTCGATGTTGTCCCGTTGCCGCATCCTTCGGGAGCTTCGCCCTGGCACCGTATAGAGCCGGGAAAGAGTTTATTGAAAAAAGCGTTGAAAAGGATCGTCGAACATCATGGATTTCCGGCTGCGAACTGAGTTCATAGAACTGGACAATCTGCTCAAGGCAACGGACCGTGTTGCCAACGGGGCTGAAGCAAAACAACGCATACAATCGGGCGCCGTGAAGGTCAACGGCCAGGTTGAATTGCGCGTCCGGCGGAAGCTGAAGGCAGGGGATGTCGTGGATTTTTACGGATCCCGTATTGCCGTCACTGCATAGCTTCAATTCCGCCGGATTTGTGGTATAATAATCGATATACGATAATAGATTTTTTGGCGCCGCGGCTTATTTAAGCCGCGGCATCCCCAAAAATCCCTTATATTAATAGTAGGATTTTTGTGGAGAGGTACCGAAGTGGTCATAACGGGCCGCTCTCGAAAAGCGGTTGGGCGCAAGCCCACGAGAGTTCGAATCTCTCCCTCTCCGTTTAATTTCTTCCGCATTCCGCAGCTTTTTATTCTGCGCCAAAGTAAGGAAACCGCCGCCGTATGCCTGGACGGAATTTTTTTTCCAAGAACGCCATACTGCCGGATAAGCGCTATTTGCTGATTCTGGCGCTGTGCGCGTTGGCGGTGTACGCCAATATATTCCGTAACCCGTTCTTGTGGGACGACCATCTTTTCATCCTGAAGAACCCGCTGATCCAGGACGTGCGGAACCTGCCGCGCCTCTTCACCCACGCGTTTTTCCTCGATCCCGATACCCATCAGGGCGAGTATTACCGGCCTTTCATCACGCTGTCTTTCATGTCCGATTATTTTGTGTGGAAACAGGCCCCGTTCGGGTATCATCTGACCAACTTCATATTCCATCTATTGAATACGTTTTTAGTCTATGCGCTCGGAAGAATTTTTTTAGGCAGGCAGCGGCCGGCTTTTTGGGCCGCACTTATGTTCGCCATCCATCCCATTCAGACCGAGGCGGTGACCTATATTCCGAGCAGGGTGGACCTGATCGGGACCTTTTTTTATTTAAGTTCATGGCTTTTTTTCGACCGCGCCGTGCGGGTCTCAAGCAGGTCGAGGCTTGTTGTTTCCGTTGTTCTATTTTGCTGCGCGCTGTTGTCGAAAGAAATGACCACGACCCTGCCGATCATCCTTTTGTGCTATAGCCTGACGTTTTCAGCAGACCAACGCCGGAGGGCTTTCATATATACAACGCCTTTTTGGCTGCTGATCTTCGCATATCTGGCCGTGCGGATGTTCTTCATCCCTTTCACGCACCATTCTCCGGGCAGCTTGTTATCAAACCTGCTCTGGGTGCTCATTTCGAGCGGATGGCTCGTTTTTTCGTATCTATGGCTGCTCATTTACCCGCATCCTTTATATATGGAAAGAGTGTATCATCTGGTCAGGTCTTTCGCAGACGTCAGATGGATCCTGTTCCCGGTGCTGGCTGGTTTATTGGGTATTGCGTTCTGGAAATTGCGCGGCAAAAAAATGGAACAATTCCTTCTGGCCGCCGGTCTTCTTGCGCTTCTGCCGGTTTTGAACATCGTGCCTATCTATCCGTCAATGGCAGAGCACTATTTATATATTCCTTCGGTTGCGTTTTTTATCCTGGCTGCAGGGTTGTTTGATGAGGGATGGATGCGTTTGAAGGAGGGCGCTGGAAAGAAAAGCGTTGCAGCCATCGGCATTTTTCTTTTTATCTGTTACGGTGCGCGGACCGTCGCGCGTAATCACGATTATCGCGATGAGACCGCGTTCCTTGAGCAGACAAAGCGCTGCGCGCCCTGGAGCCCGATCGTACATAATAATCTCGGCGGTATATATTTGCTGCAGGGAAGGACACAGGAGGGATTGCGGGAGCTTGAGCAGGCCCTGGCCCTTGATCCCGGCAACGGGCTTGCCTGGTTTAATCTCGGCGCCGCGTATTGCAGCGCCGGCATGTATGACCGCGCGCTGTCCTGTTACCAGCGATCGGTCGAGCGCGTTCCCCGGTCGCGCAGTTATAACCAGATGGGGATCTTATACGGTATGCAGCGCAGATTTCCGGAAGCGGAAGAAGCCTTTCGGCAGGCGCTTTCTCAGGACCCGGATTTTGCCGACGCGTATTACAATCTGGGCAAGGTATATTGGGATCAGCAGAGATGGGCGGAAGTCGAGGATATCTGGACGCAGGGGCTTGCGAAAGATCCTCGCCATCCGGCTATGAAAGAATGGCTTGAACGATTGCGCAATACCGGTGTGCGCAAAGCGCAATAAGGTTGCCACAGGCAAAATGCAAAGGGGAGAAAGCATGGATGCGATCAGGATAATGCCGTGTCTGGACATGAAGGACGGCCGTGTGGTCAAGGGGGTCAATTTTGTCAACCTGAAGGACGCGGGCGACCCGGTCAAGAACGCGGCGTTTTACCAGCAGGAAGGGGCTGATGAACTGGCAATGCTTGATATTGCCGCAACGGTCGAAAACCGCACAACGCGGCTTGCGTGGGTCAAGAATGTCGCGTCTGCAATTACCATACCCCTTACGGTCGGCGGCGGGATAGGAAGTCTGCAGGATATCGAGGCGGTATTGCAGGCGGGAGCAAGCAAGGTATCCATGAACAGCGCCGCAGTAAAGGATCCGGCTTTGATCAGCGAGGCTGTAAAAAAGTTCGGGTCAAAGGTCATTACGGTTGCCATAGACGGCAAGCGCGATGCAAAAATGCCGTCGGGATTCGACGTCGTGGTTTCCGGAGGGACCCGTGCCGTAGGCCGCGACGCAGTCGAATGGGCAAAGCGATGCCAGGAACTGGGTGCAGGCACCATATTGCCCACGAGCATGGACGGCGACGGGACGCTCAAAGGGTATGACCTGGAATTCACCAGGGCGATCGC
>Ga0302251_1001058_pt1 | contig 19112 bp, 22 predicted proteins | sample AAG_RA_Gln_MG_FD_193534 | JGI IMG/M metagenome (GOLD analysis project Ga0302251, IMG submission 193534) | Enriched activated sludge microbial communities from anaerobic digester in WTTP, New Holstein, Wisconsin, United States - AAG_RA_Gln | ecosystem: Engineered > Bioreactor > Anaerobic >...
GCGCAAATCAAAAAATGTGAAGAAAACTTTTTTGCGGGGTGGCGAGGTTTCCGAGCGACGGCGGGGCTGGCTTCCTTATTGGGGGTTTTGCTCAAAAAATGTTCGAACTTCGTTCAAAAAACACCGCATCAAGCTTTTAGTATTGAGTAAGACCCGAAAAACTAAATTATTTGTAGGCAACTTTAATTTATCTATCTAGGTCAAACTACATAAAAAAAGCCGGCATCTGCCGGCTTCATGTGACATTGAGTCACCTCAGTTTAGTATAAATATTATTGAGGATCTTCAACTTTTTCTATAGAAACAATCTTTTCCAAATCATAGCGTACATTTTTCATTGGTGCCGAATCTGCATTAAAACCAGGTTTTGGCCCTTCAAAATCTATGGAACGTATTATGCTGATTTTGTGGTTTAGATTTGGGTGGTCTTTTGTGGCTATTATGACACGATCATCTTTTTTGATTCCATCCATCATACGTTTGATTTTCTCGGTGTGTTCATCTGGGGTTTCTATCTTTGGTACACTTTCAAAGTTTTCCATAAAATAATATTAATTATTACACTTATAGTGTATCAGATAATTGATTGTAGAGCAAGGTTTATATTTTTCGCAATGCAACTTTTTGCCTATTTTCTTGTACTATAGTACGATATTTACATGGCAAATGATCTTGAGGAAATAAAAAACAGGCTTAATATCGTTGATGTTTTGGGAGAATATATCCGGCTTGAGAAGGCAGGGAGCAATTATCGAGCTCTCTGCCCTTTTCATAATGAAAAAACGCCTTCATTTTCAGTCAATGAGGAAAAGCAGTTCTGGCATTGCTTTGGATGTCAGAAGCACGGGGATATTTTTAGTTTTGTTATGGAGATGGAAGGATTGGAATTTCGAGAAGCTTTGAAAACTCTGGCTGAAAAAGCCGGCGTAAAGCTTCAGGGATACAGTCCGCAAAAAACTCAGGAGAAAAATAGGACGCTGGAAATTCTGGAGCTGGCGACAAAATGGTACGAATATCAGCTATGGAATGGTCCGGGAAAAATAAAAATTTTGGGCTATCTTCGTGAGCGAGGGCTGAAAGACGAAACAATAAGGGAATTTCGTTTGGGATACGCACCGAAAGGATGGCGCAATATTTTGACTTTCTTAATAAAGCGAGGATTTAAAGTCAATGAAATATTTAAGACGGGAATACTTGTAAAGAAGGAAAATAAAGCAGATTATTATGATCGTTTTCGTGAAAGAATTATGTTTCCCATTGCGGATTATTCCGGCCGTGTTGTCGGATATAGCGCGCGGGTGGCGCCGGGAGGCGATGAATCACAGGCCAAATATGTGAATACTCCGGAAACGGAAGTATACCATAAAAGCAAAATTCTCTACGGAATAGACAAGGCAAAAGGCGAGGTCAGACAGAAAAACTCGGTTCTTCTGGTGGAAGGAAATATGGATGTGATTGCAGCAAGTCAGGCCGGCATCAAAAATGTCATGGCGGTTTCCGGGACGGCCCTCACGGAAGATCAGATAAAAATCATAAAAAGATATACGCCGAATATAAAAATGTTTTTTGATATGGACAGTGCGGGGGAGTCGGCTACCAAAAAAAGCATCAAGATGGGCCTAGCCAATGAGATGAGCATTTCTGTTGTAACTTTGCCGTCCGGAAAAGACGCGGCTGATCTTGCCAGGGAAAATCCTGAAGCGCTAGTCAAATCAGTAGAAGAATCTCTGCCGGCTATGGAATATTTCTATAAAAAAACATTTTCTAATTTTGATAAGAGTAAGCCTGAAGATAAGAAAAAAATCTCGGAAATAATCTTAGATATGATTTCAAACATTGGCAGCGCCATAGAAAAAAGTCATTGGATAAAAAAGTTAGGAGAAGATCTGGATGTGGCTGAAACTATATTGACTGGACTTCTTAAAAGAGCTACTCTTGAAGGTAGAACGGCAGAAAAAACGGATTCTTATGGAAAGGATGATGAAAGAGGTTTTAGAGGAAAAATAGAAATACTCGCTGATGAAATCATTGGTCTTATGCTGGTTTCAGCAGAAATTTGGAAGAAAGCGGCGAAAACCAAAAAAGATGAAATAACCGCGCTAAAAGACAGTCTTCTGAATTTTATGCTTGAAAAAGGCCGAGAGGCTGGTTTTAGTTTTGATAATTTAATAAAGCTGCTCAAAACAGATAAAGAGAAAAATAGGGCGGAAAATCTTTATTTTAAAAAAAAATACAGATTGGATTTAAATAACAATCTTGAAGAAATAATCATAGCCGATCAGGATAGAGAATTGGACGAAATCATAGTTGAGATAAAAAGGGAACTTAAAAAAGAAAAGCTTCAAAAAATTACACATGATCTGAAAGTTGCCGAAGAAAAAAAAGATCAAGAGGCCATAAAATTTTTAAGGTCCGAATTTAACAAAATCTGTCAGGATTTGGTTTAAGTTTTTTCAAAAATTATGAAAAATAAAGCAAAGAAGAAAAAAAGGAAAAATTCGGCAGTAAAAAAGAAGGCATCCGGAAAGAAAAAACTGGAAAAAAGAAAGAAGAGGATAAATCTGCGGAATAAAAAGAGTCTGCATAAAACCGAGAAAAAAAGAAGAGAGAAGACAGCAAAAAAAACCAGAAAGCAACGTTCGGATGAAAAAGAGCAGGCGGAAGAAAAAAAGAAAGATCTTTTAGAAGATTTGATTTATCGCTCCAAGCAAAGAGGATTTATTACGGAAGACGAGATTTTGAATGCTATTCCGGATGCAGAGAGGGAAATTGAAAAACTGGAAGAATTGTATGAAAGGCTGGAAAAGAGCAATATAACGGTAATTAGTTCCGACGAAATGCTGAAAATGGAAACGGATAGAATTTCGGAGGGAATGGAAAAATATAAAACTAGAAAATCTTCTAAAAAAGAAGCTGCCGAAGTTTCAATCGGCGAAGACGCTTCCTCAGATCTTGTTCAGATGTATCTTCGGGAAATCGGGAGAGTTAATCTTCTGACTACGGAAGAAGAAATATCGCTGGCAAAAAGAATAGAAAAGGGAGATATAGCTGCCAAACAGCGGCTTACCGAGGCTAATTTACGCTTGGTTGTCAGTATTGCTAAAAAATATGTCGGAAGATCGCACAATCTTTCTCTTTTGGATTTAATTCAGGAGGGAAATATTGGTCTTTTTCGGGCAGTGGAAAAATTTGACTATCGAAAAGGCTATAAATTTTCCACTTATGCTACCTGGTGGATAAGGCAGGCGGTGACGCGTGCGCTGGCTGATCAGTCTCGAACTATTCGTATTCCTGTTCATATGGTAGAAACAATCAATAAATATACCCAAGTAACAAGGCGCCTGGTTCAGGATCTCGGAAGAGAGCCGCTTCCCGAGGAAATTGCCGTGGAGATGGGGCTGGAAGTGGAAAAAATCCGCCATATCCAAAAAATTTCCCAGGAAACAGTCTCACTCGAAACTTCTGTTGGCGATTCTGATGACGACTCAGTTCTGGGCGATTTCATAGAAGACACTGAAGGTGTAATGCCGAATCAGCTGGCTTCCCGAAAAATGCTTAAAGAGCACGTGGAAGAAATTTTAAAAGACCTTACTCCCCGCGAGCAAAAAATTCTCAAAATCCGATTTGGGCTGGAAGACGGCGTTACGCACACTCTTGAAGAAGTAGGACAGGAGTTTGGCGTGACACGGGAACGAATCCGGCAAATCGAAGCCAAAGCGCTTGAAAAGATTAGGGAGCACGGAACCGTGAAGAAATTAAAGGATTATTAGAATCAGAAAACGAGCCTGTTTGACAAATATTTTTGAGGGTGCTAAATTGTAAATTGTAAAAGATGATTAATTCACAAACTAAAAACCTCTATAGCTTTTATTATTTTTTCTTCTGGTTTTTCCAGAAGGTCGGTTTTGGTTTCGTGAAAATTAGGGCGTAGAATATAAAAACATTTTCAGTAAACCAAAACCGACCTCGCGTGAGATCGGTTTTTTTGTTGGTTTGAAACAGTTCTTTGTTAACTATGTATACGAAAGGAGGTGAAATTAGTGTCGAATTCGGAGCTTAAAATTATTACGTTCGCCAATTTTGTGGAGGCGAACAATTTTCACGGAGCCAAAGAAGCTTTCAAAGGAGCTGCCAAAGAAGATGAAATTATGATGAAGGCTATTTTGATAAAAGCTTCTACAAACAGTTCCATGAGTCCGGGGATGCGTGAATTTGTAGACAGTGTAATTGGGAACTAAAATCGAAAGGGAGATTTTTATGAAAGAAGAAAATCCGGTTGTGGTCGTGTTTAAAATGTTTCCGTCTAATGGCACTGGAGCAAATGTTATCCGGGAACAGGTGGCAGCATCCTTTATTTGTCCTGAGATTTTTTTTGGAGAAAGGGAAATCTTCCTGTCTCTTAAGCCGGCTGTGGAAAAGCAAGAGGTAGGAGACTTAATCGAAAAAGCCAGCAAAATCAAGGGAATAGGATTTGTTTATCATTTCTCTGACTGGAGCCAGCAGGATTGTCAGGCGGCTCTTTTGCGAGACGGTTTTGATCTTCTTATCGGCGCATGATTGTGATGGGCAAGCGCAAGAATCTTTGTGTTTGCCCTCTTTTTTTATCCAAATCATCACCAAAAAAAACAAAACAAAAAAGGCGCCGGCGCCTTTTTTAAATTTATTTAATTCGCTTTACGCTCCCATTCCTAAAACTCTCTTTACCTTAAAAACGATGTCGCTTAATTTTACTTCTGCTTTTACGATGTATTCAACCACGCCGATTTCAAGCGCTTCGGATAACTTTTGACTGTCGCTTAAATTAGTAAGAATAACAACCGGCGCAAATGCTCCCCATCTATCTTCCTTTAATTTTCGAAGCATGGAAAGGCCGTCCATCTTGGGCATTATTATATCCAGAAGTATAATATCCGGATGTTTGGATAGCGCCAGTTCTAGGCCTTCTACTCCGTTTCTTGCTGATAATACATCAAATTTAGAGGAGCTGAATTTTTCGACTAGGGCTTCAAGCATGGATCCGTCATCTTCTACGATAAGAATTGTTTTTGATTTGTCCTCTTTGCTCATGATGTTGGCGCATTAGATTAATTTTTTGCTTCCCTTTACGTTTTTCATGCCGGATAAGGGATATTCAACGTAAAAATTCGTGTTTTTATTTTCAATTGAATCAAACCATATTCTCCCTCCGGAATTTTCAACTACCGATTTTGTTATGTAGAGGCCCAGTCCTGTTCCTTCAGTTTCTTCCTCTCTTACATTATCAGCTCTGAATAATTTTGTAAATATTTTATCTTCTTGATTTTGGGGAATTCCATAACCGCTGTTGGATATCCGAATAAGTACGCTTTTTTCATTTTTGCTTACGGAGACTTCTATTTTTCCATTGAGGTTGGCGTATTTTACGGCGTTGGAAAGCAGATTTTGGAAAATAATCCGGAGCATTTTGGGGTCAGCATTAAAGCTTTTGAGATCATCAAAGTTTTTTAGAATTTTTATTTTTTTATCTTTTATTTTATGGGACAATTCGCTAATTGCGTCCAGCATCAGCTCTTTTATATTTGTAGGCCTTGTTTCAATTGAAAATACTCCCATTTCGATCCGGCTAACATTGAGCAAATCTTGAACCAGTTCTACCATTCTTTGGGTGGAATTTTCTATTTTTGAAAAATATCTTTTCTTTTTATCTTCAGAATATCCATTATCTTCTAAAAGCATTTCAGTGTACCAGCGTATGTTGGCTAGAGGCGTCAGCAATTGGTGGGAAGCCAATGAAACAAACTCACTTTTTGCCCTGTCAACTTCTTTTTCTTTGGTGATATCCCGGAAAACTATTATCGATCCAATTATCTTGTTTCTGAATATTACCGGAGCAGCGGTAATCATAACCGGAAATTTTGTTTTATCTGCTCTTTCTAAAAAAAGAGAAACAGTTGTCTTTTTGGCATGGCTAAGGGCGGCTATTTCAGGCCGTTTTTCGCCGCTGATGATATTTCCTTTGTCGTCGGATAGATTGCAAATGGATGATATTTTTTTGTTAGTTATTTTATCGGCCGAAAGCCTTAAAAATATTTCAAATTGGCTATTAGTGATAATTATTTTTCCATTTTTATCAGTAGCGATCATTCCTTCTCCGATGCTTGTCAGAAGCGCCTCCTCTTTGGCGTTTTTTTCCTCTATCTCGTTGACTTTTTTTTCAAGACTTCTGGTTTTTTCTCTGACTTTATCTTCCAAGCCGGTATAAAGATCCTGGAGTTCAGAAGCCATGTTGTTAAATGTCCGGGAAATTATTCCGAACTCATCTTCCGATTTAATGGGAAGCCGGGTAGAAAGATCTTGCCCGAAATTTTTTATTCCCTTAATGATTTCAGATATTGGTTTTGTAATAAAGGCAAGAAACAGGTAGATGACCAGAGGAAGAAAGACAAAAAGAAATCCAAGTGTCGCGAATATAGCTATCCTCGTATTTTTTTCAAAATCAATAACATCTTGCGCTCTGATGTCTACGGCGGCAATTGCAACTGTCTGGCCGGATTTATTCTTTATTGGGGCATATCCCGAAAGAAAGCAGCCCCATTTGTCGCATCCCATTTCATAATCCGCTGAAGGATTGTTAAGAGCGTTAAACAATTCTGGGTAAGGGCTGGCGTCGAAAGGCTCTCCAATTAAAGCTGCCATTTCATCTTCAGCTATTACTCCGTCTCCATCCAGATCTTTGGTTTCATATCCCTCTGCGACATAAATCCAGCTTCCGTCTTCCAGCTGCTTCAAGGTATAGATGTCATCCAATTCCGGGTTGGCTTCCATAATATTTTTAAGCACTTCATGAATCTCTCGGTAAGCATTGGATTGCTGGTCTTTTTCTGATTGAATTTCCTCATGTTTTTCTCCCTCAATAAAATAGGCAGTAGTAGAAGCCAAGGCTATAATTTTTTTGCGGGAAATTTCGCGTACCAGAAAACTTAACTCCTTCCATATAAAATAGCCCAATATTGAATTGATAATTATAACAATGATTTCCAGGAAAACGAGTATTTTTATTTTAAAACTGGCTCTTTTTAGTTTCATTTAGATGAAAATTGCGCCATATTACAATTTTATAATATCATATCAAACCAGCAAAAACAAAAAAAGACCTTCTTTTGAAGGTTCTTTTTGAATAATTTTATCTCGACTTATTTTGCTGTATCAAAGGGTTTTTGGCCGCCAGGTCCGCTAGGCTGTCCACCGCCAGGTCCGCCCTGTGGCATGCAGCTTAACTGATCGCTTCCGGGGGCTTTTTTGCAAATGCCAGCAGTTTTATTGCCGCTGTTATCTCTTTGCGGCATAGCTGCCTCGCAGCTATCGCCCTCACTTTTTTCCTGGCAAGCCGACAATGATTCAGAAGGAAGTCCTTGTGCGGAATTTTTTTCTTGATCTGGGGCTTGATTTTTAGGATTTCCTTTGCTACAGCCAGCCAAAACCAATGCTAGCAAAGAAAACATTGCAACAGCAATAATTTTTTTTGACATCGTTTTTTATCCCAATCGCTTTATTTTTCAAGAAATAAAGCAAAAGAGGATTCAAATTAATTATTTACTCGTATCTCAAGGCTTCAATAGGGCTGAGATTGGCTGCCCGGCGGGCTGGGTAGAAACCGAAAATAATTCCAACTGCTGCGGATACCCCAAAAGCTAGAAAAATAGAATTAGTTGAAACTTCCGTCGCCAGACTGCTATAGAATTTGGGAATAAAGATAGAAGCAACCCATCCGATAAAAACTCCGATGGTTCCGCCAATAAAGGTAAGCATTATCGCTTCAACTAAGAATTGCAGGTTTATATATATTCTTCTTATGCCTACTGCTTTTCGAAGGCCTATTTCCCGCGTTCTTTCAGTCACAGTGGTAAGCATCATGTTCATGATCCCAATTCCTCCAACAAGGAGGGATATTCCGGCAATGGAAGAAAGTAAAATTGTAAAAGTGCTGGTAATACTTGTGGCGGTGGAAATAATATCGGTCTGGTTCATGATACTGAAATCAGCGTCTTCTTCTGTGTCTATTTTGTGGCGTTTTAAGAGCAACTCGGTTATCTGCTCTTGAACGGAAGCCATTGTATCTTGGCTCTGGGCAGCAACATTGATAGTGGTAACATATTCAGTGCCAGACAAGAAATGGCGTGAAGTATTTAAGGGAACATAAATCACATCATCTGAATTATTCATTCCTGAACCTCCTTTTTCCTTAGTTACGCCGACAACCTCAAAATCAATATTATTAATTCTTATTGTTAGGCCTATGGGATCAATATAGGTGTTCTCGCCAAACAGATCTTCTGCTACTGTCGGTCCTAAAATAGCCACCTTAGATGACTTTTTGATATATTGATCTGTGATAAAAACTCCATTTTCAATCTCGACATTTTTAACGCTGGAATATTCAGGAGTTACGCCAATTACTCGAGTATTGGTATTGTTGCCCTTGTATGTAACTTGGTAGCGCCCGCTGATTTCAGGAGCTACTCCGCTAATTCCCTGAATGTCGCTTTCTATTGCTTCAGCATCATCAATTTTGAGTGTTTGAGCACCGCCCCTGGCTCCCATAACCATTCCACTTTTTTGCGATCCGGGAGAAATCATGATCAAATTGGATCCGATTGACTGTATTTTTTCCTGAATTGTTTTTTGCGATCCCTGTCCAATGGAAACCATAGTAATAACTGAAGAAATTCCAATGACAATGCCTAAAATAGTAAGGCTGGATCTTACTTTATTTCCAGTAAGCGCCCAGGCAGTTTCTTTTAATAAATCAATTAACATAAGGCATTGGGTATAGGATATGGAGCACAGTTGGAATACTGTTCATGCTCCATATCCTGCGATTTTTATATCTTATGATCATTTGGGACATTTATTTCATCTTTTTCTATAATCCCGTCTCGTATATGAATTATGCGCCTGGCATAATCAGCCACATCCATTTCATGAGTAATCAGAATTATTGTGTGTCCTTTTTTGTTCAGTTCCTGCAGGGCTTCCATGACTATGCGGCTGGTTTTTGTATCCAGATTTCCTGTTGGCTCATCGGCTAGAATTATAGATGGGTTATTGATAAGCGCTCGGGCTATGGCGACTCTTTGCATTTGTCCGCCGGAAAGCTGATTGGAAAGATTCATAAATTTACTTTCCTCCATGCCGGCGTATCTAAGACATTCCTTGGCTCTTCTTAGGCGTTCTTCTTTGGTAGTATTTGAATAAAGAAGGGGAAGCATGACATTTCGAAGCACGGTCGTTCTGGGGAGTAGGTTAAAAGATTGAAAAACAAAACCAATTTTGTTTTTTCGAAAATCAGAAAGTTCGTCGTCATTGAGCTCGGATACATCATGACCATCCAAAAAATATTTTCCGGAGGTGGGAGTATCAAGCGCTCCTAGAATGTGCATAAGCGTTGATTTTCCTGATCCGGACGGACCGATGATGGAAACAAACGCTCCTTCTTTTATTTCGAAAGAAACATTATTAAGAGCAATAGCTTCAACGTCTCCATTCCGGTAGATTTTTGAGAGATTTTTGCAGCTAATCATCATTTGGTTATTATTGATTACATCCCAGGAATCATTCCTGGGCCGCTCCGGCTGGATGATTTGGATGAAGAGCTTGAAGAAGCTGAAGCAGCTGAAGATGAACCAATGGTTTGAGTGATGACAATATCTCCCTGGTTTACCCCGCTTTTAATTTCTGCTTTAGAATTATTTTCTAATCCCACCTCAATAGTTTTTCTTTCTGGAACTCCATCTTTCATAATTTCCACATAGGAAATTCCACTTACTGTTTTTATAGCACTATTTGGTATTATAACAACATTTTCTTTTTCCTCAGTTTTGATGGAAGCAGAAACACTCATTTCCGGCCTGATTCTCGAATCGAGTTCTTCAAAACCGATAGTCACATTGTAAGTAACAACTCCTGAAGAGAGAGTTCCTAAAGAATCCATTTTTTCAACTTTTCCGGAAGCGGTGAAGTCGTTGATGGCATTGAATGTGAGAGTAACTTCCTGGTCTATTTTTACGCTGGCAATATCTACTTCGCTAACTTCAACTTGAGCTTTCATCGTGGAAAGATCACCGATGATTATTGGAACTTCGCGGGAGCTTCCGGAAGATAGTTTGCTTAAATCATCTCCATTTTTAATATTGATTTCATTGACTGTTCCGGAAATTGGAGCGATTACGTTTCTGTCGGTATAGTTGGATTTTTCGTTTTGGTAATTTTGCCAGGCATTTTTAATTCCTTCTTCGGCTACTGTAACTGCAATTATTGCAGCCTCATGCTTTTTTTTCAGAGCTGATTTATTTGTCGAATTTGCGTCATCAAGATTGGTCCGAGCTTCTTTTTTGCTGGCCTTAGCCGACTCTAAAGATTGCAATGATGAAAGATAGGAAGCATATGCCTTAGTAACATTTAAACTTAAATCATCATTTTTAATATCAAAAAGAAACTGCCCTTTTTCTACTTTATCTCCGACAGATACCGAAAGATTCTGCACTGTGCCGGTGATTGTGGGATCAATATTGGAACTTTGATCGACGATTACGTTTCCAGATCCGGAAACAGAAACGGTCAATGTCCCTTTTTCAGCTGTGGCGGTTTTGTATTGCACCGCAGTATTTTTAGAATTTGATTTGCTATACCAATAGTACCCCCCGGCTATTAATATAACTGATCCGATTATAAAGTATTTCTTATTTTTTTTGACTAACTCGGATAATTTCATATAAATATAAATGTAAGAATCAAATATCCCATGCCTACCGGCAGGCAGGAAAAATTAAAATGACAAATTAAAATTCAAAATGAATTTTTTTTATTTTGTGTTGTCATTTTCCATTTTGAGATTTACACTTTGCATTATTTTTCAAATACTCTTATTAAATCAGCATCAATAACTCCGTTATCGCCAGGTTTTCCGAGCACTACTATTTTTTCATCCCGTTTAAGATCGGTTATTTTTATATCATCCCGTCGGTCTTTGATGGCAGTTTTGTCATTCACTGCAATGGAAGTTTCCTTGTTTTCCGAATCTTTAATAATGATAGTGTTATCAGAGATTGACACTATGCTGCCAGCAATTCCATGTCCGTTTCGAAAATCCCGGCCTTCCATATCGCGGAAAAATCCCATTGGTTTTCCCATTGGTCCTTTGTCTCTTGGCCCCATAAAATTTCTTTCATAGTTTTCGCCGAATTTGTACGAAAAGCGGGCTTTATGGATTCCGACTGACACTCCGGCGCCGAAAATAATAAAGGCCAGGATCAAGGCCCCGACAATTCCAGAAGCCATTTTGAATTTTTTAGATTTTAATAGTTCGTTCATAAAATTTAACTTAAAATTTAGAATACTTATTAATTGTCATTCCTGATCAAGTCGGGGATGACAAGCTGGTGTATATTATATAAATTTATAATGATTATGATTGATCGCCTTGAAATACGCGCTTATTAACATAAATAAAGCAAAAATAGGAATTAATATCGCAACAATTCCAAATATTGGCAGAGTTTCCATAAGCGAATAGGCGAAACTACTCCAATTTTGAATTATTAATCCGGTATCCGAGAAGAAAAGAGCGGCCAAGTCCCAAAAAGCTGACTGATAAATAACTTTTCCAAGAGTGAAAATAGCCCAGATAAAAACTCCAGATGATGCTATAAAACCGGTATAAATAAAGGCCAATTTTCGTCTCAAGGCCAATTTATTTTGCAAAGCAATTTTTTCAATAATTCGCTTTTCTAAGCCAATAGATGGTTCAAACGCGGATATTTTTTTGAAGATAGTACGAAGAGTATTCATGCTGGTAGTACGATTAAATTGTTATTCGAGACGCAAACAATATTTTTTAAAATTTTAAAAAAATGTATCTTTTAGTATTTTTAACCCTCTTTGATGCTGGCTTTTTATGGTATTGTAGGGTTTCCCTAGAATTTTTGCGATTTCCTGGAGGGAAAAATTTTCTTTATAATGCATAATGAGAATTATCCGGTAAATATCCGGAAGTCCTTTTAATTTTTCCTCGAGTATTTTGGCTGAGTCGGCGCGGATTAAGAGTTCATCGGAAAGGATTGATTCATCCCCGATGTTATCCAATTTATTGTTGCCTTCTTCGTCGGTAAAATTTGAAAACGGAATAGTTTTCTTTTTTTTGAGCCAGTCGTAAGCGGTATTTTTGGCGATAGTAAAAATCCAAGTCTTAAATTTTTTTTCTTGGTCGAATTTTCCGATATTTTTCCAAGCTTTTATAAAAGTCTCTTGCGTGATGTCATCCAGCGCTTCGCGATCAGTTACAAAATGATAGAGGAAATTATAAACGGGTTTCAAGTATTTTTTTACGAGCTCGGAAAAAGCCGAGTCGTCTCCGGCCAGAAAATTTTCAATAAGATCATTATCATTACAATCCATATTAGCAAGTATAATACATTATCGGATAATAAAAAAAGCCAAGACAATTTTTTGCTTACCTGGCAAATTTGGATATCTTAGTTTTTTCTCCCAGCTCTTTTTCTGTCTATTTCGGTGAGATGCTGTTTTCGAAGGCGTACGGATTTGGGGGTGATTTCCAGATATTCATCGTCGGAAATTATTTCCAGTCCTTTTTCAATAGTAAGAATTTGAGGCGGAGTAAGTTGGATAGCTTCATCTGTTCCGGAGGCGCGCATATTGGTAAGTTGCTTTCCCTTTATGGGATTAACAGCCATATCGGCGCCTTTTGAGGTATTTCCAATAACCATGCCTTCATAAACTTCCGTGGCTGGTTCAATATAAAGCGTTCCGCGATTTTGAAGGTTGGCAAGCGAGAATCCCAAAGCTTTGCCGGATGCCATGGAAATCATGGATCCCAAATCGCTCTTTTTTATTTCTCCGGCGTAAGGCTCGTAGCCAATAAATCTCGAGCAGAGTATTCCTTCTCCGCGAGTATCAACAATAAATTCGCTGCGGTATCCCAGAAGCCCTCTGGTTGGAATTTCGAAAATCATTCGGGTCTGCGAGCCTATATTTTTCATATCTTTCATAATGCCTTTCCTTTTTCCCAGCTTTTCGATAACAGTCCCAGAAAGCTGAGCGGGAGAATCGATGGTTACTTCTTCATGAGGCTCAAGTTTTCCATCTTTCGTTTCCTTGATGATAACCTGGGGTTTTGAAACTTGGACTTCATAGCCTTCGCGCCGCATGTTTTCAAGAAGGATGGCTATATGCAATTCTCCTCGGCCATAAACCTTGTATGAGTCAGAAGAAAAATCTATTTTCAGGCCTACATTTACTTCGATTTCTTTCTCCAGGCGCTCGCGAAGTTGTTTGTTGGTAACGAATTTTCCTTCGCGTCCGGCGAAAGGGGATGTGTTGACCAGGAAATTAAGCGAAATTGTCGGTTCGTCTACGGTTATGGCCGGAAGAGCATCTTGGCTGGCGCTTTCACAAAGAGTTTCTCCAATGTCAATTCCGGGAAATCCGGCGATCATTGCAATGTCTCCGGCTAGGGCCTTTTCCACTTCTTTTCGTTCAAGGCCGTGAAAAGTAAAAAGTTTGGTGACTTTTCCAGCTTCGGCTTCGCCGTCATTTTTTTTGAGAACCAAATTTTTTCCAATTTCAATCGTTCCTTCATGTATTCTTCCGATAGCCAGCCGTCCCAAGAAATTATCATATCCGAGATTGAACGGCTGAAAACGGAAAGGAGCGTCAATTTTGGACGGCGCGGGCTTTACTTTAAGAAGAATAGTGTCAAGCAGGGGAGATAAACTGTCAGAATTATCTCCAAGATGAATTTTAGCAATGCCCTGCTTTCCGATGGTATAAACTACGGTAAAATCAAGCTGTTCGTCACTCGCTCCCAAATCTAAAAATAATTCAAAAACTTGTTCTTGAACGAGATCAGGGTCGGCTGCCGGTTTGTCGATTTTGTTTATCACAACAATCGGCTTAAGCCCCAGCTCCAGCGACTTTTTGAGGACAAAACGAGTTTGAGGCATCGGCCCTTCCTGGGCGTCAACTACAAGCAATACGCTGTCTATTGAACGGAGCACGCGTTCAACTTCCGATCCAAAATCGGCGTGGCCTGGCGTATCCACAATATTGATTTTTGTTCCACGATAAAAAACCGAAGCGTTTTTGGAATAAATAGTTATTCCGCGCTCCTTTTCAAGATCATTGGAATCCATGCTGGCGGCTTCATCGCTTGTCATTCCGGTTTGCTTCATGATGGCATCAGTGATAGTGGTTTTCCCATGATCTACGTGGGCGATAATGGCGATATTTCTAATTTCCATATCTTCCGAGTCTAGCACTTAAAAACTATTATGGCAATAAAAGGCAAAATCCGGACGCAAAATCCGGATTGAAGCGCTGATTGTTTTTTTATTATTATCTAAAAAATAATTCTTCTGCCAGGCCGCAAAAGGCGCTTTTCTGCTCCTCTTTGCTAAAAAGTTTTTTTATCACTTTCATATAGGGAATTACGAGCTTAAGATCGGTATTTTCTCCGCTGTAATCAGTTGCAAACATAACCTTTCTTTTTATATCAGGATAGTAGTTGAAAACTCTTTTTAAATCAGCCACATATTGTTTAGCCAGGTTTTTTTATTTCTTTTTTCGATATCTCCCAATCATCGATGGTTCCCGAGATATCGGTAAAAACATTTTTATTTTTGGAAACTATATTGGCGGTTTCTAAAAAATAGGGAAATCCGAAATGAGAAATGATGATTTTTGTCCGGGGAGATTTAACAGCCAGTTCGTCTATGTGGGCAGGATGGGAATATTTTAAAAAACTTTTGTTTTCCGGATCATAAAAATCACCGGAATGGAAAATAAGGGGCCGGTTGTATTTTTCGCAAAGCCTGGCAATAAGAAGTACCTTATCGTCAGAGGGATAAAATTGCTGATATCCGGGAAAAAGTTTCACGGCGCAAATTTTTTCTCTCGAAAATAGCCTTTCGTGAAATTCAAGCTGGCTTTTGAGGCCGTTTTCCATGTTAAAACACCCGGTTGGGAAAATAGACGGCTCTTTCTCTGAAAACAAAAAAAGATTTTCTATTTCCTCTCCGACTTTCGGAGGATTTTCAAAAAAAGGTATGGCAATAATTTTAGAAACCATATTTTTTGATTTTTTTCTGTAATCTTCCAGGGTTTTCGGGCTGCAAACGTGAGTGTGAGTATCGATGATCATATGTTTGTTTGTGTTATTTTTTTGAATCAGAATAACATAAAAATTCTAACCTATATTTCATAAACAAACAACAGGCTATTGAATAAGAGTCAGTTGCAATTTTTGGCAAACTGGCTAGAATTAACTTGATAATAGAACTAATCTTAATAATTATGCCACAAGATAAAAAAAATATTGGCGCCAATTATAATTTCGGTGAAACAAACGCAAAAAACAGGTACAGCATTTTTAGGAAGGCGGTTGTTATTTTTGCCGGCCTATTTATTCTAGCGCTGATTTTTAACGCGGTTGTATTTATTGTCAATGTCAAAAGAGACCGCTGGGCAGGCGACCAGTATTTTGGAAAAATTATTGAAATAAATAGCGATATTTTTACAATTCAAGGTCGCAGCAATGAAAAAAAGGAAGTTTTAATTGACGGAAACACCGTTGTAAAAAAAGGGGCAGGCACTGTAAAAGATGCTTTAAAAATCGGCGATGAGGTAATTGTTTTCGGCCGTCTAAATGAAAAAGGGCAGGTTGAATCCAGGCTTATTCGCGTTTTTGACCAGAATGATCGTCGAAATCCGGGAGATTTTTGGCCTCACTTTCCAAGATAAACCCTAAATAATAAGCATGTTTCCAATGGAAAAGAAAAAAATACTAAAATATTTTCCGAGAATTGCATTGATTCTGCTTTTTATCAGTTTCTCAGTTTTTTCCTATCTATACTCTTCGCCAGAGAAGCTGATTGCCATGATTGGCGTCGAAAACGCCTATTTGCTTATTTTTATTCTGGCTTTTTTGGGAGGAATAACCACTTTCAGCGGAATTCCCTACCATTTAGTTCTGGTTACTTTAGCTGTAGGAGGGCTTAATCCTCTGTCTCTTGGATTTTCAACTGCGGCCGGTGTAATGCTGGGAGATTCAACTTCATATTATATAGGATATCAGGGAAGCGTTATTATCCCCAAAACGTTGCATAAGGTTTTAGAGTTTGTCCGTTCGCTGGCCCTTCGATATCCCAAAATTCTGCCCCTGTTTTTTCTGCTTTATGGATCTTGCTCTCCTTTTTCCAATGATTTTATCGTTATCTCTATGGGTATGTCGCGCTATCCTTTTTGGAAGGTAATGGTGCCGTTGGGAACGGGCAATTTGATTTTCAATATTGCTCTTGCGTATTTTTCAACACAGGCTTACGATTTTCTTAAAGGCGTGCTTATTTGAAGTTTTGGACAGAAAAAAAGGCTAAATATGCTTATTCTATCAAAAAAGAGGCAACCACCTCTTTTTTAGCACGCTTTGCATTTTGGAAGAAGTCAGTCCCTACTTCAACTTTTCTCTAGTTTCGCTCTTGTTAACTGACCGAAAAATCCAGTCGGCTCGATTCCATTGTCGGATTGGAATTTCTTGACTGCTTTAGTAGTAATCATTCCATAAGTGCCGGTGATATTTTCTTTATCTAGATATCCTAATTTGTTCGTGGTAAAATTCCAGGTCGTTGTATCGCTTATTCCAGAATAATAATCTCCGGAACCATTATAGAAAGCATTGGAGCTGATTTGGATGTAATAATTGGTTAAATCAGCAAGTGTTACGGAAGGGTTAATTGTTATAGTGGATGGCCCGGAGCCGGAGACTGTAGCGTCTTTAGTATAGATAGTTTCAACTGTTGAATTATCAGAGGCTTTTTTAATAACAATATCATTGTTGTCGGAATCGGAAGTATAGACAGTTTGATCGAAGCTTAGCTTTAATTCTGTGGTCGGGCTGATGCCGGTGGCATTGTCGGAAGGGGAGAAGGTAGAAATGCTGGGGTTTAATTTGTAATAGGAAAACCGGCAAACAGCGTCGCTGCTATTTTCATAATACTCTACTTTAACGGTATGAGAACCGGCGCTGATGGTTTTTGTGTTGCTGTAAGATGTCGACCCCTGGTCTATCCAGGAGTTAAATATTTCCGTGTCGTCGATGTATGCTCGGATGCCGTCATCAGCTGTGGCGGAAAAATAATAGATGCCGGCGGAAAAAGTTTTTGTTTCTGTTCAACGGGTAGTAAAGCCGTTGGCATTGATTATGCCGTAGACTGGTGAAAATTCTCCCCAGTTGAAATTGATATCGTCAGTTGTAGTTGTATATTTGGGCGAACTAGTGGGAAAATCTGGTGAAGAACCAGCGGCAATATTCCAGTATTGAGCGGTATAGGAAGCCTGGGCCGAGTGAGAAAAAAGAAAGGAAAAAACAAAAATGGACAAAATAAAAAACAATATTCGAAAATTTCTTCGAACACTAAAAAATGTTATGGCTTTCTGAACCATTTGAGATATGTAAATTTTTTATTTTATGATTTTATTATATCCTAAATCGAGCGTGTTTTAAAGTTGTTTCATAGGGAGCAGAAAAGAGTCAAAATACCTTTTTTTGATAAAAAAATTACGTAAGCAATTCGTAATTTTTATTGGCTCGCTTGGCAGGACAGCTTTCAAACTTTTTCTTGGCTAGAAGAATTGCCTGATCCTGCAACTGTTATTGGTCAATTACAGCCCCTTCTAGCTCTAGTGATAAATAAAAAAAGTCCGTCTCAATAGAATTGCATTAAGACGAACTTCGAGCTGGATGTAGTTGCTATGCCCTTTCTGACATTATAAAATCTTTGAATTTCAGCAGGGCAATCTTTCTCATAGATATCTCATTTTTTTCATCCGCAGTCATTTCGGCATAAGTTTTGTCGCTACCGTCGGGGATAAAAATTGGATCATATCCAAATCCATTCTCTCCCATTAGGGATTTGGACACTCTTCCATTGACTGTTCCAGTGAAAACAAAAACTCCGTTTTGATCAGCGTAGGCGATGCAAGTGCAAACAGAAGCTTTGCGGTTTTCTTCATTTGCCAAAATCTTGAGAATACCTTCTGGCTTAAGGTTATCCAGAAACCAAGCTACCAATGCCCCTGGCAATCCATTAAGGGAATCGATGCTCATTCCTGTGTCATCAACAATAACAGGCGAGTTGGTGATTTCGAAAGCCGACAAAGCTTTTGCCTTGGCGACTTCTTCGACGTCCAACGATTGAATTTCTGGGATATCCAAATTTCTTGCCGATACATCAAGCCCTGTTATCGCCTTGACTTCTTCAGCCTTTTTGGTGTTTCCAGTAATGAATAATATTTGTTCTTTCATAAGACGTTCCTTTCTTCTATTATTTTTGAATTGTATCCGCAACAAAACCTTTTGTCAAAGCGACGAACAAAAATTAGCGCGAACCCCTCAGTTTATTCCAATGCTCCTTCGCTAGTCTATTCGCCTGACTGTGAACTGCTTTGAGCGGATATGGAAAATCGTTGTTGCTTGTGATCGTCTTTATGATGTCGAGTGATTCTGGCAGGGTTATTTGATGTCCGGGTGACATAAAAAATGGTTCGCAGGTATTTCCAAAAGATACACAATACCCGATCGTTCTGTTAGTTTTTGGATGTCTCAAGTCCGTGTGGTAAGTGCCTCTTGGCGGTATGGAATAATTACCAAAAAGAGATTTTCTGGTAATGCCTATGGACGGCTTGTTAAACAAGACACCAATGTGTGATGCTAGTCCAAAACCGACGGGATGAGCTATGCCTTGTCCGTCAAACAGAAGTAAATCAATTTTGCCAACAAGATCGTCGATGGCTAGGTAAATCGCAGGCCCTACTCTAAATGCCAACAATCCTGGAATATAGGGAAAATCAACTTCCGTGCTGGCATAAGCAATTTGGCTTGTAATTTTCCCATTTCTATTAAAGATTGCGCAAGTTGCGAAGGCTGTTTTGGTGTTGGCAGGTACCCCATATACTAGACATGGATTCTCAGATATAATCCAAAGTATATGGGCAATACAAAACACAATTATCGCATCAGTAGCGATGTCAAAGAACAAGTTTTAAAAAGAATTAAGGAGGAAGGA
>Ga0302251_1001059_pt1 | contig 19101 bp, 18 predicted proteins | sample AAG_RA_Gln_MG_FD_193534 | JGI IMG/M metagenome (GOLD analysis project Ga0302251, IMG submission 193534) | Enriched activated sludge microbial communities from anaerobic digester in WTTP, New Holstein, Wisconsin, United States - AAG_RA_Gln | ecosystem: Engineered > Bioreactor > Anaerobic >...
ATGATAGCGTCAACCGTTCTTATATTCCAGACTGACATTCATATCACCCTCATACTGTCGGCTATGCTTGTGGGTTGCGTTGGTGTTGTTTGGCTCAAGTATGACTACGCTACGATCGAAAAGGGCATCATCGACGGCATTATGACAGGTATGCAGGCGTGCCTCATACTTTACACAGTTGGCCCGCTCATCGGCACATGGATAGTAAGCGGCGTTGTGCCGACGATGATTTACTACGGCCTTGCGATACTGAGCCCCGCGATCTTCCTGTTTGCTGCTCTTATCGTAACGTCTGTCGTATCCCTTTCCACAGGAACTTCATGGGGGACTACCGGCACGGTCGGTATCGCCATCATGGGCATAGCGCTTGGTCTTGGCGTTCCGGCTCCGCTGACAGCAGGGATCGTTATCTCAGGCGCGTATTTCGGTGACAAGATGTCGCCTCTTTCTGACACCACAAACCTTGCGCCGGCCGTTGCCGGCACGGACTTGTTCCAGCATATCAGGGCGATGTGCTGGACGACGGGGCCGACCTACCTTATCGTTGCCGTTATCACTATCTTGATAGGTTTTAAATACAGCGGCGGTACTCTTGACACGGCCAAAATAGCAGCTATCCAGGCCCTTATGGACGCTGAGTTCTGGATCAACCCGATTGCCCTCATAGCACCTATTGCGGTAATAGGGCTTTCCGCGATGAGCAAGCCTGCGCTGCCGAGCCTTTGGGCAGGTATTTTCATAGCTCTTGTATTCGCGGCAGTTCAGGGCGTCGGCATAGGGGATATCCTCAATATAATGCAGAACGGCTACTCACCGACGGTTTCCGCCGCTATCGCTAATGCCGGCGAAGACGCGGCGGCGCTTGCCAAAGCCCTCGCTGACAATCACATCACGGGAATCGCGCCGGATGTCGCTGCCGCCGCGGCGAAGGACGTTGTGTCGCTTATGGAGCGCGGCGGACTGCAGTCGATGAACTGGACCATCTCTCTTATCCTCTGCGCGTTCACGTTCGGATTTACGATGGACACGTGCGGATTCCTGAAGGTTCTGCTTGAAGCAATAATGAAGCCGATAAAGAGCGTCGGCGGCATGGTTGCGGCTACGATAGCGTCGTGCTTTGTGTGCAACATTTTCCTGGGCGACCAATATCTTTCGATAGCCATGCCCGGCACAATGTTCAGGCCGGCTTATCAGGCGAAGGGGCTGCACCCGAGGATGCTCTCTCGTACGCTTGAGGACTGCGGAACGCTGACATCCGTCCTTGTGCCTTGGAACACATGCGGCGCGTATCAGTCAGGAGTCTTGGGAGTGCCGACATTCCAGTACGTTCCCTATGCGTTCCTGAACTACCTCAACCCGATCATTGCTATACTGATCACTTACATGGGAATCGGGATCGCATGGCGCGGAAAAGAGGGCGAACCTGTGATTGGCGGCAAGACGCGTCCCGCTGAACTCTCGTAAGTTTTGGGGAGATACTAATTGTCCCAGAAACTGCCTGAGCTTGAAAAGCTTCTTGTATCTAAGTCCGGAATGGCTGTGGGAAACATGAAAACGGCGACGTTTGCGGCCATAGGAGTGTATCTCATTGGAGTTACCTTATGGAGGTATTACTCGCTCGGGACTACTGACAAGGCCGCTATGAACGTCTTGATAGGCCTCTCAAGCTTCTTCGCGCTCAAGTATCAGAAGCTCGTCTACATATCGCCGCTTGGTCCGGTGAAGGAGACGCATACGTGGATCACGCACCACAGGGAGACTATGAGGTGGGACGAGATAAAGTTCATAACGATAATGCATAGGCGCGGAGAGGCGATGGTGTTTTTTGAAAGGGACATATTGGGATGGAAGGTCTTGTTCGACGAAAGCCAGATAGACGGGCTAAAGGAGCTTTTTAAGAAGTATGTCCCTAAAGTCACCGTCAACGATATAAAGCGGTGATTTTTAAAGTAAGGGCTTCTCTTGTTTACTTACAGAGAGGGATACGTCTGATCTCAGGCGTATCCCTCTCTGTTTTGCCTGTTTTTGCGCAAGCGGATTATCACAAATTATCTGCCGGTCCTTTTAACTGCCTCGGCCATGTTTCTGCCAAGCTGCCGGCACAGGTCCAAGTCCTCCTCAGTCGGGCAGGACTTTACTTCTACAGCCGGCTCAACAAGCTCCCAGTCGCCGCCTTTGTCGGCGAACATCTGAAGCTCAGCCAGCGCGCCCTTGCTCCAGCTGTATGACCCGCATATTCCGAGCACCCTGTTCTTCATCATTTTGTTTGCCAGCGTACGGCAGAGGTGCGCCATAGGAGGGTAGAGCTCGGTATTGTAAGTACAGCTGCCGAGCACAAGTCCGCGATACTTCCAGATATCACGCACCATAAATGACACGTTCGAGCGCGATACGTCGTGCACGATGACGTTCTGTACGCCTGATTCAGATATCGAACGGGCTATGGCGTCGGTCATGAACTTTGTGTTGCCGTACATAGATCCGTAAACCACGATGACACCCTCCTCAGTTTCATGACGGCTCCATTTGTCGTATAGGTCGACCACATGCTTGGGGTTTGAGCGAAGTATCGGGCCGTGCGCGGGGCAGATTATCTTAAAGTCCAGCGCACGCACCTTAGCGATAGCTTTTTGTGTCGGGGCTGAGTAGCGACCGACTATGTTCGCGAAGTAGCGCAATGTCTCCGACTCATAGTGCGACATGTCGAGCTCATCGTCGAAGATCCCTCCTTCAAGGGCGCTGAAGCCGCCGAAAGCGTCTGTGGAAAACAGCACCTTATCCGTCATTTCATAAGCCACCATGCTCTCGGGCCAGTGGACCATCGGGATCATTGCAAACTTGAGTTTATGTTGCCCTAAGTCTATGACATCGCCCTCCTTGACTTCAATAAACCCGTCGGATATTTTATAGAAGGCGTTTACGAGCTCGATGGTCTTCTTGTTGCCTATGATCTTCATTTCGGGATATAGTTGCTTCAGCATCCTTATCGAGCCGGAGTGGTCCGGTTCCATGTGGTTGACGACCAGGTAGTCCATTTGCCTGCCAGGAGGGACCACTGAGTTCAGCCGCTCTATGTAATCCGTGAAGTTTGCGCTCTTTATGGAATCAATGATGGCGGTTTTGCTGTCGTTTATAAGGTAGGCGTTGTAGGCGACGCCTCTTGGCAATGTCCATAAACCCTCAAACAGGTCTGTCTCGCGGTCGTTGCCGCCTATCCAATATATCGAATCCGTGATTTTTATTGCCTTCTGCATTTATAGATGTCCCCCTTTGAATGAGATCGTTTGGTTTTGCCGTTTAATAAGAGTATATCAATTATGGACTGAAAAATGCAAAAGCGGCTGTTTGACGCGGACATTTTTATGAAGGATATTTTTCTGACAAGGAAAATTATTCTGATAATAATACTTTTTTGACCGCTTGAACGGTATCTTAGCATATTTTAAAACGGCAAGAGAGGCGCATGAGCGGCAGATTCAAGGTTTTAATCAGCGGAATCGATATAATCGGGAGAAAAGTATTTAAAAGATACATAAATAAACTTGTCTGAAATGACCTGTCAAATGTTGCAATTTTTTCTCACCTGCTTAATAATAGCATAGTGTGGTTTTTTCTAAAATCCATGAGTGTGCAGGTGGCCATGTAAGATCGGCCGCAAGATGTTTCTTAAGGAGGCGGAGTACGTGTTCGATCCAAAACAGCTCCAGGAAGTTGCAGAGGGCAGAAAGGGCTATGAGGCAGACGTCGAAAAGGCTCTGGCTAAAAATCCCGAGAGGAAGGATAAATTTACCACCGGCGGAGGTATCCCTCTTAAAAGAATATACACCCCGGAGGATCTGGAGTGTCTTGATTACACAAAGGATATAGGGTTCCCGGGCCGGTATCCCTACGTGAGGGGCGTCCAGCCCACGATGTACCGCGGCCGTTTTTGGACTATGCGTCAGTATGCGGGGTTTGCCACGGCGGAGGATTCCAACAAGCGGTATCGTTATCTTCTGAGCCAAGGAACTACCGGTCTTTCTGTGGCTTTTGATTTGCCGACCCAGATCGGCTACGATTCAGACGACCCGATGGCGATCGGCGAAGTTGGCAAGGTAGGTGTCGCCATCGACAGCCTTGCGGACGCGGAGATACTTTTTGACCAGATTCCGCTCGATAAAGTTTCAACGTCGATGACTATAAATGCGCCAGCGGCCATTCTTCTTGCGATGTATATAGCGGTCGCCGAAAAGCAGGGTGTCCCTATGTGCGAGCTTTCAGGGACAATACAGAACGATATCCTGAAGGAATACATAGCGCGCGGCACATATATTTTCCCGCCTAAGCCGTCAATGCGTCTCATAACCGATATATTCGATTTTTGCAGCAGAAACATCCCCAAGTGGAACACTATCTCCATCTCCGGATACCATATCCGCGAAGCCGGCTCCACCGCGATACAGGAAGTCGCGTTCACTTTGGCGGACGGTATAGCGTATATTGAGGCCGCTATCAAGGCCGGACAGGATCCCAATGTGTTTGGCAAGCGCCTCTCTTTCTTCTTTAACTCGCATAACGACTTCCTCGAAGAGGTTGCGAAGTTCCGCGCGGCGCGCAAGATCTGGGCTAAAATAATGAAGGACCGCTTCGGGGTCACTAACAAGAACGCGCAGATGCTTCGTTTTCACACTCAGACGGCGGGTTGCACTCTCACAGCGCAGCAGGCGGAGAACAACATCGTAAGGGTTGCCGTGCAGACCATGGCCGCTGTTTGCGGAGGCACGCAGTCTCTCCATACGAACAGCCTCGACGAAGCTCTTGCGCTTCCTACAGACAAGTCTGTTCGTATCGCCCTTCGCACGCAGCAGATCGTGGCCTACGAGTCAGGTATCGCCAACACTGTCGACCCTCTTGCGGGAAGCTATGTGATTGAGGCGCTGACTAAACAGATAGAGGACGGCGCGTGGGAATATATAAATAAGATAGACGAGCTCGGCGGGATGATGACCGCCATTGAGAAAGGATATCCGCAAAAGCACATTCAGGACGCGTCATACGACTATCAGAAGTCCATTGAGTCAGGAGACCGCATCATCGTCGGAGTGAATAAATTCCAGATAGAGGAAGATACGTCGGACCGCAAACTGCTCAAGGTCGACGCGAGCGTCGGTGAGAATCAGATAAAGAAACTGCGTGCGATGAAAGAGTCGCGCGACAACGTAAAGGTCAGGGAATGCCTTGAAGATGTGCGCAGGGGCGCTAAGGGGAACGAAAACCTTATGCCGCTCATACTTGAGGCCGTGCGCCACTACGCCACGGAGGGCGAGATCTGCGGAGTTCTTCGCGAAGAATTTGGCGAGTACAAGGAAAACGTGGTTCTTTAAGGTACCTTAAGAGCTGAATAAGGAGGAAAAAGAGATGGACCGCAAAATTCGCGTCGTTATCGCGAAACCCGGGCTTGACGGTCATGACCGCGGAGCCAAAGTCATTGCGAGGGCATTCAGGGATGCCGGAATGGAAGTTATATATACGGGGCTTCGTCAGACCCCGGAACAGATAGTAAACACCGCGATACAGGAAGATGCCGATGCTATCGGAGTCAGCATCTTGTCCGGCGCTCATGAATACTGCTTCAAAGCGATCATGGATCTGCTGAGGGAGAAGAACGCGACCGACATAATAGTGTTTGGCGGTGGAGTGATACCTGAATCCGATTATCCCACGCTTTTGGGGTTTGGCGTAGGAGCCATATTCGGACCAGGCACGCCCACAACCGAGGCCATAGAGTGGCTCAGGAAGGCTGTGGCGGAGAAAAGAGCCAAGGAGGTGCAGGCATGAAGCCGACTGTAGTTGATCATATAGGCATCGCTGTGAAGAGCATAGAGGAGTCTCTCAAGTTCTGGGAGGCTGCGATGGGGATAAAATGCCATGGAGTGGAAGAGGTTGCCGAACAGAAGGTAAAGACCGCGTTTTTGCCGATTAATGACACGGAGATAGAACTCCTTGAACCCACAGATGCGGACAGCCCCGTCGCTAAGTTCATCGAGGCTAAGGGAGAAGGGATCCATCATCTGGCCATCAGAGTTGAGAACCTTGAGGAAGCCCTTGCCGAGCTTAAAGCGAAGGGAGTCCGTCTTATCGATGAAAAACCGCGCTGCGGCGCCGGCGGAGCTAAGATTGCGTTTCTCCATCCTAAGGCGACGGGCGGTATCCTGCTTGAACTTAGCGAGCGCTGAATGCAAATAAGCACGGGCGCCCGGACTCAAGGCGCCGGCGCCCTCTTAGATAAAGCACAGGTTGCACCAGACTATTGAGGAGGTAAGATGTAATGGCGGACAAAACGATCGACGAGCTGTGCGCGGAACTCGTTGAGAAGCGTGAAAAAGCGCTACAGGGCGGTGGAGCTAAAGCTATCGCCAAACAGCACGAAAAAGGCAAATTGACCGCACGCGAGCGTATCGACGCGGTTCTTGACCCCGGGAGCTTTGTGGAGATAGATGAGTTTGTCGAGCACCGCTGCGTGAATTTTGGGCTTGACAGCACCGCCTTCCTAGGGGATGGCGTGGTCACGGGCTACGGAACAATAGACGGTCGCATAGTCTACATATTCAGCCAGGATTTCACTGTTATGGGCGGTTCGCTTGGCGAGATGCACGCAAAGAAGATATGCAAGGTGCTAGACCTGGCCCTTACGAACGGAGCCCCCTGCATAGGCATTAACGATTCTGGCGGCGCGCGCATACAGGAGGCCGTGGACGCGCTCTCCGGCTACGGCAACATATTCTTCAGAAACGTCAAGGCAAGCGGGATCATACCGCAGTTTTCGATAATAGCCGGACCATGCGCCGGCGGAGCCGTCTACAGTCCTGCGCTTACAGATTTTGTATTCATGGTTGACAAGATAGGCATAATGCATATCACAGGCCCCGCTGTTATCAAGGCCGTCACGGGCGAGGACGTGACATCCGAACAGATAGGCGGCGCGAGAGCACATAACGCCACGTCCGGCTGCGCCCATTTCTTCGCTAACAATGAGGCTGAGTGCTATGCGCAGGTCCGCAGGGTGATGAGCTTCCTTCCCAGCAACAACATGGAGGAGCCGCCGTTTGCCGATACGGGGGACGATCCTGCGCGCATGGACTCAGGGCTTCGTGAAATGGTCCCGACCAATCCCAATAAGGGATACGATGTGCGCGATGTAATCAGGAAAGTTGTCGACAACGCTGATTTCTGCGAAGTCCAGGAAATGTATGCACGCAATATCGTTACAGGTTTTGCAAGGGTAGGCGGAAGATCTATAGGTATCATTGCAAATCAGGCGAAGTTTATGGCGGGATGCCTGGACATAGACGCTTCCGACAAGGCAAGCCGCCACATCCGCATCTGCGATGCATTCAACATTCCTATCGTCACATTCGAGGACGTTCCAGGATACTTACCAGGACTCAACCAGGAAATGGGCGGCATAATCCGTCACGGAGCGAAACTCCTTTACGCTTACAGCGAAGCCACTGCCCCTAAGATCACTATAGTCCTCCGCAAGGCCTACGGCGGATCGTACCTTGGCATGTGCAGCAAAGACTTAGGTGCCGACGCAGTACTTGCGTGGCCTCAGGCTCAGATAGCCGTCATGGGAGCCGAAGGCGCCGCGAACATCATTTTCCGTAAGGACATTGATGCGGCAGAGGATAAAGAGGCCATGAGGGCACAGAAGATAGAGGAATACAAAGAGGCTTTTGCTAACCCGTACTGCGCGGCAGCCCGCGGCTTTGTAGACAGGGTGATCCTCCCCGAGGAGACGCGCCCGGCTCTATACCAGGCTCTTCTTATGACTGAATCGAAGAGCGAGCTGCGTCCGAAGCGCAAGCATGGCATAATGCCCAACTAAAGAAAGGGGCCGGATGTTATGGTAGGTGTAGGTTTGATATCGTCCCATTTTGTAGGTCCTTTTGGCGGGCTCGTTATGTCGCTTATAGCGTTCAGCATAGTTTTTATCATCATAATGGGACTTATGTTCCTTATGATGGCGCTTAAGCATATCTGCAAGGCTATAGACAGCGTATCTGGCGCTAAGGAGCAATCAAAGCCCGAGACTCCGGCGGCGACGCCTCCCGCGACGCCGGCCAAGGCCGTTGCTGCGCCGCCTAAGGCTGACGATGCTTCCGAGTTATTGGCCGTCATTTCGGCTGCGATAGCCGCCGCGTGCGGCGGCACTGCACGCGTGGTCTCTTTCACGCCTGTTAAAACAAAACAGCCTGTTTTGAACAGCTGGAAATTTGTAGGCAGGATACAGAATATCGAAGGGTTTCAGGATTAATTTACAACTAAAAATCAAGGGGGTTTTTCTTTATGGCACGTAAGTATAGAGTAACGGTAAATGGTAAATCGTATGATGTTGATGTAGAAGAAATGGGATCTGTCTCTGCGGCATCCGCTCCTGCGGCACCTGCTCCTGTCGCGGCTCCAGCGGTTTCCGCCCCGGCCCCGGCTCCGGCCCCGGCCTCAGCTCCTGCCCCTGCGCCGTCTCCTGCTCCCGCAGGCGCCGGAGTGATAGAGGCTCCTATGCCCGGGAAAATTTTGAAGATCCTGGTCACGCCCGGAGCGACTGTTACAGCCGGACAGCTCTTGCTCATCCTTGAGGCCATGAAGATGGAGAACGAGATATTTGCGGCTTCGTCAGGCACGGTCACGCAAATCGCGTGCAAAGAGGGAGATTCCGTCAACACGGGTGACACTCTCCTAGTTATAGAATAGACTGCTTACGCAGTGTATCCGGGGAGGGAAAGTTAATGGAACTTTATATAACAGCGCTGAGAGGCGTTATTGAGCAGTCTGGTGTCCTTGCGCTGAACGTACCGACACTTGTGATGATCTTAGTCTCCTTTGTGCTGCTCTACCTCGCCATAGCGAAGGATTTCGAGCCGCTGCTGCTTTTGCCGATAGCGTTCGGATGTCTTCTGGTCAACCTTCCGCTTTCAGGCATAATCGATCCGGGCGGATTTTTGTACTTCGTGAAGTTCGGCATCGACCATGAGATATACCCGATAATAATTTTCATGGGCATCGGAGCACTTACGGACTTCGGACCTCTGCTTGCCAATCCGATAACGTTTCTCCTGGGAGCGTCCGCGCAGCTTGGCGTGTTCGTGGCCGTTATAGGAGCTATGTTCCTCGGCTTCACGATTAAAGAGGCAGCGGGTATCGGGATAATAGGCGGAGCCGACGGCCCAACCGCGATATATCTGTGCGCGAAGCTTTCGCCCAAGATACTCCCGGCTGTCGCTGTGGCGGCTTACAGCTATATGTCGCTGGTACCGCTGATACAGCCCCCAGTCATTAAACTTTTGACGACAAAGAAGGACCGCGGCATAAGGATGCAGCAGCTGCGCCCAGTCACAAAGACGGAGAGGGTGCTTTTCCCGATCATATCGACGATAGCTTGCGGGCTTTTGCTGCCGCCCGCTGTGCCGCTGGTTGGCATGCTGATGTTTGGGAACCTGCTTCGCGAGTGCGGGTGCACTGAACGCCTGTCGCTTGCCGCGCAGAACGAGGTGCTGAACGCCACCACGATTTTCTTGGGCATATCGGTAGGCGCTACGATGAGCGCGGAATCTTTCCTTACCGTGGCCACTATCAAGATCATTCTGCTTGGTCTGATTGCGTTCATATTCAGCACCGCCGGAGGCATTGTCTTTGGGCAGATCATGAAAGTGCTTTCGGGCGGCAAGGTTAACCCCGTCATCGGCGCGGCAGGAGTTTCCGCTGTTCCTATGGCGGCCAGGGTCTGCCAGAAGGTCGTCCAGAAGGAATTCCCCGGCAGCTATGTCCTCATGCACGCCATGGGGCCAAACGTTGCGGGGGTCATTGGTACAGCAGTTGCAGCAGGAGCAATGCTTACCCTTCTTACAAAATAGCAGTGAAAAACATTTGCCGCCAGACATTTTTTTGCTGCGGCATAGCGATATGACGCGTCTCGCCTGATGCAACGGCGGGACGCGCCGTATGTATCGTATGTATATGGATACCTTCCCTCAAACGTCAGCCTTGGGCTGTTGCTTTCCATACAGGATATGAAATCCGCCTGCTCTGCGTATTATGGCGTATCCTGCATAGCCGGCTTCGATCGCGCATTTCTGTTCCGGGATCTTCCTTATCGGAATGAGCATATGCCCGTGGGTTTGTACGGAATAGTCAGGGTAAAAATCCTTCCTCAGAACATAACGCAGATAGCCGTTATAAACTGATTTGATCCCTATTATGCAGTACCCGCAGGCAAGGACGTTCTGAAGGCTGAAAATGTTTTTTGGGGATACAGTGGTTGTTATAGAATCAAAATCGCGTGCTAAGATGCTTTCGGCGTAATATTGCGACAAAAACTGTATGTTGTTCCCCCGAAATTCCTTGGCAACAACACAGAAACCCGTAATTGCCTCTCGGCCTTCGGTGTTACACGTAATCCCAAGTTCCGAAAGAGAATTTTTTACCCACTCACGCCCTGTTTTGACGGTCCTCAGACAGATGAGCCTCTCTTTGTGTCTCACGCCTACCGACAGTCCTTCGTTTCCTAAAAAACGGCGTATTTCCTCTTCGGTGCTCGGCGCGAAAAGATCTCTGCTTAGGCCGTGCGCGGTATCGTTATGCAGCTTCAGTGCGGCGTCGTTGTCTCTGTCGCCAAGCGTTCCTATCGTGCATGGCACAGTAATAAAAATCCCATTAGAAAAGTGCTGGCGTACAAATATCTTCATTTCATCCGTGTGATGTGTCAAGGATTACTCACCGCCTTAATTTGGGGAATAGACACTCTCTTTGAATGCCGTAAAGAGCTTTTATTTTACTATCGAGCTTTTAATGCATAAAAAGCAGAAACACTTAAATTTTCACGCGGCTTTGCGTCATGATAACGGAGCCTCTGTGTCGAGCGGCCTTATATATTTGGCGACGACTTGATATAATGCGCAGGAAGCCTTATCAGGCAGTGAATTAACGGTTTTCGCCAACAGGTTAAATTGAAAAGATTGGGGCGTCATCATGTGGACAAGACAGATAGATTGTTTTTTTCTCCGCTTTTTATAAGGCTTTTTGTCCCGTATGCCGCCGGGTATTTTATATCCGTCCTGCTTGGGAGCGCCAATGCCATCATGTCCTCGATACTGGTCGAGACATTCTCTCTCTCCGCTTCCGATCTTGGTTTTATGACCTCCGTCTACCTGATATCGTTTGGATTGGCGCAATTTCCATTAGGAGTGCTGCTTGACAGGTACGGCGCGCGTAAGACAGTCGCGCCGTTTTTACTGCTTGCGGCGGGCGGCGCCGTTATTTTCGCCGAATCGCGGACCATGGGGCATTTGGTGGTTGCGCGCGCTCTTTTGGGGATCGGGTTGTCAGGCTGTCTCATGTCGGCTTTTAAGGCATATTCCGAGTGGCTCCCCGCAAAGAGGCTTCCGCTTATCTATAGCATGCAATGTTTGGCCGGAGGACTTGGGGGCATGGCCGCGACAAGGCCCTTGCTTTCAGCGTTTGAAGCGTTTGGCTGGAGGAGCTGTTTCATTCTGCTTGCTATAGCGACGTTGCTCGTCTCGGCCGCGGTATGGTTTATAACGCCGCGTGACGAGCAATGCGTTATACGAGACAAATCCCCGTTTTCCAAGCAGTTTTTTAAGATGCTCCTCTATCTTAAGGACCCCCGTTTTTACATGATCGCTCCTGCGGTTACTGTGGCGCAGGGAGTGATGTTCGCGTATCTTTATCTGTGGGTGGGGCCTTGGATGCGCGATGTTGCTTCCATGTCCGAAGATGCCGCTGGATTTTATATGATGCTGGCGTTTGCCGGCGCTGCCGCAGGATACTTCTTAAACGGACTGCTTGCGGATCTGTGCATTAGAAGAGGCTGGATATCGTGTGAAAGGCTGTATCTTTATTCGTCTCTGCTGCTTGCGGCGACGCTTTGCTTCATCACGTTTGACAACAGCGGCTCGTCGGCTCCGCTGTGGGCGGCCGTGATGTTTTTTGCTAACATGACGATGATAGCCTATCCGATGATGCGCGGGCTATATGAGAACGACGAGGTTGGGAGGGTCTTATCGCTGCTGAATTTTATGGTTTTTCTCATGTCTTTTGTCATGCAGTGGTTCGTGGGCGAGGTCTTAAACCGCTATCCGGCAGCGGACGGACACTTTTCAGCCGAGGGGCACAGGCTGAGCCTGCTTATCATGGCGGCCGCGGTTTTTGCCGCTGCCACGCACCTCTGCATCTGTCTGCGCAAAAACGGCAGATGAAGATACCCGTCCGTAATTTTATGTCAGAAGAAGGAGGCGCGATATGTCAGCCGGATACATTGTAAACGCTTCAGACGTGACTGATGCGGTTGAGGAGCTTTTTCTAAAGGCCAACAGGTTTTTGCCGCAAAAAGTGGCGAGGATGATCTGCGAGGCAAGCGTAAAGGAAAAGATGCCGCTGGCGAAGCAGGCATTGTGCGACATATTGAAAAACGCGGAACTTGCCGCCGAAAAAAAATTGCCGATATGCCAAGATTGCGGCCTTGCCGTAGTGTTTGTGGAGGCCGGACAGGACGTGCGCGTAATAGGAGGAGGGTTTGCAGACGCGATCAACGAAGGCGTAAGGCGCGCATACGACCGCGGATACTTGCGCAAATCGGTTGTGCTGGATCCTTTGCTCGACAGAAAGAACAGCGGCGACAACACCCCCGCTGTTATACACTGGAACATCGTCAATGGGAAGGATATTAAAATTACAGTGACGCCTAAAGGTATGGGCAGCGAGAATATGAGCCGCATATACATGCTAAAACCCGCGGACGGAGCGGAGGGTGTCATACGTTCCGTGGTCGAGACAGTGGAAATGGCGGGGCCGAACCCGTGTCCGCCGATTGTCCTCGGTATAGGAATAGGGGGCAACTTTGAGACAGCGGCGTTCGCATCAAAGCGCGCCCTTTTGAGACCTGAGGGCGAGCGTCATCAAATAGCCGGGTATGCGGCAATGGAGCTTGAGATATTAAAACGGGTGAACATGCTGGGGATAGGGGCGGCCGGATACGGCGGCATCACCACGGCGATCGACGCGCATATCGAGACCCTGCCTACGCACATAGCAGGCATGCCCGTCGCTGTGAATATATGCTGTCACGCGCTGAGGCACGCAGAAAAAGTCATAAAGGGGGTGCCGTACAATGGCTGAAAGAGTAGAGACCCCGCTGACTGCGGAACGCGCGAGGTCGCTTAAAGCCGGCGATATAGTGATGCTTTGGGGCAGCGTGTTGATCGCTCGGGACGCGGCTCACAAAAGGCTCGTGGAAGCGATAAAACGCGGCGAACGAGTTCCTTTTTCGCTGGAAGGAGAAACGATATTCTACGCCGGTCCCGCGCCAACACCGCCTGGGGTCGTAATAGGCCCGATAGGTCCTACGACGAGCGGCAGGATGGATCCCTATACTCCGTTTCTGATCGAGCGCGGGCTGCGCGGCATGATAGGCAAGGGCAGGAGGTCGCGCGAAGTGCTTGACTCCATGCAAAGACATGGCGCGGTATATTTCGGCGCGACCGGAGGCACGGCGGTTCTGATCGCGGATAAAGTGGTGTCTGTCGAAAAAGTAGCGTACGACGACCTCGGCCCGGAAGCTATCCTGAGGCTTGATGTGAAGGACTTGCCGCTGGTCGTGCTGGCTGACTCGCATGGCAACGATATATACGTTTCTGGCCCAGAGGAAGCCAGAAAATTAATGGGGGTGTGAACGCGCCTGTTTTTCTCGTAAAAACAGCTTGCGGTTTGTATGCCTTGGACATTTGACTTATGAGGCTAATGTAATTATTTACTTAAAAAACTTTATGATTTTAGGTTATAATGGTTCGGATATTATCTATTACCAATGAAATAATGGCCATTCAAGTTGCATTTATCATATCAATTTGCTAAAATCTGAAAAGATGCATTTTCATTTTGTTTAGACTTGTTTACGGAGGTGAGCCTGGTAACTGCTTGATATATGATAATATCCGAACTTTAAAAAAATTTACGGAGGTGTTTTGTATGAAGAAATTGGCTCTTGTGATTGCGTTGATACTTGTATTTGCCCAATCCGCTTTTGCGGTGACGTTCATCAACATCGGCACAGGCTCCACTGGCGGGACGTACTATCCTGTCGGAGCCGGTATGGCTAAGATATGGAGCAGCGAAGTTCCGGGCATCAAGGCAAGCGCTCAGTCCACGGGCGGTACGGCCCAGAATCTCCAGCTTCTCGCAAAGGGCGAGGCCGAGGTTATATTTGCCGATGGTCTCTATTTCTTCGCGTATGAAGGCAAGGGAATGTTCGAGGGCAAGCCGATGAAGAACCTGCGCGCGCTTGTTCCTCTCTACGCAGAACCCATCCACTTCCTTGTGGCTAAGGGCAGCAGCATAAAGACCATACAGGACCTCAAGGGCAAAAGGGTCTCGGTCGGGGCTGTCGGCAGCGGCACTGAAGTCACCGTCCGTACCATACTCAAGTGCGCCGGGCTTGACCCAGACAAGGACATTAAACCGGAGAACCTGGGGCTTTCTGACACCGCAAGCGCGTTCGCCGATCACAACATAGACGCTGCGCTTACAGTAGGTGCGCTTGGCATAGCCGGTGTGGTCGAGATAGCGACGATGGGCACGGCGGAATTTCGCGACATGCCGGCTGATATAGTGAAGAAAGTGAGCAAAGAGCTCCCTTACTACATGCCGTTTGACATACCGGCCAATACCTACAGGAACCAAACTAAGCCAGTCAAGTCGATGGCGAGCTGGAACGTCTTGGTTACCACCGACAAATTGAGCGCTGACAACGCATATTTGATGACAAAGGCTCTTTACGACAAAAAGCAGGATCTGCTCAACATCTCGTCTAAACTTTCATCTATGTCGCCCGAGAACATAAAATATATACAGATCCCGCTCCATCCGGGCGCTGAGAAGTACTACAAAGAGATCGGGGTTCTTAAGAAATAACAGATCCGTGCCCTATGTGCTGTCTGCGGGGACATGATGCTTGTGTCCCCGTATTTTATCTGATGGGGAGGCAAGGCAATGAGCGATTACGAAAAGAACGGTTCAGCTGAGGAAAGCCCGGCTGAAAAAAAATCGAAAGTTATAGATATTGATGAAGTCTCCATAGATGAGTCCGTTATAACCGACCTCGTCGAAAAATATGATGCAGAGAGCAGGTACCGTAAGCTCGGCGGACTCCAGGGCAAGTTCATTTCAGCGTGGCTTGTCTGTATGTCGCTTTTTCATCTCTATACCGCCGGCATAGCGACCATGCCTATAACAATACAGAGAGCGGTCCACCTGACGTTTGCGATAGTGGCTGTCTATATACTTTTCCCTGCGAGAAGGAGGGGTTCCAAGACGTCTGCGCCTTTTTACGACTGGATACTCGCGGCTGCGGCGGGCTGTGTCACGGGGTATATAATTTTTTTCTTCAACGACATAGCGCGTCGCGGCGCGGAGCCTATGCCGTATGAGATCTGGCTTGGAATCGCCGCGATCATACTTGTGATAGAGGCCGGACGAAGGGTCGTCGGCAATGTCTTGCCATGCCTTAGCATACTGTTTTTGGGTTACTGTTATTTCGGCAATTATGCCCCCGGGATGTTTCAGATACGCGGTTACTCGGTAAGCAGGATAATCCAGCATATGTACCTTACGCCGGAAGGCATATTCGGCATAGCGCTCGGGGTTTCCGCCACATTTGTCATAGTGTTTATAATATTTGGGGCGTTCCTTTCGCAGAGCGGCGGAGCTAAATTTTTTAACGAGCTCGCTCTTGCCTTGGCAGGAGGCACTCCAGGAGGCCCCGCTAAAGTTGCGGTAGTGGCCTCGGGGCTCCTTGGCACGATAAACGGATCATCGGTGGCGAACGTCGCCACTACCGGAACTTTTACCATCCCGCTCATGAAGCGTGTCGGATACCCTCCGCACTACGCCGGTGCCGTAGAGGCGTGCTCATCCACCGGAGGCCAGCTCATGCCGCCAATAATGGGCGCGGGGGCGTTTATAATGAGCGAGTTCTTGAACATCCCATACCTCACTATAGCGGCGTCGGCTATTATCCCCGCTTTCATTTACTACACCGCTATTTTTACAAACGTCCATATAAGGGCTAGAAAGGAGAACCTCCTCGGCCTTCCCAAGGACCAGCTGCCATCGGTCAGGGATGTGATGAGGCGAGACGGACATCTGATAGTACCAGTGCTTGTAGTCATAGCTACGCTGCTTATGAAATATACGCCGCTTCGTTCCGGGTTTATAGGTGTCGTGGCGGTGATCGTTATCAGCATGATAAAACCACACACGAGGATGGGTATAAGGGACATGCTCAAAGCGTGCGAGGAGGGAGCGAGGGGGGCGCTCGGCGTCGCTCTTGCGTGCGCGCTCGTGGGCTTTGTTGTAGGAACATCATCGCTCACTTCTCTTGGGCTGACCATCTCAAATAACATCATAGACATTTCGGGAGGCAACCTTCTGTTTACACTCATGCTGTCGATGGTCGCCTGCCTTGTGCTCGGAATGGGGCTTCCGACGACCGCGAACTATATAGTGTGCAGCACCATAATAGCTCCGGCGCTTATAGGCATGAAGGTATTGCCTCTTGCGGCGCATATGTTCGTATTTTATTTTGGGATAATGGCGGACCTTACGCCGCCCGTCTGCCTGGCCGCGTTTACAGGAGCCGGCATAGCTGGCGCTGACCCCGCTAAGACTGGTTTTACGGCAACGAAGATAGCTCTCTGTTCTTACATCATGCCGTACATGTTCGTATATAACCCCATGCTTCTTTTAAACCGCGTCGTACCGTATGAGCTCGTCATCCTCACGGTATCAGCCACAATGGGGGTTATTGTGCTTGCTGGGGCTCTTGAAGGATGGATGTACCGTACTTTGAGGAAATTCGAGAGGGTGGTCATGGGGGGGGTTGCCCTTGCGGCCATACACGTCAGCATTATACTGAGCATAGTTGGAATAGTCGGCACAGCGGTCATCCTGTTATATCTCAAAAAGACAAAAGGTCGGACCGTAGCGGCCTAGAAAAGACGAAAGAGCTGAAGGCACGCTGTTCCTACGGCGTCTCCTGCGTTTAAGAGGCGCCGTTTTGTTGTATACTAAAGACGAAAGGACGGAGGTCTTTAGATGAGTCAGAACTTCATTGTGCTTTTGGCCGTGATAGGGGGAAGCGCGGCGGGATATAAAATCGGTTTTCCGGCAGGCGCCATGGTGGGGGGGCTGATAATGGGCCTCGTAGCCAAAGGCGCCATGCATTTGGGGCTAGACCCAAAGATGGATTTGCTTTCTTTCGTGTCGCACGACTAGTGTAAAATGGCGAAAAAACAACCTCTTATATGGTTTCTGCTGAATATTTTCAGATATTTTGTGTGCAGGCTTACTCACCAGAGGGCGTTGGCTCTTGGCGCGTTTTTGGGTGGGACTGTGGCTCGATTTACGCCAAAGAGGGTGAAGGCGGCTACGGGCCGCTGCAGCAGAGAGCTTGCGGTGTCATATGAGGAGGCGTTCAGCGTAGTAAAAGCCGCGTATCGGCATTTTGGCATGGCCGCCGCCGAATTTGCACGCATGCCCGTGGCGGCGTCAAAGATAAACGACATAGTGTTCCCGCACGGCCTTGAGAACCTGGAAAGCGCTCTGGAACGCGGCAGGGGTGTCATGCTGATAACGGCGCATATAGGAAACTGGGAATACGGGGCATGTTGGTGCGCGCGTAACGGCTACGCGGTTAACGCGCTTGGGGCCGATCAGCGCGATGACCGGCTGACTGATCTCATCATGGAGCTTAGAAGGTCAGGAGGCTACAGGGCGCTTGGCAAGAAGAACGACATGAAGGCCGTCTACAAAGCGCTCCAGGCGAAAGAGATAATAGCGGTTCCGATAGACCAGGACGCAAAGGGCGCCGGTGTGGTATCGATGTTCCTATCCAATCCGGCAAGCACTCCGACGGGTGTCGCCAAGCTTGCGTACAGGCTGGGCTGCGCTGTTGTCCCCGTCTTCTGCATCAGGCGAGATGAAGGAGGATCGTTTGATTTCCACTTCCTTCCGGCCTTAAGAGGGCGTAACGGAGAGCCGTTCGGCAAGGATGTGCAGGCGGCAATGGACGACTGTAATGATATAATCTCGCAGTGGATCAGAAAATATCCGAACCAGTGGCTCTGGATGTATCCCAGATGGGAGTCAGTCGAGAGGGGCGAGGTAAAGTGCGCTGCGGGATCGACCCGGGAAGAAATAAGATAGGGCTGGCGTTCGCCGACCCAGAAGCGTTGCTTTTCTCTGCTATAATACCGAAATCCGAGGAGCTGCTGTTGGCTGAGGCTCTGCGCAGATGCGAGTGGAGCCTCGTGGAGCGGTGGCGCATGGAGGGCAGTATCTGTGACATAGAAGGAAAGCATGTCGAGAGGATTTTTTGGGGCGGAGGCACTTCTTCCGGGGATATTGAGACGTTGCTTGAAAATGTGCCGTGCGCCGAGAAGGTTGACGAATATGGAAGCACACTCGAAGGAAGACGGCTGTATTGGAAGCTTCACCCGCCTTCGGGGTTGTGGCGGCTTATTCCCACATCCCTCAGAGTTCCTCCGAGGGACATAGACGACCTCGCGGCATGGGCGATAATAATAAAACAGTGGCAGACCTGACAGCCTTCCACTGCATTACGCGGGCGCACAACAGCAGATCAGGCAACGACGTCGCCAGACGTTACCGCTGGGCTTGCCGGCGGCTGGTACATACATAAGCCCAGCTGCCTGCCAGCGCATGTCTGTGCCTTATGCCGGCTTTTCACTGCCTGATGCAGGTGGGTAAATGCCTGAGACGCAGGAATGTGCGGTCCGGTTTTTACCGTAACGTTTGACAATGTATCGGCGCGCGCTGCGGTCCTCTTCTGTCGCAGCTGATATTGTGGCTATTGTTTGTTTTGTTTGCCTTTTGCGCTGTTAATTTTTTCAAGCACGTCGCGGTATCCGTCCGAACCGTATTCCACGAATTTTTTCACGCGGCTTATGGTTGCGGTGCTTGCTCCTGTGGCCTGGACTATCTGTGGATAGGACATGCCTTTCAGCAGCAGGTTTGCCACCTGGAGCCTCT
>Ga0302251_1001062_pt1 | contig 19028 bp, 7 predicted proteins | sample AAG_RA_Gln_MG_FD_193534 | JGI IMG/M metagenome (GOLD analysis project Ga0302251, IMG submission 193534) | Enriched activated sludge microbial communities from anaerobic digester in WTTP, New Holstein, Wisconsin, United States - AAG_RA_Gln | ecosystem: Engineered > Bioreactor > Anaerobic >...
GGTAAGATACAGCTGGTTGGCCGACATCTGTCACCTCCTGGGATAGCTATTGTGTTTGCCCACAGTAACTTTACCAGGTTTGGCGGTGCCGGTCAACCCTTTGTTGTTAAAGTGTCAGGTAGCTAGTTTGTCGAATTCCATTACCGCTCTATAGGCTGAAGAAAGGTGCATGTACGCTCTACCCCAGTCGTCTTGTTCCCTCGCCAGTTTCCCGAGCTCGAACTCCCCTATACATGTTCCTTCTCGATATTCCAGTCTAGATGCTTCGGTAATGATTTCCTCCAATAGGCTCTCCGCCTCTGTTAGCCTTCCGGACTGGCGCAGAGCCTGGGCCAAGAGACATTTCGCAAAACAGACACCCATGTCATTCGCTAGTTGCGCATACTCCCTGATTCCCTCTTCGATCTGTTCGAGCGCTTCCCTTTGAGTCCCTTGTTGCCCCATAATCCATCCCGCGTCCACGCAAAGCCAGGCGCTGACCGCGTTCTTGGAGTATTGCCTTGCCAGTTTCTTCCCGTCCAAAGCCAACTTCAATGCTTCTGCGCGCCGTCCAGTATACTGAAGGTACAACACCGATGGTCGTAGAACCTCAACCGCAGTCATACAGTCGCCTTGAGCGATAGCCAACTCCAGGAGGCTCCGGAAGTTCTCGCCTTCCTGAAGAATCATGGCCTGATTCTCAATCCAGTACCAGTGAGGCTGGCTCTCTAGTAGTCCAGTGAGTTGCGTCATCCATCTCTGCGTCGCCCTGTGCGCGAAATCTACGTCAGACGCCAGTTCATGCTGGGCATAGGATCTTGTTAGGGGCAGCAGCGCAAACCGATTGCCGCGCTTGTTCACCAAAGATAGCTTCTCGAGCTCCACCAAGCCCTCATCCCGACTCAGCACCTCCTCGCTTAACCCCGACACGTGTCCCAGTAGCTCGCGACTAGCATCTGTCGCAGATAGAGCCAATGCCATCAGGAGCTTGTGAGCCGCTGTCCCACGAATATGCCCGATGACACCTTCGAAGCAAAAACGGGCGAGGTCTCCCTGGGGATTGGCCAATCGCTTCAGTATAGTCTCTATGTCGTAGCCCAAGCCTATCTGTGCAATGCTCCAGACTAATGCCAGGGGCACACCACCAGTGCGGTCATACAATCGACGTACTTGATCGTCAGTGAGCAGCACATCCCTTTCCCTGCACTCCTGAGCAATGAACTCCTTTGCATCTTCCCATGGCATCCCCACCAGTCGGATTGGGTAGGCTACATCAAGACGGTGACGTGTGGTTACAATGGCTTTGGTTGGCGCAGGTAGTTCGCGGAGGAACTCCATGACCATCTCGTCATCTACTGTCTCCAGATTGTCCACAACAAGGAGGACGCGCTGCTGCGTCAGTGCTCCACGGACGATTTCGTGTTGTGCCTCCGGCCGGGCTCGGGTGATGTCTTCACGCCCAAGAGTAACGCTAATGGCTGAGTAGATGTCATCAATCGTACGCAGGGCCTGTCTGCGGTGGGTAATCCCCTCCGCAGTGAGTAGTATTTGCTTGGCCGAGGTCCAGATGATCGCGTCGAACCGGTCCGATTCGGGCAAAGCAGCTGCTTCGTGCAGATAATGATGGGCAGTCTCCAATGCGAGTGCGCTCTTGCCGATACCGCCAATGCCATCTATCGTTACAAGAAAATGGCGATTGTCTGGTGCAAGCAGCTCGTAAATCTTGGCCAGTTCCAGCGTACGCCCCACAAACTGGCCATAGTCTGGGTGTGGGAGGTTGTGGCGGATTTCTGGTGGAGGGAGTTCGGGTAGCCCATCAACTCCACAGAGGTTGTAGAATGACTTTCCCAGGTGTGCCAGAGATAGGCGGTTGAGTTCCGTTGTTACTTGTGCAATTTCCGCACGTGCGGTCTCGGTAAGACCATACTGCCGTATTTCAGCAATGACTTGAGTCAGTCGTCCCTGGAGCGTGAGTACGCTCAAATAAGCAGCCTTCGTCTGTCCCACCGCCCTAAGCAGATCGCTCACTCCGCTCAAGTAACGGCCGTGAAGACTCATCATTGCTCACCTCGTGTTGCTTCCGGACAACGATAGGAACGCCTAATGGATGCCTGTTCGTTGCTCATAGCGAACCTGCAATCGGTGATACCGATTCAGCCAGGACCGTGCCCCTTGACTTCCCCTCTCAGTATACCTGCACAAGCCTGGCAGCATGGACGCTCAGAACTTACCTCATTTCAGGAGTCGGTCGGCGATATGGCCTGCTTTGTCGCTCCCCCATGTTGCGTTACCCGTGGTCGGAAGCGCATCTTGACTGCCTTCTGAGTAAAGACTCGCTCAGTGGCCTTTGCTGCCCAGACATAGGCATCCCCAGGCCGCAGGGCAGCCATCTGCGCAGGGGTCAGGTCGGCGAGGGCAGTGATCGACCGCTGCACGTGCTTCAGCCATTGAGGCGAGTTGAACCGGTGCAGGATAACCAGTGACGATAGCTCGATGATGGCGTTGGGCAGCGAGGGAGGGTCCTGTGAGGCGATCAATATCGATACCCCCTGGTGGCGCATTTGACGGATCACGTCCACGATATGGCCTGTCAATTCAGGGTTATCCATATACTTGTGCGCCTCATCAAAGACGATGAGTTTGTTGAAAGAGTGATCCAGATCCTGTCGCGCGTTGGCAAAGATATTCAGCATGACGACGAACAGGCCCAGGGCTTCTTCCTTATCAATGAACTCATCTCGCAGATCCACGATGACCAATCGACCTGGGTGAAGCATGTTGGCCAATTGCTGGCTATCGTCTATGAACTGAGCTGCAAAGTTCAGCCGGATACGGGCAATGGTCTTTTGTCCGTCGCTCAGTTCTGAAGCCTCGATCTCGTGGCGCAGCGTATCCAAGGTCATGCCTCCGCGCAACTGGCGCATGATCATGTTGATCTGCTTCATATACATCTGCGTACCGCCTACCCCCATCAGGAAGCGCCAATCTTTGAAGGAAAGCTCGCCCGAACTAAAGTATATCGGCTCCACGCGCACCGAGGGAAACTCGGCCCGCCGATGCTCTAGCTTGTCAGCCGAGGTGAGAATGAGAACGTCTTCTAATCTTGCCGGAAGAGCACCATACTCCCGAGCCAGGGCCTCCACCTCGGCCTCACTGGTATTCGGCTCCGCCATAGAAACAAACTCGGGCGGATAGTCCTGGCTCTGGTGATAGTGAAAGAGAACCGAAGCGAGGGGCGACGGCAGTAGATTGACTCCTTGAAAGGACTGGGTGGCCATCTCAATAATACTGCCGACCGTGTAGGACTTTCCACTGCCCTGAACCCCGAAAAGGCTCATAGTGTTGGTCCCGTTCAAGTCCAGGGCCACTCGTTTGCCAGTAGACAAGCCCAGCAGTCCGAACTGGCGTGATTCGCCGGTATCGCCTAATAGCACATCGTAGGTTGGAACATCCTGTAACTCCTTGACCTTAGCAGGTACAGTCGCCGGCACGGGCTTCTCCAGCACTTCTTGTACCGGCTCTGGCGGTTTTGATGCTACTTCCAGTGCTGGTTCAGCCTGAGGCTGGGCCGGCGGCTCTTCAGTTGCAGGCTCGGACTCTGGTTCATCGGATGGCACAGGTACTGCTTTTACCGGTATTGGGGGCGGCGCGATATCGGGCAGCGGGGTAATGTCAAAAAGGGTGCGCACCCGGCTATAGTTCGGATCCTCATGCATCGTAGTATCATCCACGATGCGCTTACGGTCCTCACTTTGGCGTTCTGACTCCTCGATCGTGGCAGCCTTCTCTTGGGTTTGTTGTTGGAGCAACGTCCGGCGGCGCAGGCCATTGTTCAACAACTGGTGGACATAGTCCTGCCCCACACGGTAAAAGATCAGTCCAGGGTGTTCCTCGTGAATCTCCAGGCCTTGATGACCCAAGTCAAAAGTGAGCCCTGCACCGGTGCATTCCAAGCGGTAGCCTTCATCGAGTGTTCCCAAAAAGGTCCGCAAATCGCCCATCGCGGTATCGCTCACGAGTCCGTACCGATAAGAACGTGCCAGGTAAAAACTCAACAGTGAAAACAGCTCCTTGATCTTGACCTGACGATCTAGCCGATCAGGCAAGGTACGGTGAGGGTCAAAGTGCTGTCGGAGGACCTCTTCGCTGTTGGCAATCTGGCCCTCGATCCGTTGCTGGAGCGCTACATAGGCGCTAAAGTCTCCCAAATCTGCCTGGAACTTGACCTCCACGATTTGAAAGCGCAAGGTCCGGGTCGTCGGATCGCACGATACCAACAGCAAGTCGCTCCGCTGCAGCGAGAACTCGCCGTGCAGTGGGTCCTCGCGACTGGCTTCTGTAAACAGGTTGCTGTGGGCGTCCAGTGGAATAACAATACGGTCATCCAGCAGCTTGTACTGCTCAAGGAACAGCCGAGCCAGGGCAAGTCCCAGCGCCTCCGAGACCTGAGTGGGAGCCGAAAGCAGTTTGAGAGCTAGCCGCCCGCTAAGGGAGCGGAGTAAGCGCAGGAAGTAGACTTCTACGTCCTCACCGAGTAACAAGTCGTGATCCTCCAATACTGGCCGGATGAGCTGGCGGATCTCGTCCACTGAGCGGGTCGTCAGCAGCAGTCGCTCTGTATCGGCACCCCCAAACTCCGGCCGGAAATCAAGCAGGTAGATGGGCCGGTCGTCGGAGGCATCACTGTCAAAATAATCTAATCCTAAATGGCGATCCACCGTTAGCACCCAATCGGAAACCGCATGAATTTGGTAGAGCAGGTTCTTGTCCTGTAGCCCCAGGCTGAGCTGCAAAGTCGGCACAGCCTCTACCTGTTTGCCGGCTGCAACGGAAGCCTGTAGTTCTGCTATTTGGGATAGCAGTTCCGCCAAGCGCGCACTTGTGGATTGGGTGTCGTCCGGGAGCTCCTGGCAGGGAGCCGGCACTAGTTGGCGTCGCCAGGCATAGTGGGGCTCGTCACCGGCAAAGCGCGTTACCTGCTCTTGGATCAAACCGTGCAAGAAGCTGGATCGCCCCTCAGCTAGTGGATACAAGGCTGCCTCAACAGGGAACAGGTCGTAGAGCATCGAGACGTGGGCTTCGTACACCTCTGGCTGGAGCAGGAAGTCTTTGAGGCTGTTGCGGCTGAAATGCAGCTTGGGGTAGAGAGGGTTCCGGCTGGCGACAACGAATGCATCTGCCTCGGCGCTAACCTGCCGTTCAGGGTTCAGGAGTTCGTCTACGGCACCACCTACATTCTCCACGCGCTCGCTGTGGGTGAAAAGCCGCAGTTCGTAACGCAGTTCGGGAAGACGAGCTTTGCGCCGCTCCCGTTCCACTCCCAGTATGGCGTCGACTATCAGGCTGGCATCGCCGGGGTTAAAAACATTCACCTTGAGTGTGTACACATACGGATGCTGAACGAGGTAGCGCAAGACGTTGTGGGTCAGCGCATCATGGGCAATTTCCCCTGGAACAACAACTCGTCGGGAGATTCCCAGTGCAGACAGTGTGCGCGCCTCCAATGTTCTGCTGTCTTTGACATCTTCCCGTAGATACAGCCCCCAAAAAGGCGTAAGCGGGTTATACTCCACATAAAAGTGAGACACTGCTTCCGGGTATCCCTCATGACTGGAGCGGAACACAAGTGGTAAGTTGACCGGGGCTAAGCCATGACGCAAGTAAGCGCGCACGTTGGCGTTGAGTGCCCCTGGGCTTGTGGTGCAGGCTGCACGCAACCAGGCGTTGACCAAGTTGGCTCGCTGCAAGTGCCAGAGTAGTCGTAGCGGGTGGGTCGGGGCCAACAGGTACAATCGATCAGGCGTAGCGCCATCGCCGGGCAGAAGGAGCTCGACTACATCCAGGTCCAGAAAGAGCGGATCCGTGCGCTTGCGGCCATTCTCGTCACGGATGGCCTGTTCAGCAAAGTTCACTTGGGCCAGCTTAAGCCAGTCAGCATAAGCTTGGGCATAGGTCAGGATCGGGTCGGCAAAGTCCGTCAGATCAACGGTGGAGGTCAGCCGGTCGGCTTCTCCGCCCTGGATCGCCGTAAAGAGCGTGGAACGGATCTGAAGAAAGTCGGGCGGCACTCGTCCGGGGGAATGGTAGGGCCGCACGGTCGGCTCAATGTTTTGACGGTCGTGCTCGCTGACTAGGTTCAACCGCCAGCGCCCCAGCTTCTCAGGGTGTCGTAATGTCTGGCTCTCGATCTCCCGCAAGATGCTACTAATGGTCAAGGTGAAACGCGTCTGGGCATCGTATACAATGCTGTACGTCGCCTCGGCACGCTTGCCCCTGGCCGTCGCCCAGCCAGTCCGCTCCGGCTGTGGTATCAACTTGCCATCGTAGGGATTATCACCCCGGTCAATGGCCGCCAGCCGGGCCAAGAGTTGGGCTTCCAAGAACGATTCCACACTGACGTTACGGGAGGGATCAGTTGGCGGCGGTTCTCCCTGGGGGTCGATCCAAAACCAGACATCTTCGCTTTCATAGTGACGCTTGCCTTCGGGGTCTCTCGGATCACGCAGGATCCGGGGCTCTCTCTGAGGGTCTTCTTCGTTCAGGATTTCGCCTGCAGCGGAATAGGCGCGCACCCGGAAAAAGTACAGTCCATCCGCCTCCGGATCGCTAAATTGATTGCGAAAATCAGCGACGTTGAGTTTCTTGGAACGGGAGGCTTGGGTGCTCTTGCCAACAGGGATATTTTTGCTCTCCCAGACAATCGCGCCTCCAGCAAGTTCGGTGCTGACGATCTCGATGCGAAAATAGGCCAGATCATTTGCAGCGACTGGTTTGGGGTTGGTTTCCCATTTGATCCGTACGCTGGAGGACTTGGCCACATCCAAATAGCGTGGATTATCAGGACCGACCGGGGCTTGGGCATCACGCGCCGGCAGATCCAAATCGTCCACATAGAGTAGAAGCCGGCCGCGCTCCTGCACCTCGCCCTCAAACTGCCATTGCTCAAAAGCCAAATGCCGCAAGTCCGGCTCTGTAGCAATGGCTGCCCCCCAGGTCGTGACGTCGTCCAGTATCTGCGTGCGCAGGAAAGCATAGAGGTCACCTTGAATCGTGTCCGCTCTTAGCTGCAGTTCGTGTATGCGCCCCAAGAGAGGATGCAAGCTTCCTATCAGCGTCTTGAGTGCATCTGCATTGTGGCTCAGCCGTTGCTTAATCCGGTCAGCTATCTTGTAGACGTCAAAGTCGGGGATTAGATGAAGCTGGTAGAGTGCGCCTCCAGCGATCTCTAGTAAATCGGCTGCTTTTTCCTGGTTATGGAGTATCGTCAAGTAGTAGCGCACGATGTCGTCGTCGGTGATTAGACGCTCGATATCGTCCAAATAGCCGATGGCCCGATCGGTGAGCCAGCGCAACTCCTCAGGAAGGCGGTCCTGCAGGCGCCGCCGAATGCGGAGAGGAGTATCCCGCAAGTCGATCTCGACAAAGGTGCTGACATCGAACGAGTCCTCCGCTGCCGTCTTGAGCCCGGGTGGAACAAAGACCAATAGAGGGCGCAACTCTAGATTACGCAGCTCGACGAGACGCGTCGCGGACACCTCCCAGGACTCGCCGGGCTCTTGCCGGGGGCCAAGCAGCAGGACGACATCGGCACCAGGGTGATTGGCATTGAGGTCGGCACAGAGATCACGCATCGTCTTCTCAGGAAGCGTGCTGATCCGCAAACAGTGCCCTGGTTCAGCCCCGGTTAGCCGATGGAGAATTGTTTCGCGCACGACCTCGGCTAGCATGTCGTGGACCCGTTCGGGGGGTAGATCCTGCAGAGTAATCATAGTGTCTCATACTCCATGGTATAACGGGGACGGATCACCTGGGCGTTATAGGCATCGCTCAGATCAGTGTAGAAGCCGATCTCACGCAGCCGATCCTTCAAATGGCGCAGGTTGGCATTGAAAGCCTCATATTCCTGGATGGTTGCATCCGGCCACTGCGGCGCCAGTGCCAGCCCATAGCGCACCCGTAGCCAGCGGACAAAATCCTCCACCAGGATGGGGCGAGAGCGAAAGCCCATGGTAGCTCCGTGCCCCACTGGCTCCAGAACAGCAATCTGTACGAGCATTTCTAAGAGGCGGCTGCCCAGGTGCCAGCGGCGTTCGTTTCTCTGGCCTTTGCCCTGGCGGAGCAGGCCCGTGTCCTGATTCTTCATCAGAACCGAGTCAAGTTGTTCGGTGAGATATTTGCGATAGTAGCGGGTGCGCTCCAATGCTACCAGCTCAACAAACACTTCCAGGGCCGACAAGCTTTGCATCTTGCGAGTGGCTTGCACTTCTTCCCGCTCATCCTCAATCTCCTCTGGTGGCAAGATGTTGTCGATCCGCTCGGCAAAGTAATACTCTATTCCCTCTGGTGGTGTGGCCAGGAGCTCCAGCACGTCTGCAACCGTCTCGGGCCTGTGGCTTAGATGGCGCTGGCCGGCGTAGCTCTCTGCAAACTGAAAGAGCTGGTTGACAGTCAAGACCGCGTGGATATAGTTGTTAATGCGATTATAGTGGCGGGCGCAATTGCTGCGCGAGAGCATAGCCATGTGACTGGTATAGTCCTCCCCCATGTCCACGACCAATTCACTCTGTCGTGTACCACCGTTGCCTCCCTGGTTCTGGAAGGCAAAGGGGCAAACACTGAACGGGTCGTTTTCCAGGTCAGGTTTGACTGGACAGTTCAAGCATGTAGGATGGGCGGTCTTTTCGACAACCCAGCCACTCAGTTGGTTGAACAAGCGCAGCAGATGGAGGCCCAGATGCAGGCCAAAGGCCGTACGCAGGTAGTCGATTAGCACAAGTCGGGGAATGATGTTCTCATAGGCCAAAAGGCGTCGCAGGTCACTGCAAAGCAGTCGGGCCTGTCCCAAACAGAGAGGGTCTTCTGGCTTCCCTCCCTCTCTACTGGCGTCTTCCCGTAGATGGGGATTGTCCACCATCCGCACGATCATCAGCGTGTTCAGATCAAGAGGTGTTACATCGTCATAGGTATCCCGACTGGCAGGATCCATACCTTGGCCCAAGTAGGCTGCCAATCGACTCACCAAACCCGGATCGGCAGCACGAATCATGCTGTAGAGATGTTCTGGCCCACGATAGTCCTTGGAGTACCGAGGATTACGCAGTTTGTAGGCGTTCAGGTGAAGAGGGCGCGGCGAAGCCAAACGCTCCTTGTCGGGGTTTCCCCTGTAGACCAGGTCCACCAGGTCGCTGTGGATCCAATCCTTTACCACATCATCGTAGGTGCGAAAGCCTTTCAGCGTGTCGCTATGCTGCTGGACCAACTGCTCTGCCAGATAGTCCACGTCCACTTCTATGCGACCCACGCGTGACACGGGGCGACGGCCGTCGTATTTGAGCAACATATACAACCCGATCATGACCCGGTCCAGGTCGATGTGTTTGGGCATGATGTGGCAGATCCGCGGATTGTTGAATTCGTAATCCTTGCGATTAAGCTTCATCTGGTTCTCCCAGTGCAGGACTTGAAAGCCCTTCTTCCGTTCGGCGTAGGACAACAGTAGCAATGTCCTGCAGCGTCAACTCATAGAACGTTTGGTCATCACGAGTGAGAAGTGCCCGACGATAGGGCAAGTGGCTCAGGGCATTCTTGAAGATAATCAGGTTGATGAAGAAACCGCGTATGTCGTTCGGGGACGGGACAAAACCATCGCCGATTTGAGTTAGAAGCTCCAAGACATCCAGGGAAACGGGGAGTTCGGCCCGTCGTGCGCCGGACACGTGATATGCAGCATCCTGAGGCGCGTGGTAGAGGATCAGGCGGTCAGGGGTGTGCTCCAGATAGCGGTTTGCCGCTGTACGCGGGGGCGGCACCTCCAGGCGGAAGTCGCTTCCGGGAAAGAGACGGAACGACTTGATTTTGGCCTTGGATTCCTGCCCTGCTCGCAGGCAGATGTACCGTCGAGCCAATGCCTCGTTGTGCGTCCCCTCAGCTATGGACAACCCTCGGACAAGATCGGTCTTCAGTTTGCCCAAATCGTCTTTTCCTTGGGTTGCCTCACGGAATCGCTGCAGGTTGCGGTAAGGAAGCATTTCTTGCCAGCTGTCATCCCGTCGCTCAAAGAAGGTCTTGCGTCGCAGGATGGCGTGGTAAGCCCGTCGTTTGGCAACCGCCTTGCTATCTTGCACCGATTCCCAGCCATCACGCAGATCCCGGCGCAAGTCAGCGAGTAACGCCTCGTCAGCGGGGATGCGTCCTTCGAAGGTCAGCGTTTGGAGCCTGTCTAGCCGCAGGAAGTAAAGCTGGCGGTCAAGGGCTGGGTTAGCGATTTCAGCCGGGTCGATCTGCCGCAAGAGAGCTACCAGCCGATCGTCAGCACGGCCTTCAGGTAGCTGCCCGTCGCTGGCATAGGCATTGTAGTAGAAGAGAGGAATCAATCTATCGGCGGATGGATTGCCAGCTAGGAGCCCAGCAACGTCGTCGCAGCTGTGGTCGCGGAAAATGAGCCACGACACGGCCGAACGGAGATCACGCATCGTAATGTGCAACCGACGGCGCAGGTGGATGATCTCGAATAGGGTACGCAGCCGCTCGCGCACCGCCGGCCCGGAGACCGGATCTGCCAATGTGTCAGCGTTAAACTTGATGATACACCGGCTCCGCCATTGGCAGGCGTCACACGGCCCCCAGAACTGCTGGTCCAACAGCCTTCGAAGCTGTTGTTCGAGGATCGAGCCTCCTGGTCCGTCGACATCGTCAGCTACCACTGAACGCTGATTCAGGTCTACAATCAGCAGCCAAGAGGGCAGGTCGCTGCCGGCCTGCTCGAAGAATTCCAGTATCTGGCTGCCCAATCGGCTGAATCGGTCCTTGCCGATGGCACCACCGAAAAAGTCGATCAGCCGCCCTTCGTTGATGGCAATGAGATGAACAGACTCCGGCAAAGATTCGTCGGCAAAGGGGGCAAAGAACTCGGTCAACACCTGGTCATTGGCGCGTTCGCCCCCTTCATCCTGGGAGCCATCGTAGTTCGTCAGAAAGCGCCGGCTCTTATGCTGGAATGTGCTCGAATTGGCCGTGATCTGTTCTACGTGTGCCCCTTGGCTAGCAACCTCGGCCTCAAGGGTCTTGATAAAGGCTGTTTTGCCGTCGCCGGCGTTTCCGGTAATGATCACCAGCCGGAATTGGCCATCCAGGACGGCCGGCCGCAGCAGGCGGTCGAGGCGGGTTTCAACGTAGGTTCGACGGGCCACGTCGTCCAGTCCCCGGGTGCCGCTGTTATCGCGACGAGCCTGACTATACATTGTCAGGAAGCGCGTGACGTATGGGTTGTAGTCGGCCTTGCCGACCTCGCCTGGTTCTAGTTGTAGGTCGACAGGAGTCCAGGAAGCTGACTCGGCTTGCAGGTACACATTGTCCAGATCCAAGAGATCCTGCCGAAATCGTCGGGCGCTCTTATAGCGAGCCTCTCGATCCACCGAAACAGCACGCAGCAGGATATTGGCCAGCGCGGGCACTAGATTGGGTACATATTGGCGTGGATCGGTGGGCAATGTGTCCGCATCGGGTGCGCGGTTGGGGTAGGGGTGCTGACCGGTGATTAGCTCATAGAGTACGATACCCGTGGCGAAGAGATCACAACTCGTGTCCCAGGGCATCATGCCCACATCCGGCGGCATATAGCCAAGCGTGCCAGTATAGGTACGGTCGGCCTGGCGGGCCTGAGCAGCGATGTTGAAATCGATGAGCTTGAGCACGTCGCCGCCGGCCAACATCAGATTCGCAGGTTTGATATCACGGTGCAGCCAACCCTTTTCCCGCAGCGATCCCCACTCCTGGTATTCTTCCTGCGTAAGCTCTCCGTCAGCCATCCTGGTTTGCAGGACTTGAATTCGGTCCACGTTGGGATGCATTGCTGTCAGCGCCCACAGGAGTTGGACGATGCACTCGACTGCCTGGCGCACCGGCATGCGCTTGGCCCCCGCCGTATAGGTTTTTAGGTCCTCTCCTTCCACAAACTCGGATACCAGATATAAGCGTCCAGAGCGCAGGTTACCCCAAGTGTGAACACGGACAATGTTCGGATGCTCGAACTCTAACAGGGTCCGGGCTTCCTTCTTGAGCCAATCAAGGGATAGGGCCGTATCGTTAAAGACTTTGAGGGCATAGACCCGGTCAAAGACACTATCGTAGACTTTGTACACTCGCCCAGAGCCGCCGGCCTCCAACACCGCCTGCACCTGGTACTTTTGGTCGATGACATCGCCGACCTGGAACGTTGCGGGGTCCATCTCTACCGGAGCAGGAGGAGCCGCCGCTGCCGGCGCTTCTTCCTCGACAACGGTTCCAGACGGCCGTTCGCGGACTGCCTGCAGTTCGGTCAAGACTTCGCCGGCCGTCTGAGGACGGTCTGCGGGCTGCACCTTGGTTAGTCGGCGCACCAACTCGTCGAGTCTTGCTGGGACATCGGCTGCCCCCCATGCGGCAGGTCCTCCGGCGCTGGTGCCCTCGCGCAGCGCCTCTTCGGGCGAATCGTAGAGCGGCTCGCCAGCCAGCAGTTCAAAGAGCATCACTCCCAGGCCGTACAAATCGGCAGCGGCCGTGGCCTTGTGTGTGGGATCTAGCAGTTCCGGGGCCAGGTAAGCGCGAGGCACGTCTGGGTCGCGCTTTATGGGGCTGACCGTACCGGCAGTCGAGGCCGGCATGCGAGCATGATCAAAGTTTATCAGCTTGGGCTGGCAGTCACCTCCGATGAGCACGTTCTCGGGGCACACATCGCGGTGCACGACGCCGGCATCGTGGGCGGCCTTGAGCCCAGCCGCGATACCCCGGGCTAGCTCCAACTTGCGCTCCAGGGTGAGGGGTTCCCCGCTGCTCAGTAGGGCGCGCAGCGTGCCCTGTTCCGACCAGTCAGTGATCTCGACAAAGAGGTTCGGATCGCGCGGGTCGCCGAAAAACGCCTTTAGCCCGATCAGGTTGGGATGGCTCCCAATGGCCTGCAAGGCCTCTGCTTCGCGGCAGATGGTATTCTGTCTTTGGGTGAGTTCGCCTGGGGGCAGATAGGGGTCATAGGTGAAAACACGCAAGCGGACCTGCTCTTCGCCGCGGAGCAATACATTTCGGGCCAGGTATTCGGCCACGTGATCGCGCCGCGAGAGGGTCTCCAGCACCTCGTAGTCGCCAAAACGCAGCGGCCCGGCTTGGCGGCCCCGCGCCGTTTCCTGGATGGCCTTCTCGATATGGGCGCGCATCGGGCGTAGGTTGCTTGCCTTGTCGGCCAACGCTGACGCATCACTCAGAAAGGCGGCAAGGTCCGTATACCGAAACACCCGGTCGCGGCAGTGGCCATTTATCGCGAGTTCCCCTTGGTCATCAGCGATGGCCACGACACCCTCAACCCATAGCGGATCGCAGGCCGGTTGGCGGCGCTGAATCTGGCTCTTGAGCACGCGGGCCTTGTTGTTGGTTGTGGGCCAGGGATTCTGGCGACGGTGCCGGCCGGCCACGAACCAGGTGTGGTCATCGCCGCGGATCCCGCCGCGCCAGCGCTTGATCTCGACTACATAGACGGCGTGAGGCGCGACGACGATGAGATCGTACTCGAAGGGTGGTCGGCCCGCCTCAAGGATCTCCGCGTTGGGGATAAGGGTGTACGCGTTGGGAAGGTGCTCCTTGAGATGATTTACGACTAATGCCTCGCCTTCTTCAGCGGGGCGGGAACCAGGTAGCTGAATGAGTTTGGCCATAGTTGTTATCCATATCCAAGTCGGTCATAACGACTTCTCGATAGAGCCAAGCCCTTGGAGCAATACAAGTAGCAGCCTCAGGCCTGGCGCTTGGCGCACACGAGTGAGCCACAGTTACAGGCCGCCGAAGAGAGACTTGCTGAAACCAAGAATTCGAGCAACTATTTTGCCATCCACTCTCACTTGTTGCTGTACCCTGTCGCTTGGTAGAGCAGCGCTCGGGCCTCATCCTCAAACTCACTTGCGCAAGTCAAGGCTTCTGCATAACGAGTGATCAAGTCGTGTATTGGCCGTTGGTCCTCCATTGACAGGAGCGGAATCTTCGTACAGGCAATGTACTCGGGTGGCAGTTGCGGCTGAACTGAGCCGTGCACTGAGCCAAGCAGTAGACCTTGCCCAACCGCACTGCTCAGAATGGTGTACAAGTATCCAGACAAGACTCTATCCTCATTTGGTACAAGCCTGACCAGATGATCTGTACCAGCCATACCAAGCATCTCGCGACGAACATAGGTAACCAAACCAGGCGTGCCTGTCCGGCTAACCAAAACCCAGCCCTCTTGGAGCATGGCCTGTTTCACATTCCGCGATTGAGTTTGGGAAACAAACTTGTCACTCGTCAACTTGGATTTCTGGGCATCTGCGATTGATAAGAGGGGGACCCCATATTGAGGGTCGTCAACGAATACTCGATGCAGCTTTCCAAGATAGAACATATCCAGCAATAGGTCCCCAATGAGCACTAACCTTGTGCTAAGCGTGCAGAGGATGTTCTCAGCTGCCCGTTGCGTAGCATGATAAGCTGCTTCCAGACGCCAATTCAAACGGGAAGACAAAACTAACAGAGAGGTCGGGGGTTTGAAGTCCGAGAGATCGACTCCTAATGAAGAAGATGCGAGATCTAGGGCCTCCTGTTTGTGCCTCGACGCCTCCACTCGCAACGCCGCCGCCTGCTCGATCAACTCGTGGATACGCTGCTCAGTGGCAGATTCCAGGCGTGGGATGGGGAGGTCCTTGACGTGATGGGCCTCAATGTGCGGCACTACAGAGCCGTAGGTCCTTTGCTCAATGAGGGCCTTGCCCAATGGACTGCTGAGAAAGGCATACAGGTAGCCGGGCAGGATCTTGGCCGGGTCAGCGACGATGCGTATGATGTCATCGGAGCCGATCAGACCGTCCATATCCTGTCGGGCATAAGCGACATTTCCGATTGTTCCCGAGCGAGAGAGCAGAATCCAACTTCGATGAATCCTCAAAGTCTCGATGCTGGGTGTGAGCTTTCTAGAAACCAGGCGTAAGCCACTCAGCTCAGCCTGAAGCATGTCAGACGGAGACAGCCAGGGCTCGCCGTATTCCGGATCATCCACATAGAAACGTTTGAATCGACCCGGGATAAAAATGCCTTCAGATACACAGACTTCCTCCAATGGCTCCAATCGGCGGGTACCGTAGGCTATTGGTCTGTTCTCGCGAATCTGCTTCGAGGCTGGTTTCACCAACCATGTGGATGATCCGCTCCATTGTAGAATGAACCTCCAGGCCTTCACTCCATCGCTCGCATGATAACTCGCGTCAAGGCGACGGCCACCATCGTTGAGTTGATCTGCGGTTGTAGCGATGGCTTTCATGCTGACACCCGTCCGGTTGCTATGTATTCCTGATACGCCTCGGCAATGCGCGGCAAGTCGTCGTCTACGCGCTTCTCCTGTGCCGTTATGGATTTGATTACCAGTCGGCCACTCGGCAGGCGGCGCACCTCGTCGCGCGTTTCGGTGAACGCTGTTTCCGCCCCATCCGGATCGCGCACGTAGATGTCGTTGCCCCGCCGGTCATGGCCCACGGTCTCCGCAATGGCCATAAAGACCGGGTAGTCCTCCACTTGCCCTATGGCCTCGGCATCGATCTCGGCCTGGCTCTTGCGGCGCAGAAACAGGAGGCTGGCCTGCACACCCACCTGGGGGAGAAAGGCCTCCACTGGCAGATCCACGCTGGCCAAGACCTGGCAGTGTTTGAGGATCCAGTAGCGGATGTACTCGGCATCGGGGTTGCCCAGGATGCCGTCGGGCAGAACAATGGCTACCTTGCCTGTACCCAGTTTGGCCCACTGCACACAGCGCTCGACAAAGAGTATCTCGGGCGCCACACGGGCCTGTAGTGTACCTTCTCGTACCCAGATCTCGCCTTCTTTGCTCCAGCGGTGGCCCAGGTCGAACTGGTTCAGAATATTGGGGTCGTCCACCGGGATCTTGGCGCCAAAGGGTGGGTTGGTGAACACGAAATCGAAGAAGCCCAAGTCCGCGTCCAAGCGAGCACGGACTGGGTCTGGCCAATGGCGTTTAGGTTGCCCACCAAACTCGCGTTGTAACTCACCTATCGACTTCCCGAGCATTAAGGGAAATTCCAGGGAATTGAATGATAGGATGTTCCCATGACCATCGTTATTGAGGATCATGTTCATGCGAGCAGCTCGTTGGAGGTCGGGGTCAAAATCGATACCGTACAGGCACTCTGCGGCAAAGCGGCGGACCACCTGGCTGGCCCGCTCGTCCTTGTTCAGCCGGTGGACCCGCAATAGTTCATGCTCGTCGGGAAAAAGCTGGTCGGCCAGCTTGCGTCGTATATGGTCCAGGGCATAGGTGAGAAAGCGGCCGCTGCCACACGCCGGGTCGATGATTCGGGGCCATGTTGCTGGATCAGCAAGGTCAGGGCTCTCACCGCCGGGATCCAAGATGCTTACCATCAGGCGGATCACGTTCTCGGGGGTAAAGAACTGCCCACGTTGGGCTTTCAGTGTGCTGGCGGTGATCTCTTCGTAGGCCGCCCCTTTGACATCCACGTCGCTATCGAGCAGGTTGTAGCGGCTCAGCTCGCCCACGACATAGGCCAATACCCGGTCATTCAGGGTGATGATGTCCTGCTCCGTGAACACGGCCGCGTAATCGGGATTGGCCTTGACCTCGTCAAAGAGGTCCTTGATCCGTACGGCGATTGCGGCTCGGCCCTCGGGCGTATTCCGTTCGGTGCCTTTGACGTAGAAACGAGGCCGGCCGGCGGTCTTTTCGTCGTGGATCTTGCAAAAGATGAGGTTCAGCACCTGCCAGAAGGCGGCGTCCTTCTTCAGGCCCTGGTTGCCATAGATGTAGTCATGGACGCGGGCGAAGGTTCGCTTCAGGTTGTCGCCGGTGGCGATACGCATTACCTGGCGTTTGGGGTCATCCAAATCGGCTACCGTTTCCCCCTCGCCAGGAAGGTCGTAGAGCTCTACATATTCGGGCTGGACGTGCTGAGCGGTCATCACCTTGCGTCGGAATTCGAGGTCGGTGCCGTTGCTCCAGAGGCCGTAGTCGCAGGCCGGTAAGGCACCCATTACCTCTGCCAGCAAATCGGTGCCCTTTTTGCGATCCTGCGCTTTGGTATTCGGCGGCTGGATGACAGCCACCCGAATGATATGCTCTGGCTCTTTGGGCTTGCCCTCGGGATACACGACCAGATCTACCCTGCGGCGTGTACGGCGCGTTTGGCCGTGAGCATCGGTGACCTCGTAGGTCACCGTCACATCACGTTCAAGTTGGGTGTGGTCAAAACCGTATTCATAGACGAGCGAACGCGCCACTGCCTGGAGAGTTCTCTCCTTGGGACTGTCCTTGACTGGTTCATTGGTGACAAAGTCATAGAGCTCGTCACTGGCGAGCGCTTCGGTTTCTTCGCTGTCCTGCAATAGGTCTTCAAGAGGGTCATCCGCCATGGTCCTACTCCTGTATTGAGGATTGGCTTACGAGCAGGCCCTTATTGTTTTGGCGCCCCAACTTCAGGTTGGGTACTCTACTCCCCGCGGGGGACAACAACAGCCCACCGCTTGACGGCGGCGGGCTGGTATGGTAGACTATCATTGTCAGGGCGTTGCCCGCCTTGGCCAAGCCCCGGGCTCCGCAATAGCCGCGGGGTCTTTTCTTGCACCAGTCCATTTTAGCACACCCTTGCATGTGAGTCAAAAGCTGCAACCCCTGTGTCCTCTCCTCCCCATCGCAAATGTGGTAGGAAATCCGCGAACCTTACCCCAAGTGTTGCCCCACTGCGGTTGTCGCTGGGAGACTTGACAAAATCGCGCGAATACTATAGTATACAATCAAGCAGTAAGCTACTCTGCCGGGCGAGTCCAATTCCAGCGAGCAATCCATGCCCGGCTACTCGATAGACGCGTGGTGAAGCAATAGGAGCGCGAGGCTGATCAGAGAGGTCCGACATCAGCCAGTGATTTTACTTTGCCGCTTCCTTCTCAACTAGCGACATGAGTTCGCTGATGCTAATGTCCAGGGCTTTGGCGATTCTGTGAAACGTTCTAAGAGAGGGGCTCTTGAGGCCGCGCTCCAACTGGCTCACGTAGGTGCGATGGAGGTCGGCCTCCTCCCCCAGTGCTTCCTGGCTGAGACCCTTCTGCACTCGTAGACGCCGTAGAACCCGGGCAAATGCCTCATCAATCATTGGAGGGACCTTTTGCTATGTCCGCTGTGGACGTAATAACTACAAGAAGAATTGTACCGCAAGGAAGACAATAGGTCTACATACTAAAGTATTCAGTACAATCGGAGCAAACTCGTGCTGTATGCCCAAAAGACTGTCGCCGCACTGGAAGCAAAGCGAGAACGCTTTTCGACTGGGGAACGATCGGCCAAAGAGGATTCAAGGACGCTCAGACGGGCGCTCAAGGCACTCTCTAGCCTTTCGCTGTGCGAGATCGAATCATGTCTGAGTGCCTGGACATTTCCTGGTGCGTGGCCCACGGCAGAACACGAGCAGTATCGAACTGTCACCATCGCTTTCAACCCAAAGTGGTCGAACCACCGACAGGCACGCGAGTGGGCACTGGAGACATTACGAGGCAGAGCTACATTCGCTGTTGATGGCTCTCAGATACTGCCAGCCAGAGATATCTCCATCCCTGTAGCCGTTGCCCAAGTTGGCTGGTTTGAGAACCCTCACGATGCGGGCGTCTCCTACGTTAAGGATGTCCACGTAGAGGTGCTGACAGCAGACACTCTGGTTGAGGATCGTATGGAAATGATAGGCTCTCCCCACTGGCGGGTCAACTGGCAACGCTTCAAAATGGAAGTTGAACGATTGGTTACCTACATGCAGACACATGCTCACCTGGGGAAATGGCCGCTTTGTTTCTTCGATGGATCACTCCTTGTCTCGTTCGCCGAGCAGATGCGGCCCGAACACCAGCAGTTGTACACGGGCGCAATTGTAGCGTTACTCGGTGTCATCTTTCGGGTTATACTGGTCCATGAGCTTTCGCCAATGCTGGTCCATCGGTTTTCACCCAAACTGGTCCACTGGTTTTCACCCAAGCTGGTCCACCAGTTT
>Ga0302251_1001065_pt1 | contig 19004 bp, 24 predicted proteins | sample AAG_RA_Gln_MG_FD_193534 | JGI IMG/M metagenome (GOLD analysis project Ga0302251, IMG submission 193534) | Enriched activated sludge microbial communities from anaerobic digester in WTTP, New Holstein, Wisconsin, United States - AAG_RA_Gln | ecosystem: Engineered > Bioreactor > Anaerobic >...
TTTAGCTTGCGCAAAATGCATCAAGGCCTTGGCTAAGAAAGATTAATTTCTTCGGGCTGTCGTATAACGGTATTATTTGCGCATGGGGTGCGTAAGACCTGGGTTCAATTCCCAGCAGCCCGACCAATCTAAACATTGCGAATTTTGCGGGTAGTTTGTTTGCTCGCTCGCCCCGCTTTTAGCGCCTCCGAATTTCGTATTTCGCCTTGCGAAATACACCGCCAATAAAAAAGATATTGCCCTTGTCCCTCCCTCCCATACACGGGCAACGACAAGGAACTCCCTAAAATTTGTTTGCTAAAATTCATTTTATTTGGTAGTATAAAAATACAAATAATAACCTTATATACTATAATACTACCAAAACTTTATTTATATGACAAGTGGAAAAGTTATCAGTGAAAATATAAAGAGATTGCGAGCTAAACTTGGCTTAACGCAAGACGATTTAGCCAAGAAAGCGGATATTAAATACACAACACTTATGAAGGTCGAAAGCGGCACGGTAAATAAACCAAGCGTCCAGACGATGGCGAAAATCGCTAAAGCGTTGGGCGTTTCGATTGAGAAGTTGATAAAATAAATTTTTGAAAATGAATAAAAAAAATACAATTATTTTTTCAGTCGCATTGATCGTCGGGTTGAGTACTGGCGCGGCTCTATTTTTTGATTACTGGAAAGAAAATCGCGCGGTGACCATTGACGAAAATTATTGCAATCAATACCAGCCTGATTCTTGTCCTAATGGTTGCGTGGTCTGTCCACCGTGCCCCGAATGCAGCTCGATTCAATGCCGCCTGGCATCATCGTGCGAGGCAATGGGTTTTGATAAAGATTGGTACCGGCAAACAAAACCATCTTCCGGTGAACCAGCCGGAATCGCCAATCCGGCTTCGGTTTATTGCCAAGAACAGGGCGGGAGGTTGGAAATTAGAGAAGATAGCAACGGAGGTCAATATGGAGTTTGTATTTTTTCCGATGGACAGGAGTGCGAAGAATGGGCATTTTATAGGGGTGAATGCGGAAAAGATGATAAACAAAATGATTGTGTAAAACAAGGCGGCTATTGCGCCCAAGAATGCAATGAAAATGATGGCGTTGTTTATTTGAAAGGCTGTCCATCCGGTCAAGTTTGCTGTATGTCAGATGATGAATCATTTCAACCTTGCAAAGATTTATGTGGTAATGGAATTTGTCAGGAAGTAGTTTGTTTAGCCATTGGCTGTCCTTGTGCTGAAACAGCAGAAAGTTGTCCTCAGGATTGTAAATAGATTGGAGAAAAATCAACAATATGAAAAAGAAAAATAAAATTATTCTAATCGTTTCGTTGCTAATTTTAGTTTTATTTATGTGGGCTACTTGGATGAATAATAAAGCTATCCACGATAAAGTATTTCAAGAGAAAGCTCATAAAGATGGAACAATGGGTTGGGTAGTTCAACCGGACGGGGCAAAAGAATATACTTTAATTTGCGATTATAATGTAATGTGGTTTCCTTTTGGCAGATATGTGGCGAGTTGCGAAGGCGGGTACTTTGTTACATTTTTTGGAAAAATTTTATAAAAAGTCGATAATCTTTAATTAAAGAAAACGAAGAAAAAAATATGAACACAAATCAACCACAAGGACCATTTTGCCAAAGTTGCGCTATGCCGATGGCAAAGCTGGAAGATTTTGGCACAAATAGCGATGGAAGCAAAAGCGAAGAATACTGCTATTTTTGTTTTCAAAATGGCAAATTTACCGAGCCGGATATAACGATGGAACAGATGATTGAAAGGTGTGCCGGTATTATGAGGCAGATGAAAATTCCCGAAGCACAAATTGAGCAAACAAAAACTTTTATTCCCATGCTTAAAAGGTGGAAAAAATAATATGAGTAAAATTGAAGAAATCTTGAAATCAAAACTCAAGCCAAAGGAGAAAATTACTCTTTTAGCAAAAGAAATTAAAAAAGATAAAAAGTTTGTTGATGAAATTGTGAACTATTTTGAATCCGCCTCTGCCGGAGATCAAGGTCATTTAATAGAATCATTGGAGTATGCCTCGCAGGACAATCCGGAGTTTGTCGCGCCTCATATTGGATTTGTAATCCGCCATTTAGAAGATAAAGCACCGAGAGTGAAATGGGAGTGCACGAGAATAATCGCCAATTTGGCATTGAAATTTTCAAATGAAACCGAGAAAGCAATTGCCGGACTTTTAGAAAACACAAAAGATAAGGGAACGGTTGTTCGCTGGAGCGCGGCTTTTGCTTTGGGCGAAATAGCCAAAAATAATCCCGAAACCAGAAAACAGCTTATTCCGATTTTTGAAAAACTTATCAAGAATGAGAAAAATAACGGCGTAAAAAACGTTTATCTTAAGGCGTTAAAACTAATTAAAAAAGAAAAGTAGCTATGAACAAAATACTTTTAGGCATAATCTGTGGATTAGTATTTGGGATTATCGATGTATTGATAATGATCCCGCTTAAATACGAAAATAGTCGCAAGAGAATGGAAGCAATGTCAGCCGCATTTATTGAACGATTTATGATTGGTTTTCTGATCCCGAATACCGAACCGGGGATACATCCGGCGTTGACCGGTTTATTGTTGGGCACTGGCTTAAGTTTGCCGTCCGCAATTATTACTAGAGCTTATGCTCCGATAATTGGAATAGGGATCGTTGGAAGTGTAATTATTGGGTTTATTGTCAAAGTGGCATTGTAAAAGATTTACCGTTAAAGAAAAAATAAAATTAAGGCGGCGTGCCAACTTAGTTGGCACGAAATTCGGAGGCGACGAAAGCGAGGACGGGGCGGGCATTCATTTCCCCCTCACCCCCTTTTCTGCCCACCCCGCCCGAGCGTTCCGTTTTGGTTTATACCACGCGAAGCGCGGCAATCATTCGAGATTTTGCTCAAAAAAGGTTCAAGCTTCGTTCAGCAATTGCGACCAATAATCAAAACGCTTCTAAGGCGTTTTTTTATTTAACTCAAAATAATAACGGAAAGTTGCTTTGTCTCCTGGCTTAATTTCACACTCGGAAGCAGTTCCTGGTTTTAATTCCAAAACTTTGTTAATTTCTTGATGAGGTATAATTGTTGTCACGTTTCCTTGAGTAAACAAAGGGACATTTTCATTTATTTCCACGATTGCATCTCCTTTAAGCCATAAAATATCTAAAGGAAAATTCATTCCTTTCATCCAAAAAGCGGGTTTCCTTAAAGAAGGAAAAAGAAAAAGCATTCCTTGATTTTGCTCTAAGGAATCTCTTTGGCTCAATCCTTTTTCCAGTTCTTTAGGCAAAATAGCTGTTTCTGCTTGAAAAACACAATGATTTATTGTTACTTCAGCATTCAACTCAAAAAAAACGAAAAAACAAAAAATCAGCAAAAGCGCTGTTAATAATACAATAATTTTCATAGTGGGCATGGTGGGAGTTGAACCCACATGAGTTGCCTCATACGCTCCTGAAGCGTACGCGTCTGCCGGTTCCGCCACACGCCCTTAAAAGGCCCCGTCCCTTTCAAAAAGAATCCGTAGATTCCTAATGGTGGGTGCCACATTCAATTGCCACAGCAATTGAAGATTATAGCTCCCGACTTGAAAGGTGTTCGGAATTTTTTGAACGACAGGGCCAAGATTATTGTACTATAACTTTAGAATATCAACAAGTTGCTTTATCATTGCCACTACTACTGGCGCTGCTTGCAAACTAACGCACGAAATACCCTCATCATCAGCCACTATCCACGGTTCTTCAATTACTTCAATCTTGTCCCCTTCTCCTTTAAAAGAATAAGCAGGGGTCATTTCATAGTCATCAACATAATCTCTCGCTACATCAACTGGAATAGCATTTCTTAAAAGAATCTTAGGAATGCCATAAAGAGAAAATGATTTCTTCATAACTTCTTCGTCCATTAATAAGCGCTCTTTAATTGGCTCAATTCCTTTTTCATCTCCTTCTTTCATAATCATTCTTCCTCCCTGGCATCCTGGTTCGTCACAAATCAAATAGTATTCACCTTTTTCATAACCAATTTTAGAAGTAGGAAGAAGTTTTAAATTACGGGAAGCATTACACTTAGGACAAACTCTTCTCCATTTTATTCTTTCGTTAATGACATTCATGGGGACATCAATAAGAACAAAAATATCAGGGTCTTCTCTATACTCAACCAAATCACGGAAAAATAAAGAAAAGTTAACTTGGTCCAAGTTTCTAGGAAAACCATCAAGGAAAATAGCTTTGCCACCTCTTTTTGATATCTCCCTTTTAGCCAAAGCCAAAATCAATTCATCGGGCAAAAGCTTTTGAGTGCTTCTGTTTTTTAAACTTTCCATGATTTCTTCCAAAGAATAAAATCCGCGATAATTCTTTTTCAAAAAATCCATTATTTTCTGCTCATCTTTAATTTCTTCGTCCAAAGACCTAATCATGTCTCCAATAGAAAGATGGTCAATCTTATCCTCTCCTATTACTTCAGCAAACATTTTTGAATAAGTTCCCTTGCCTGAACTTTTCTTGCCCAAAAGATAAGCAATAAAAGTATTCTCTTTAAGATACTCTTTAATCTTTTCTATTTCTGGTCCGCATTTTAATTTAAAATATTCTTCTCTTTCCTTGGGATCAGAAAGATTAAACTTTCTATCGCCACCCATTTTAGTCTTAAAAATTGGAAAGTTCATAAGCTTTTTTAGTTATTATTTTTATATCCTTCCCATTAGAGACAAGTTTAATGTCTCCGTCAATGTCTGTTCTTAATGTTTTAATACCAAAATTATTCAGCCTTGTCAAAACTTCTTCTGAGGGATGGCCATAAGAGTTTTTTCCTACTTGAACAACAGCAAGCCGAGGAGAAGTTTTGGTTAAAAACTCTGCTGAGGTTGAGTATTTTGAACCATGATGAGCTACTTTCAAAATATCAATATCAGAAGCAAATTCATTTTCTCTTTTAGAAGAAACATCTCCAGTAAAAAGAAAGGAGTTGTTCTGATAAGTCATTTTTAGAACAAAAGAGTTGTCGTTAGAATCTCCTCCGCTAGAAGAAGAATTATTTAAAATATCAAAAAAGACATTATTGGCTGACAGACTTGAGCCTTGAATAATCTCTGCTCCTTCTTGCTTAAGCAAACTTTCCCATTCCTCATTCTTCCCCAAACCATTCCACAAGACGCTTCCTACTTCATATTCTTTCAATACCTGAAACAAACCAGTAGCATGGTCTGTATCAAGATGGGTCAAAACAATCAAATCAATAGTTCTATCCCAAAAAGGCATTTCTTCGCTCAATTTTTCAATAATTTTTTCTCGGCTCGGCCCTCCATCAATCAGAATCTGATGTTTAAAAGGAGTTTCAATGAAAATAGCATCTCCTTGGCCAACATCAAAAAAAACTACTTTTAAGTAATTTTGATTAACATACTGAACAACGCCCCAAGAAAAGAGATTTAAAAAAACCAAACCAAAAAAAACAAACAAAACCTTTTTATTCACAGATTCTTATTCAAGATTTCAATTATTTTTTTAGCATCAAGGCCATATCTTTTACAAACTTCTCCTAATTCAAACTCGCCTGTTTCGTAACGAGCATAAGGACAAGAAACGCAAGGCAATCCCTGTTCCATCAAAATCTTTTCTGCTTTTTTATTCCTTAATAATTTATCCAGCTTTGTTTTACTAGTAACTTTCATATTATTATTCCTCCTCCCAGCAGCTCTCCTTGCTGGTAAAAAACTGCTGATTGGCCAGGAGTTATTGCTCTTTGACTTTTTTCAAACTCTAAGATAATTTTTTTGTTTTTTGAATAAACTTTGGCTAAAGCTTCTTTCTGTCCATACCTTATCTTGGCCTTTACCTTTAAAGGAAGCTTTACTTTTCTCAACCAATTAACTTTTTTCAATTCAATTATTTTTTGGAAAAGCAAGGTTTCATCTTTACTCACAATTAGAACATTGCTTTTAGAATTTTTCTTTATTACATAATACGGACCTCCTCCTAAGCCAATTCCTTTTCTTTGACCAATGGTGTAAAACCAAAGCCCTTGGTGTTCTCCTAAAACCCTGCCCTTCTCGTCAATAATTTTTCCCTTTTTTGTTTTTAAATTCTTTTTCAAGAACTGCTCTGATTTTTCTGGAATAAAACAGATTTCTTGAGATTCTCTATAGGGAAAAACAGGAAAATTCTTGTTTTGAGCCTCTCTTTTAATATCTTCCTTCAATAAATTACCTAAAGGAAAAAGAACTTTGCTTAACTTTTTCTGATTCAAGCGCCATAAAAAATATGTTTGGTCTTTAGTTTTGTCTCTGGCCTGCAAAAGTTTAATTTCCTTTCCTTCTTTTTTTATTCTCGCATAGTGACCAGTAGCAAAAAGATCTGGTTGAAAAACCTTAGCTTTTTCAAAAAACAAACCAAACTTGATTTGTTCATTGCAGAAAACGCAAGGATTAGGAGTGTTTCCTTTTTTTAATTCTTCTAAGAACTGCTTGATTATTCTTTCTTTAAACTCCTTTCTTAAATCAAGAACAAAAAAAGGAATATTCAATACCTTGGCAATTCCTTTCGCTTTTTCTTCTGCTCCCTTAAAATCAGGATTCAAGCGCATAAAGACTCCAACCGTTTCCAATCCTTGTTCTTTTAAAATACTAGCCGCTATTCCAGAGTCAATTCCTCCAGACAAAGCTACTGCTACCCTACTCTTCTTCATCAGCCAATCTAGCCCCATTAATTGCTTCAATAGCGCTATAAGCGCAAAGGTCTTCTCCGCCGCACTCTTCAGTCATGGCTGAACTGATAACCACTGCTTTATTATCATTGCCCATCTCCATTCCCTGAGGACAAACAGCAACACAAGTGCCGCAGCCAACGCACTTGTTTTTATTTACTTTGTATTCTTTATCTTGCATTTTTCAATTATTTCTTCTGCTTTTTCTTTTGATTCAAAACCAACGACCTTTACCCATTTATTCGGCTCAAGTCTTTTGTAAATCTCAAAAAATTCTTGAATCTCTTTTCTTTGATGCTCTGATAAATCAGAAACATTGTTTATTTCTTTAAAACGAGGGTCAATTTTATCATCAGGGACAGCAATAATTTTGTAATCAATTCCGCTTTCATCTTCCATGTTTAAAAGGCCAATAACTTTGGCTGGCACTAGACAACCTGGAAAAGTAGGATTAGTAGAAAGAACAGCCACGTCTAAAGGGTCCCCATCTTCAGACAAGGTGTTTTCAATAAATCCGTACTCAAAAGGAAAATAGACAGAAGAATAAAGAGTTCTGTCTAAAACAATCTTTCCTGTTTCTTTATCCAGCTCGTATTTATTGCAACTCCCTTTCGGTATTTCTATAAAAACATTGATTTTCATATTATATTATTTTATCTTAAAAATATTATTAGTCAAGACTACTCTGCCTTTCTCTTTCTGGTCATCAGTTCTTTTAAAGCTGTTTTCGGATTCTTTCTTAGATAAATTACTTCGTAAACATTATTAGCCAAAGGCATATCTACTTTATACTTTTTGCTCATCTGATAAACTGCTTCAGCTGTAGTTACCCCTTCAATAATTCCCTCTGTTGTTTGAATAATCTTTTCCATTGATTCTCCTTTAGCAATTCTCTCTCCAAATGTTCTGTTTCTGCTTTCTGGACTAATGCAAGTAGTGGATAAATCTCCCAAACCAGCAATGCCAGAGAAAGTTTTAGCTCTAGCTCCCATTTTCTTTCCCAAACGCTGAATCTCTACAATTCCTCTAGTTAAAATAGCCGCCTTAGCATTAGCACCAAAACCTAAACCATCAGAAATGCCAGCCACAATAGCAATAATGTTTTTTAAGGGGCCGCTTAATTCAACGCCAACCACATCCGAACTAGTGTATACTCTGAAATACTCAGTGGAAAATATGTCCTGCATTCTTTTGGCTACCTGTTTATTCTTAGAAGCTGCTACCACAATGGCTGGCATCTTCTTGGCTACCTCAATAGCAATTGTTGGTCCGGATAAAACAGCTATTTGAACATTTCCCAACTCTTCTTTTAAAATCTCGGTCATTCTTTTCAAAGTTTTCTGTTCCAGGCCCTTAGCAACATTAACAAATATCTTTTTCCTTAAAGGAATTTTTGTCTTTTTAACCTCTCTTGCTACTTCTCTAAAAAACTTGGAAGGAATGGCGAAAATAATCCATTCGCTTTTATCAATAGCTTTGCTTAAGTCTTTTTCAAAAACAATGCCTTCAGGAATCTTAATCCCAGGAAGATATTTTTTATTCTCTCTGGCCTTATTCAATAAATCTAGATGCTCAGGGAAAACACTCCAAACAGAGACATTATGGCCATTGTTAAAAAGCAAAATGGCCAAGGTCGTGCCCCAAGCTCCATCTCCTAAAATTGTAATGTTTTGTTTTTTCATTTTTCTATTATACTCCTTTCATTAAAACTTCCTATGGGGACAAATTTCCTTAAAATCGCAGTGATTGCATTGCCAACCAGGTGTAGGCTTAAAATTGCTTCTCTTTATCTTGGCTATTGTTTCTTTAACCTCTCCTTCTACTTTATCTATTTCTCCTTCTTTGGGAGCAAAAAAGCGAGTAGAACCGTTTTCCAGATAATAATAAGTCAATTTTGCTGGACGAAGATTAAAAATTCTCTCTGCAGCCAAGCCGTAAATCAATAATTGCAATTTATCATCTTTAGCCAAATTTTTCTTCGGTTCCCCAGTTTTGTAATCAATGATTTCTACTGCATCTTTATCCAAAACATCAATCCTGTCAATAACCCCAATGAAATAATCACCATTAAGCTTTATCTTAAAATCTTTCTCCAAGGCTGGCTCATTATTAATCATCGCCACTTTAATATCTTTATTAATAAAATCATTGTAAAAAAGCTTTAAAGCATTCTTCCCTTTTTCATAAAATTCTTTTTTAACTTTCTCTGATTCATACCAATCATCAACCCACTCTTTTTCATAAATCTCTAGCAACTCTTCCCAACTAGGAACGTATTCATTTTTTTTCTCGCCAAATAAATCTTTCTGCTCAACGCTATTAACTGTCAAGAACACAAATTTATGCAAAACGCTATGAATAGTTTTGCCAAAGGTAAAAATAGGTTTTCCTCGAGCAGGAATCTTCAAAACATGAGCAAACTTGTATTGCAAAGGACATTTATTAAACGAAGCAATCTGGGAAAAAGAAAAGTGATCAGGAAGAAAATCTTTTATTGCCCGGCCAGAAACATTAGTTTCATTTGATTCCAGCTTAAACCCATTATTGAAATATTTCTTAAAAGAAAAGTTCTTTTTAGAAGAATTGTTTTTTACTGCTTCTTCATTAATCAAGCCGGATTCAATTAAAAACGGAGAAGGCTTTTTCAATTCTTTACCCCCATAATCCAAAGCCCAAGTCAGAAACAAACCTCTTTTGGCTCTCGTCAAAGCAACATAAAACAGCCTTCTTTCTTCTTGTAGATGAAAATCTCCCTTAGGCAAAACTTCTTTAATTAAATCCTTAGGAATTTCAATAACTGATTTTCTTTCGTCAGAAGGAAACTTTCTTCTCACTAAATTAACCACAAAAACATATTTAAACTCCAAACCTTTGGCTGAATGTACGGTCATTACCTTAACCGCATCAAATTTGCTGTTTAAATCTGTCTTCAAGGCTCCTTCCTCGCCCGCCTCCATTTCCATTTGAATTTGTTCAACAAAAGACACTAATCTGGAGTCGTTTTGCGTGCTTTCAAACTCTTTAGCTTTTTGATAAAACTGATAAATTAAATCCCATCTCTTCAAGGCCTCTTCGTCGTTTCCTTCTAAATGCTTAGCATAATCCAAATCATTGATTATATGAATAAAAACCTCAGCCACGCTTTTCTCTTTAGATAATTGATAATGTTTTCTTAAAAGACTGGTTAATTTTTTGATTTTTTCTCTTGTTTCAGCAGTAAATTTGTTCAAAAGATAGCTGTTTTCTACTGCCTCAAACAAACTGATTCCTTTTTTATCTGAAAAATGAGATATTTGAGAAACTTCTTCTGGAGAAAAATCAAAAGGAAGCATTCTTAAAACCCGATAAAAACTCAAGGAATCGTAAAAGTTGAGAAGGACACGGAAATAGGAAATGAGGTCTAAAATTAAAGGATTGCTGTAAAGGCCACGGGAAGATAAAAATTGATAAGGAATACCCGCTCTTTCTAAGGCTCGGCTGAAATTATTGGCTGATTCATTAGTTCTTGTCAAAATGGCAAAATCAGAAAACTTGGCTTGAGGATCAATTTCTTTAATCTCCCATATTTTGTTAATCACTCCAGTAATTTCTTCATCTTGCGATTCAAAAGAAAGAAGCTGAATCAACCCTTCTTCTTTTCTATTGCTTTTCAGTCTTTTATCAATCTTAACAAAATCTTTTAAATCAATTCCTTTTTTCTTTGCTTCTTCTCTTAATTCTTTAATTTCATTTAATTGATATTCTAAACGGTTAGGGTTGTTCTGCTGGATAAAATTGTAAGCCAGGTCCAAAATACTCTGAGAGGAACGATAATTTTGAGTTAAGACAATTTCTTTGGCCAAAGGATAATCCTTTTTAAAACGAAGCACGTTATTAAAAGAAGTGCCGCAGAAAGAAAAAATACTTTGGTCATCGTCTAGTAAGACATTAATGTTGTTCGTCGGAAAAGCCAATTTTTGCATCAGTTCATACTGCACCCAATTAGTGTCCTGAAACTCATCAATCAAAATGTATTTAAACTGATTTCTAAACTTTTCCAGCAAATCTTTTCTTTTATCAAACATTTTCAAAGTGTAATTGAGAAGGTCGCCAAAATCCAAACAACTGTTATCTAATAAAAGCTTTTGATAAACTTGATAAGCCTCGGCAATTTCTTTTACTCTTTCGTATTCTTCTGAATCAGGAATATCGTTTAAACTTTGTTTTAAAGAATCAGCGTACTCCAAATAATCTTCAGGATAAATACCTTCATTTTTGCATTCAGTAAAATGCTCCAATAAAGCATGAATAAACTTAGTAGGATTGCCTAAAGGGCGGTAGCGCTTTAAAAAAGAAAACTTATCAAAGTTCTTTTTAACCAAAATCCAGCTAGCAGCTTGGTCTAAAAGCTTGTAATCAGTAGGCAAACCAATGGTTAAGCCGTAATTTTTTAATAAACGGTCGCAAAAAGAATGAAAAGTAGAAATCCAAAAGTCATAATAGCCAAAAGGCAAAAGTTCTTCTACCCGCTCTTCCATTTCTTGAGCTGCTTTTTCAGTAAAAGTCGTGGCCAATATTTCTTCCGGCCTTACTCCTTTTTCTTGAATTAAATAGGCAAGGCGATGAGTTAAAACCGTGGTCTTGCCAGTACCAGCTCCAGCCACTACTAAAAGAGGCCCTTCTCCAAAAGTTACTGCTTTTTTTTGTTCTTTGTTTAATTTAGACAAATCCATAATAACAACTCAAAAATAGCTTAATAAAACATTTCTCTTTATTTTATTGCTTGAACTATTTCTTGCTCAAAGTCAAACAATTCTCTTCTCAAAATCTTATCAAAATCAAAAACCTTGCCTTCTAACAAATTATTAGCTTCAGCAAAACGTTCTTCCTTAATTAACCCGGCAACTTGCGCCGCCTCGCCTTCTGTCAATCTTTCCAGCACTCTTTCCAAAACCCTGCTATAAACCACTTCAATTATTTTAACCAACAACTCTTCTTGTTCTTCCAAAGACAAATATTCCAAACCTAGTTCTTCTATCAAATCCTTGCCCTGGATTATAATTTTCTCTTTTTGAACCATATTATTCTTTTTTTTCTTTAGGTGGTTTGCCTGTTAATAATTCTTCTTCTATTCTTTGAAGCTGAGAAAGAGACAATTCTTTCTCTTCTTCTGACTCTGGCTCGGGCTGCTCTACCGGCTTTTCTTCTTCCTCAATAACCGGTTCTTCTTCCTGAGGCAAAATAATCTCTGGCTCAGGCTGCTTTTCAACCACTGGCTCGGGCTGCTCTACCGGCTTTTCTTCTTCCTCAATAACCGGTTCTTCTTCCTGAGGCAAAATAATCTCTGGCTCAGAAGTAGTTACAACCTCCAATTCATTTTTTACTTTTCCCAACTCGCTGTCCCTAAGCTCTATTTCTTCTTTTGCCAAAGAATCATTTTCCTTAAAAGAGAACCTCACCGCTCTTTGTCTGTCAATCTGTTTTTCCCTTCTTTCCCGCAAAACATCATTTAAAAGAATTGTTTGGCTGCCCAAAGAAAAACCAAAATCAAATGGCGCATATTCTGAATTAAAACCTAAAGTAAGAATATTGATAAAACTGGAAGAAGGAGAAACTAAAGCCGTGCCAGTTAAAGCTTTCCCCAGTAAAAACTGCGTCCTTTTGTCTTTAAAAGAAGTACTTAAAAGATTGAAAAGTTCTTTTTTGGCTGGACCAAAACGTTCTTTTGCTTCCAAAATCTCTTTTTGAAAAACATCTAAAATATTGCTCACTTTTTCCGCTCTTCCCCCTTCAATATATTCTTTAACTTCTTCATCAGAGTAGCCGGTCTTCATTTTTATACTATTTAAGAGTTGGTGATACTCTTCTCCCACCTCTTCTATTTCTTGGTCAATGTTTGCTTTCTTTCTCTTTATTCCCAACCGATAAGCCAAGCCCTTTTGTTTGCGCTTGTCTTCTAACAATGATTTCAGCTTTTTCTTTGTCCTTAAAAACTTTTCTAGCTCTTGTAAAGAAGGCGATTCGCCTATTCCTCCCTCCCTTAACTTTACTTTTTCTTTGGATTCTTCTACAAATTCTAATTCTTCTCTTGAATTAAAGCTGTTTTCCTTTTTTGCTTTTTTGTCAAAATCATCAGCCATAATTTTTGATATTATACTTTAATTTATCCTCTGGAACAATAGCTCTTTTTTTAATTTCTTCTTCAATTAAATCCTTGTCTCTACCAAAAGTTAAAGCACAATATTCTTTGATTTCCCAAACTCTTTCTTTGTCTATTTTCCTTGGCGGATAAGTTTTAACATTAAAAGGATTAATTTCTCCCCTAGGTTTGAAATAAAAATTAAAATTCTCTATTTCAATTAAATCCTGCATGGAAAAAACTGGATTAAACTTTTCTCCCAACAATTTCGCTTCTTTTATTCCTGTTCTGAAACAAGCAATCGTCGCTTCTTCTATTTCTTTGTTTAATGACTGACAAGCTGAAGTAAGACGCAATTGTGAAAACCGAGAAAAATCAGCATTAATTTCGTCAAGATACAAGCAAAAATCAGAATCATTAATTTGGCTCAAAAAAAGCTCTGCCAAAAAAGTACTGGCCTGCTCTCCCATTTTTTCTCTATTTAAATTAGCCAAAAATATCTTTTTATTCTTAATGATATCGTTAAAATTAAAAGCGCTCTTCTTTTGTCCTAAAGTTAATCTTAAAACTTCATCTTCAGCAAGAAAAGAAAACTTTTGAGTTAAATCTTCACGCATCATTTTTTCTTGGTTAAGCCAAAACTTCTTGACCGAGTAATTTTTACACTGAGAAACTAATTGATTTCTCCACTTAATATCAGAAAATATCTGGGGCAGCTCTATTAAAGTAAATGAAGCTTCAGCTAAAAGCAACAAAGCATTACGGATAATATCCTTGTCTTCTTTAGAACGTTTGCTTATAACTTCAACCAATCTTTCTTTGTTTTGCTTAAAAGAAGTTCTTTCAAGCGGATTAAAACCAACTATTCTTTTTGGAGAAAGCGGGTCAAAAATTACAACCTTTCCTGTCCTTTTTTCAGGAATCAGGCCTAAAGCATTTTCCCATAACCAACCCTGCGCATCTAAAACACTCACCCCTTCTTCATTAAGAATATCTTGCTCAATTAAATTAAAAAGAAAAGATGATTTTCCTGTTCCCCACTTGCCCAAAACAAGAAAGACACCAATTCTTTCTTTATTGCTTATTCTCACTTCTTTTTTCTCTTTTTGATATTGATTGTATCCTAAAAGAATTCCTTTTTGGAAAAGATTTGATGGCATCGCCGCTTCTCTAGTTCTTAATATCCCCCAATCTTTAAGGCAAGGAGCGGGAAACTGAAAAACGCCTGCCAGCTCTTCTGGTTTTAAAAAAACAACTTGTCTTAAATCAAATAAACGAAAATTGTAAAGGGAAAGAAATTCTTTTAGGTTTTCCGCTTCTTTAATTGAAAACTTGCTTAAAAAAGATTTAAAGCAATTGGTTAAAGTTGAAAAAACTTCTTTGCTTCTTTTTTTACCCTTAACTGAAACCACAATTCTGATATTGGCTCCAAAAGCATTTCTCTTCTGTTTCTTTCTTAATATTATTTGAATCACTGCTTCTTCTCCTTTTTTTAAACTAAGCAGCGCTTCAGTAAAAATTGAAAAAGAATCATTGGAAAAAGGAAGAAAAGAAGAATTTTTAATCTTAATCCAGCCGCAAGTTGTTTCTTCTTTTTTAGAAAAAATGTTAAACTTGTTTACTTTTTCTAAACGCGCCCCAGGAAAACATTTAAGAACTTTCTTTTGAAAAGATAATTCAAAATCCTTGGGAACAGAAATATAAAAATTGATTTCATCTTTCACTCTGGCAATTTCCAAAGAAATCTTAGGCGAATTAGTTGAAAACAGCTGACGATAAAACTCTTCCATTAAGCTAACCCAATTTTCAGCATTAGAATAAGGGAAAATCCTAATTAAAAACAAAGTAAAAGGAAATGGTTTTTCTTTTTTCTTGAACAATTTTAGAGCAACCTGCCAAAACAAAGAAAGCACAAGGAGCAGGAAAAATAATCCTATGAAGATATAGGCATATTCTTGTAGATTCAAAAATAAAGAATGCCAATTCATTTTTTAATTATATCACAAACAACGAAGGAAAACAAAAAAGATACCTAATTATAAGTATCCGAAAAATAAAGTATCAGCTTCCACGCATCGTGGATAGCTAATGTTTTTCCCTGACGAGCTTCTTCAGCAATAAAATCGTGCACCGCAAACGCGTTGTTCTCAACAAAAAATAGTCTTCCTATCTCTTTTTCTCTTTCTCTATTATTTATTACTTCTTCCATTTGCTCGGCAGTAAAAGGAAGCTTGAGATGAACAGCCACTAATGGCTGCCTTGACCCCTCGCGATTATAGATTACTCCCATAAATTTAATCTTTGAAGGCCTAGTATGCAGCTCTTCAAGGCATTCTCTCAAAATAATATTCTTGAAATTACAATCTTGTTCTGGATCAAAGTATCCACCGGGCAGAGTAGTTATTCTTCCGTTGTCAAAAGCCGTATTCCCTCGTTCAGCAAAGATAATATAGCCTTCTTCGGAATCTCTTGTCGGCTTTGTTGTTGCTACTGCTCCAAAAGATAAGGGCAGACAATAATTAAAACAATCATTAATGTCCAGCGTTTTTGGTCTCTGAGTGACGCAATATTCAGAAAACTTTGCCTTCCTGTATTTTATAATTAACTTCTTTCCAGAAAAAGAAAAAGAGACAACACTTCCTAGCGAACCATCAAAATCATCAGGAAATAACTCTAAATGCTTTTTCCAAAGTTTTTCTGTTTCCTCTCTGTTTTGAACAAAAGGAAAGTCAGATTCAATTAGCTCAACATCGTTAAACCCTTTAAAGGTTTGGGCCAAAGGAAGAAAGTCTTCCAGCCCTAACATTTTTGCTACCACCAGCACTTCTTCGGAAGTCATCCTAGCTCTCCTTGTAAAGGTACTACTTTAGTTATAACATCTCTTGAGAATTAGTCAAGCCTAAAAGAAGCAAGCTCCTGCCAAACAAAGTAAACCAAAAATCAAAGTAAACAACGAAAAATCAATTTTCTTTGCCCAAGACATTAAAATCCTTAAGAAAATCAAACCAAAGAAAAAACTGAAAATCAAGCCTATCCAGCCCTGAGAAAACAAAACAGGATTTTTTAAGAATAAATAACCAGAAGAGCCTAAAACAACTGGAGCAGAAATTAAATATGATTGCTTGAGAATTAAAACCGGGTCTTTTTCGGTTAAAGAAAGGCCAAAAATTGTTGAGCCAGAACGAGAAAATCCAGGCAAGGCAGACAATCCTTGAAGTATGCCAACTAAAACAGCCGAACTATTTTTACTCATCTTTACCTCTATTTTCTTTTTCTGAAGAAAAGATGTGAGAAGAAGACAAAAGCCAGTGAGCATTAAAAGACCAGAGCCAACAGCCATATTGCTAGCAAACTGATAAACAAAATATCCTAAACCGCCGGAAATCAAGGTAACGACGCAGAAAAACTTAAAGAATTCTTTATCTTTGATTAAAATCAATTCTTTCCAATCATTGAAAAAATACACAAACAAAGCAAGCAAAGTGCCGAGATGAAGGAAAATAGCTAAATCAACGCTATTAAAATCCTTGGTTAAAAAGTTAGCAAACAAAGCGACCACCCCTTCGCTAGAAATAGGAATCCATTCAAAAATTCCTTGTAAAGCGCCCAATAATACATATTCCCACATATTATTTTTCCAATCTTAAAAAACGATATTTATTAAACTGGTCTTTAAAAAATTCTGCTTTTGAATAATTATTATTTAACAATTCTTCAACCGCCTCTTTTTGCTCTGGGTCAAACTCCATAAAAACCTTGCCCTCTTCTCGTAAAAAATCATGGGCTTTTAAAAGAAACTCTTTAATAATATCAAGCCCCTCTTCTCCTCCATACAAAGCTAAAGAAGGTTCGTGTTCTTTCACCTCTTCGCTCACCTCATTAATTCTTCTTAAAGCAACATAAGGAGGGTTGGCTAAAATGAAATCATACTTTCTTTTAATGTTGGAGAAAACATCTGTCTGAATAATATTGTACTTTTCTTCTGAGATATTATTAATTCTTAAGTTTATTTTAATCTGCTCTAAAAACAATTCTTCTTTTTCTCCAAAATCACAAAAAGCTTCACTGATATTTTTTAAAATTGCTACTCCGATACAACCAGACCCTGAGAACAAATCTAAACATAAAGACTTATTCTTCTTTTTTATTTCCTCTAAAGCTAAAGAAACCCAATATTCTGTTTCTTCTCTTGGAATAAAAGGCTTTTTGCTTAAATCAATCTTTGCTCCCAAGAATTGCTTAAATCCAATCTGATATTCTTCAGGCAGCTCCATAAAAAACTAGGGCCGAAGCAACTCCTATTACCACGCCCCAAAATATTTCAAAAATACTATGACCCAAAACCTCCTTCAGTTTTCCTATATCTTTTTTCTGATTAAAGTCCAAGGATTCCATTATTCTATTCAGTGATTGAGCCTGTCTTCCAGCAGCCACTCTTGTTACTCTTGCATCATAAATAATGAAAAAAGCAAAAACCACAGCAAAAGCAAAAATACCTGAATCAAAACCGTAAACAAAGCCAAGAGAGCAAGCCAAGGCTGAAACTGTAGCGCTATGCGAAGAGGGAAAACCACCAGGCAAAGCGTAAAGATTAAACCTGAAACTTTTTTCTTTTATGGTTAAAATAGCAGCTTTGACTGTTTGAGCCAAAAACCAAGCCAACAAACTTGCCCAAAGAACTTGGTTGGTCATTAAATCTATAATGAAAGAACTCATGCTTTTATTTCAAAAATCTTGTTTTTCTCCTGCGAACCTTTAATTAACATTATTCTTGACAAAGGCAAATGAAAATAATCAGCCAAAACCTCTCTTATTCTTTTATTAGCTTTTCCTTGCTCTGCCCTTTCCCTTACTGCAACCTCAAAAGTATCTTCTGACTTTTTAATTAACTTTTCTTTCTTTGCCCCAGCTTGAACTCTTACTTTAATCAACATTTAAGATAATAATTATTGTCAAAAAAGATTGCAGGAGTTTTAATCCCTCAGGTTCATTTTTACTTTATCTCAAAGACTATATTTACTGTTACGTCTATTTTATTCTCTCCAGTACTTATTGCTGACTCTGCTCCTCCCAATGACCTCAAGTAAGGAACAGAACTGCTTTCACTGAAACTAACTATTTCCCCTAGCTTAACTCCTAAAGCCTGGGCAGTTTGAAGAGCTTCAGCTTTAGCTTCAACAATAGCCTTGGCTCGAGCTTGAGCTTTAAAGGTTTCTTCATTCTCAACAATAAATTGTAAATCACCTATTTGATTAGCTCCTGCGTTTACTGCTTCTTCAATCAATCCCCCGATCTTATCTGTTTCTCTTACTTTAACATTAATTGTTTCAATTGCTTCATAACCAACAAGCACTCTTGTTCCAGTTGTTGTAATAGAATCGTCTGTTGTTTTGTGCCATTCATACAAAGGATAAACATTGTAATAAGTTGTCTTGATATCTAATTCATCTACTCCTTGAGCTTTTATCTTCTCAATCACTGCGCTTGATTTTTCATTATTCTCCCGCATAACATCATTAACTTCTTTTCCTTCAGTAATTATGGAAAAGTCAATTTGAGCTAAATTGGGTACAGCATAAACAGTCCCTGTTTTGCTGATAGTAATAGTGCTAACGTTTTCTTCCTCATTAACAATTTTACTCTTTTCAATAGTAGCAAAAACTCCATAACCAATAAGAACAATTAATAAAATACTAAAAAGCACTTTAGTTATTTTGCAATCACAACCGCAATTGCATTTTTTGTTTTCTTCTTTTGTCATAACATTATATATTTATTATTCAATTGACCTTTCTGCAAATAATAATATCTTATAATTCAATTTAAAGCAAGAATTTCAATTAAAAAAAGACACGAAATTGCGGTCAGGGACTTTACACCAACAAAGGATAAAGGATGTAAAGCCAGCCATCAAGATTACAAGAATTCATGACTACCGGGCACAGCGGAACCCAATAAAAGGCCACTCACTCGCCGGGGAGTAGACCAGAGACGCAGCAAAGGAACCGGCATACGTATGATAGCACCAATAACCGCTACGGAGTAAGGCATGGGTTGTTGCCCTGTTTGATTCGTAATAAATATTACCAACTCCGTTACTACGATCCAATGAAAAGTCCTTTGGGGCAATGTTTCCCCGACCGAATGTGTTACCATAGTTTTTGATGCTA
>Ga0302251_1001068_pt1 | contig 18984 bp, 17 predicted proteins | sample AAG_RA_Gln_MG_FD_193534 | JGI IMG/M metagenome (GOLD analysis project Ga0302251, IMG submission 193534) | Enriched activated sludge microbial communities from anaerobic digester in WTTP, New Holstein, Wisconsin, United States - AAG_RA_Gln | ecosystem: Engineered > Bioreactor > Anaerobic >...
AATATGGACTTGCAGATTATATATCGTGTGAGTTGCTTTTCTATACTCGGCGTTCATCCTTAATATTATACTCGAAGTTATCGTCTGAAGACGAGGGAATTAACCCAACCCAAATTGAGGCCTTAAAGAATCCTGGAAGTATACCGGATAAATGCCGGGGATCTCCTGCTCCTGTCGGACAATGGCAATTATGGCATTAAACGAAGGGATCTTCCGCTTTTTAAAGAAGGTTAGTATGTATAGTAAAAGAGACTCCTTCCAGGCGGAAAACTTCAGGAGGACACAATGGAAAGCCTACCAAGCATAATAGATCCTCGTAAATTCTTTACGATCTTCAAGGGAAGAATGGACCGGGTCGCTGTATACAGTGCCCGCGATCGCCGTGTGGGCTCTACAGAGATAAAGCGCGGCGACTGGGAAGTCGTGGAGAGAGCTAAAGCCCATCTTGCAGGTCAGTCACGAATGGGAATCTACAACCACCTTCCTGATAATACCTGCCTCTGGGCTGCGGTCCTCTTTGATGAATCAAGCGGTAATCCCACAGCCAGAGAGTCAGTCCTCTTCACATCAGAGGCCTCAAAACTGGGCCTGCGCGACATCAAGCGGGAGAGAGGAAAAATAAAAGGCGAGAACTATCAGTGCTGGATCTTCTTTGACAAGCCCATTACAGTTAAAAAAGTCCGCCAGCTGATCAACGCTGTTTTGAAAAAACTGGGAATCAGCAAGGTTATCATCCTCCCCTCAGAGGATGAACTCACTGCAGGAAGTGTAGGAGATTTCGCATGGCTCCCCTATTTCGGCGGTGTCGACACATGGGTTACTCCTGAAGGCGAGCCTCGAATCGACCAGGGCATGAAACAGGGGCACACTGTGTTTCTCGATGAAGAAGGCGTCCCGATGAAGGATCCATTTGGAGTTGTCCACCGGTGCAGCGAAGAAGAAATTGACAATGCCTTCCTCTATCTGAATGAGTATATTCCTCCTGAACCAACCCCGGGAGAAGGTGTGAGAATTATGGATTCTCATCTGCGAAAGCTCTCAGATAAATGCGATGCTTTCAAGGCAATACAGCAGGAGATAGTTGACAGAAGAGTTCTTGGAGACGAGGCAACAGCATATCTCGGTAACATGATGCGCAGTCTCCAGCGTGAGGATTTCTTCCACAAGATTCTTTCAAGAACGGCAGATTATGAAAAAACCCGGTTCGATAAAAAGCTTTCTACACAGACAGGACGCTCTTTCGCTACATGCCTTGCCTTCAAGAATGCCGGATACTGCCCTGCCGAAAAGATCTGCTTTGAGAGACGCCCCCCTCTGATTGACCGTTACGGCAAGCTTGAAGAAGATAAGAACAAGCCTCAGGAGATGTGGAGGGAGCCATCACCGGTTCTCTGGATCTTCCAGTCCATCAAAGAGAGGATGGGCGAAGAAGAAGAAGCAGAGACAGTTGTCATCGACGCCGATATCAGGTCTCACGATGAGTACTTTGATGAGCTGGAAAAAGAGCTCACCGAAACTCGAAACCAGATCATCAAGTCGAAGCGCAACTTTTCCGGCATGGACACAGGATTTACGCTGATGAATCAGGTGCTCGACGGCCTCAAGGCGGATACACTTCTGACAATGGCAGGTGCACCGTCATCAGGAAAAACAGGCTTCTGCCTGCAGCTGATGGACCAGGTCGCGCAGATCGAAGGAGTGCCTTGCTGCTATATCTCTTTCGGTGAGCCGAAAAACAGACTTGCCATGAGAAGCCTTTCCCGATTCTCAGGAGTCGATGTAAGAAAGATTATGCGGGGAATACTAACCGATGAAGAGCTCCAGAAGATCAAGGTGATGCAGGATAAGATAAAACAGGCTTTTGCAAAATCGGTGTACATCATTGAGGGAAACGACTCGATGGGTACTCGAAAGCTCAAAGACATCATGGATTTAATAGATGTCAAACTGCTTGTAGTGGACTCACTTCAATCGCTCCCTTATATTTCAAAACAGGCTCCTCCCGATTTTGTATCAAGATATGAGACAATCATGCAGCAGCTGAAAACTCTTGCACGTTACAGAAAGATCCCAATCATTGCCATACATACGCTTTCTGAAGGCGACTCGAAGGAAGGAGCATTAATAGACGGACTCGTGTATTCGCTGTCTGACGTATTTCTGCACCTCTCCGAGAAACCTCCGCAGGGCCAGGAAGCTGCAACCGGCGTGAGAGAGCTCAGCCTGCTTGTCAAGAAGAACAGAAGCGGCGATAGAAACATTGCACTGAAATATGCCGCACAGATATATCTGCAGAAATTTGCAGAGGTAAAATAGGATATTTCGAAGGACATTAGAGAACAGGTATTGAAATACCTGAAGTTATTTCTGTGAGGAGCATTTCTCTTTGTGTTGATTATCTGGACACGAGGGACTGTAGAGCGTGGAAGAAAGCAACAGAATACTTATTGTAGATGATGAACCTGATACACTGAACCTTCTCAAGTGTTATCTTGAGACCATGGATTTTACTGTCATCACCGCCAGCAACGGTTTTGATGGTATTGAAAAAGCACAGAAGGAGAAGCCGGACCTCATTATTCTTGATGTTATGATGCCTGGCATGGATGGCTTTCAGGTCTGCAAGATGATAAGAAGTAATTTTACCATCAATCACGTTCCCATACTTTTCCTAACCTGCAAGGTTTCGGTTGAAGACACCATACAGGGCCTGAACAGCGGCGGTGACGACTATATATCAAAGCCTTTTGACTTCAGAGAGCTTATCTCGCGCATTCACACTCTGATGCGAAGAACCAAACAGCATCTGGCAGCAAACCCGCTCACAAACCTGCCCGGCAATCCAGCCATCCACAAGGAGATAGAGCGACTCATCTCCAACAATCAAAAGTTTGCCGTCTGCCTCTTTGATATCGACAATTTCAAATCATTTAACGATCGATATGGCTACGAGTGCGGCGACAACCTTATCAAGGATACCTCACAGCTTATTATATCAGTTTTATCCCGCAACAGCATTCTGCCCAACTTTATCGGCCACATAGGCGGTGATGATTTCATAGTAACGTGCTCACCAGATACGGCAATTTCCAACTGCGAAGAGGTCATCGCTGAATTCGACAGGAAAGCGCCTCTCTACTATGATGAAAAGGATAGAAGACGAGGCTTCATAGAGTGCAGGAACAGAAGAGGAGAGATTCAAAAGTTCCCTCTGGTAAGTCTTTCAGTAGGTGTTGTTACCAATGAATCGAGAGTGCTTACGCATCCTGGAGAGATTGCAAAGATACTGGCCGAACTCAAGACATATGCAAAGACCTTCGAAGGGAGCAAATGCGTAAAGGACAGACGAACTGCCTGAGCTCAGCGAATTCCCCGCTCAACGGCATAAAGCACAGCCTGAACCCTGTCTGAGAGACTCAATTTACGAAGAAGGTTCCCAACGTGCGTCTTTACAGTATGCTCACTGATGAATAATTTTTTCCCTATCTCCACATTACTCATTCCTCGTGCGATGAGCCTCAGTATCTCTGTCTCTCTTTTAGTGAGCGGTATGTCTTTTATATCTCCGTGTATCTCCTGAGGCTCAGCGCTTTTCTCCGAGCCCTGGATCTTGACAAACTCCCTGATCAGCTTAGTGGTTATTTTGGCTTCGAGAAGCGACTCTCCCTGATAGACAGTGCGTATCGCCTCTTTCACCTTCTCAGCTGAAATATCTTTGGAGAGATAACCGCTGGCGCCTTTCTGAAGAGCTTCGAAGACATAGTCCTCCTGGGAGTAGCCGGTAAGCATGACCACTTTAATTCTGTCAAATTCTTTCTTAACCATCTCGGCTACCTGAATACCATCCAGCTCAGGCATGCCAATATCAATAAGCACCACATCGGGTCTGAAAGCCCGTATTTTATCCAGTGCATCTCTTCCCTGGGAAGCTTCAGCAACGACCTCGATATCCTCTTCCATACTGAGCATTCCCACCAGCATCTCTCTGAAGAGGTTCTGATCGTCTGCCACAAGAACCTTTATCGGCCTGTCCATAACTCCCCCCATTTTATATTATTTAATGGCACAGCTTTCTACAGTTCTTCTCCAAAATAAAAAAGAACTGCAAGAATCCTTCTCGGAGGGACTTTTCTGTATTTCACTCCTGGTTAAACGCTGAAAATCCCAACCCACCAATTCTAAAAAGACCTTCCCGCATAAGAAGGCAATATCGAGGAAAACCTGGTGTTTAATTTCTACTTCGTCTATTAATTATCCTGTCTTGTCAATTAAACTAATGTGCCTTATGCTTATTTCGTGACATGTGACTCATGCCGTCAAAGAGCTGACTTTCATTTATCACACGGTCTGCAAAGCTTTCCACACTGGCAGTATCATCCTGCAGCATCGTGTCGGAAAGCACACCCTTGCCGTGAGTCATACCGTCTTTGGACTGAGTGGTCCTGATATGCTTTTCGATATAGTCTTCATCCTTGGACTTTTCTGCTTTGGCTTTCTCCTGCGGCATTCCAGGCAGCGGAAGCTGCTCTGCCACTTCATTCTTCCCTGCCAGAGTAAGCTCAGCTCTCAGAGTCTTTGCTTCTTCCTGAAGAGTTTTCATCCTCTGCTCAAGCTCTGACCGCTCTTCCGTTGTAAGAGAGCCACTTCTCAGAGACTGCTGGATCTGAGCCATCATTCTGATTGAATTCATGAAGCGTCCCAACTGCTGCTGATCAACTGAGCCCACAGAATCGATGAGCTTTTTGTCCCAGTTCGTCTTCTGTACAAAGTCCGGAACACGGCGTCCATAAGGCGCAGCCATCAGCGCTATATCGGAAGCGTTGGCGGGAGCCCATACAGAAAGCCCTGTCGAATTTTCCATGTCATGACCGGTATGCTGCTCTGCAATAATCGCCTCCGAGAGAGCTTTTTTGATTAACTCGGCATCATCTCTTATACTCTGCGGCAGCGACTCACTCCTGGATACCTTTTCGGCAATATCGCCGAGATCCCTCAATGTACCATAATCAAAGAGCATTTCCGGTGAGTATGCAAAGGAAGGATAGTTCTTACTTTCGTCTATGATTTTGAAAACATCTTCATTGGAGATACCGGAGCTTTTCCAGTCTTCCACAAACTTCTTCCACGCGGCAGTCACATCATCCACTTTTGCAGTGTCGATGGCTGCACAGGTCAGGTAATGCTCCCTGGAAAACTTTTTCATTAAAGGCAGATCTTTGATATCATCGCCTTTTTTCTGATAGTAGTCTATAAAATCCTTTGCGAACTCCCGGACATCGAATCCCTTTCCCCCGGAGATATCATTTTGTAAATGTCCCAGTATATCAGGCCAGTCTGAAAGAACGCTGGACTTGGCAGACATCTCAGATGCAATTACCACATCTGAAGCATTCCTCATCTCGTTGATTGATTCGAGATTTCCCATATAGCAGGAGTTGAAGACCACCGCATCAATAAAATCGTTTCTTCCTGAAATCCTGTTAGCCTGATTGGTTCCTGCCTGAATGGCCATACCCATGTCAGAGGGACTCATCTGCAGTGCACCTGTCCATGCACCGCCGTGCCCGCCGAGCACCACAACATAATGCTTGGCGGGATAGTTTTTCATTCCCCATGCTACAAAATCCTGAAGATTATGGGGGTGCTTCATGTCTACACCAGTGCCGAGATCCATTGTTACTGGCGACTGATAGATGTTGGATGATGCATCTTTGTCCCTCAGAGGCTGCAGCGCAGCCTGAAAATCATCACTCCACAATTTAACCTGAGGATTAAAAGGCTCGGTGAAAAACTTCATGTATCCCAGCTCTTCAGATCTGGAATATTCTGCCTCAGCTTCTTTTTTCATACCCTGGCTCTCATATAACTCAGCCAGAACAAAATGCATAAGAGGATTATTTGAATGCTCCCGGGAAAGATCGACCCAGTCGCCAAGCGTTACTTTCTCATCGCGAGGCACAGTTGACTGGTTGATGAAATAGCGCCTTACACCTTCCCAATCGCTGTCAATTCTGTCAAAGCCTGCGCCGCCGGAATGGACATCAGACTGTGCCGCCCTGGCAAGCTGGACGACGACGTTCATATCATTATTGGAACCTATCGATTCGAGCCCGATGGGGATTGAAGCCATGGTGGGCTCAAGATCCGGATACTGGCCGTCAAGATAAAGAAGAACAGTAACTTCCTTCTCAGGCATATTTCCAGTCTTATCAGAGACAGAATATGGCTGAACTGCTGATGATTCTGCTCCGGATTCATTCCCGGCTGAAGAGATATCGATTGTATCTTCCTGAACGCCTTGTGATTTTTCCTGGCCTTCAATGTTCTGTGCCGTGGAAGCCTGGCGTCTGTTAATCTGACCGGCTGAAGGCTCGATTATGTTGCGGGGATTGTGTGCGTGTATATTTACTCCATTGTCCACAGCGTATTCCTCCTTGATTTTTTCATGAACATTATAACATACAGTGAAACGAATCACCCTTTAACAAATTGTTAACTTTTACACTGTTTTTCTCCACAGGGGGGTGTTTTTCCCCACACCGACTCAGATCTGCCACACATAATAGCGCCAGGATCTCATGAAGATAAAATCGGATAACAGACATGATTTCTTTATACCTGAGAATGTGACTACCCGGTAAAGATATAACCTGCTCCTCGAATTGTTTTTATGATTCTGGGACTCTTGGGGTCATCACCCAGTTTCTGACGCAGATGGCTTATATGCACGTCGATGGAGCGATCAAAGGCGACAAATTCTTTTCCCCGTGCAAGATCCATGAGCCGTTCTCTGGCCAGTACGATTCCTTTATTCTGATACAGGATTGCCAGCAGCGCGAACTCTGCAGAAGTAAGCACAAGAGGTATTCCTGAAAGGGAGGCCTCTCTTTTTTCATTATCAATCTCCAGAGGCGTTGAAGAATGCTTTCGCTCTACAGCCTTATCTCGCCGTCTTGAGAGCGCCTTGATGCGCGCCAGCAGCTCTCTCGGGCTTACCGGCTTTACCAGATAGTCATCGGCACCCATCTCCAGGCCCAGGATCCTGTCCGGTTCATCTCCCACGGCGGTCAGCATTATGACTGACAGGGAAGGATAGTCTATTCCTGTCCTCTTCAGAACTTCAAGACCATCCATCTGAGGCATCATCACATCAAGCACCATCAAATCGAAATTCTCCAGCGCCAGAACTTCAAGCGCCTCAGCCCCGGAAGCTGCCAGCCTGACCTCGATACCCTTGCTTTCCAGATAATCACCTAGAACCTGTCGCAGAGTATCATCGTCATCTACAAGCAGCAATCTCATGTCAAGCCCCCCCGAAATCAACAGTCTGTGATCCTCTTAACAATTCTTAACAATTCGACAAAATCCCTTAACACCCTTACTTTATATTTGAAAATGGGAAGAAAAAAACAAGGAGTGATGAAAGTGGGTAACATTACAAAAAAAGCGATATGCCTGGCAGCACTGGCGATTATTCTGTGGGCAAACAGTGGAATCGCATACGCCGATTACGGCTTCACACCCAGCACCAGGAGTGACTATGGATTCGAACAGGCAAAGAAGAGCGATTATGGCTATATAGAAGCGTCCAAGCCAACAGACGCGACCAATATCAAAATGGGTTACTCTCCCAGCGCATACTGTACATACTACTACAACGCACCTTATTACTACAATTCACCTTATTACTGGAATAACAGGTATTACCCGAATTCCGGCAATAATCGCTATCAAACTGCACAGGCTCTGAAAGGCCAGCATTATCAGTACAACAATAAAACCGGCAATCCCCAGACTCAGCATCAGATGTTTAATAAATAGAAGTAGACGGGAGCATCTCAGCGGCTTCCTCTATAGCCTCATCGAAAAGATGAGGCTTATTATTTTGTCGACTGTGATTAGGGGAATCGAAAAATTCTTCACGGACGTCGGGCTATTGAACGGTAGCCCCTGCCGGAGGGCAGGAAGTATTCTCTGAATAGCTCGTCCCCTGGGACAAGGGCTTCGCACATGCACCAATCCACAAGGATCAGGCGATACTCTGCACAAAAATCCTCAATGATGCATCTGTCAGCCTCTAATTCGGGGCTCCTTTCAAGAATTTCCATACAGATCGTGTGCATAAAACTCCCTGCCTGACGACCATAAACGAGGAGACCGCCTTCAGTCCTCCAGGCGAATCCTCCCTGGACACAGCCCTTAAATGATTCATATTCAAGGGAATCGTAATCGATGAGGTTGTTAAAGCGCTTCCGAAGTGAATCGGCTTCAATTCGGTTCCCGCCCAGAGGGTCGGCAATCTTGTTACGGACGTGAATCTCAAGGAAGGCTCCCATGGGAGAGCGGGCTTTCTGATGGATATCATATATACTCGACAACATTGCTTCGATCTCATTCAGATAATCCAGGGCTATGAGCTCGACCTGTCTCCAGTCATCTTCATGCAGGTTGAGGACCTCGCCGGTCCGGGAAGTATTTTCTGTCATGGGAGGCATCCATTCACATATCGTAGGCAGCGAGAAGAGAATCTCGCCTGGCGCGGCAAAGTCTGTTTCACCTTCATTCTTATCTTCGTGCACGTTCCGGCTACCTATTTTCTATTGAATTCGCCTGTCCGTTATTCTTCCAGTTTATGGGATCTCTCACATATCTCCGGAATAAAAAGGCTGAAGTTCTGTCCAGATTAAATTCGGATGAGATGCTGCTGCCTCCTCTTCATATCATAGCCTTCCTGCCCTTACGGCATTTAGCCCGTAGATTCTGGTTCAAAAACCATCTTGTATGTATCTGCCTCCTGTGCTATAATTGTGACGAATATTTTAAAAAGAGGGGTGTGTAAATGTATAGAATACTCACTTATGTGATTTCTGTATTTCTTCTCTTTCTCTCTGCAGGGTGTGCTCCACCTGCAGACTGAACTCCAGACATCTGATGAGCCATAATGGAGGTTAACAATGCCAATCTGTCCCTTTCAGAATAGAGAATGCTTTGAGGATTGCGCTCTTTACGCACCAGGAATAAAAAACTGCTGTTTCGTAGCCACTACGCTGCTGCTTGAAGACATTCAGAGAGTATCCGTATTGGCATACGAGAAATACCTTCAGCCTGAAGGCGTTTCTCTCGGAGAAGACATAAAGAAGAAGCCCTGAAAAGGCTTCCTCTATCTGCATTTCCACCGTAAAGACCATTATTGGCCGGAAAACTGCTATCTTTTATAAGGGATCCTTTTTGATGGCTCAAAGGGGCTTCTTCCCTCTTTCAGGATACCTTCATAGGCCTTGACATTTCTGTCCTCCAGGTGATCGAAGATCATAGGCGAATGGGTTCCATATGATACATACTTGATCGGCTCGCTTTCCAGTCTTGCACAGATAATCTCCTCACCACCCCGTGCAAGCGCCAGCTTTCGGGCTATGGGACTCACAATCATGCTGTGACCGTAGTAATATGAGCCGCCCTTATCCTGGCCTATGGCGTTGACAGCGACAACATAGACGTGATTGTCATAAGCCCTGGCGCAGTTGGTGAGCTCCCATATCTCATAGCTTCTGAGAAAAGCCGAAGGACGGAGTATCACTTCAGCTCCCTGCAGGGCATTGACGCGCGAAAGCTCAGGAAAATCACCGTCATAGCAGATTATGATACCTATCCTGGCCCAAGGCGTATCACACACGACAATCTCAGAGCCGGGCGTAGTCCAGCCGCCGCCTTCGCGGCGCTCTGCAGGGAAAGGATGTGTCTTCCTATAGCAGTCTATCATGTCGCCGCTGTCATTAAAAAGACAGGCCGAGTTGTAGATGATGCCATCTTCCTTCCCTTTCTCATATGTAGGCCAAAGAACGAAGATCCCCAGCTCTCTGGCAGCTTCCTGAATTGCTTCTGTCATTCTGCCTGGAACACTGTCAAGGAATCTGTAGAACTCATCTGCCGGCATGCCGGGATTAAAACCTGTCGTGACAGATTCTGGATACACCACCAGATCAGCTCCATACTCCTCTTTTGCAATCTTAAGGTATTTGACCGCCTTTCTGATTGCTTCATCTGATCTGTCCATATGGGATTCCATCTGAACTCCGGCGACAGTAAAGTCTTTCATTTCTTCTTTCCTTTCTTCGCTGATGCTGCATCAGCCTTTCTGGCAGCATCCTGACCATCCAGAATCCTTATAGCTTCAATAGTTGTTCTGATGGCCTCTTCGATCCCCACTTTCTTGACAATCGGCGCATCATCCCACGTCAAGCCTATGATTGCAAGCACTTCTGCAGATCGAACTTTTCTGATTGATGAGACGACAAAAAGCGCAGCGTCTTCCATCGATGTAGCCAGGACATTGGCTCGCTGCCAGCACTTCCAGAGCATCTCGTTGTATTCCTTGATTGGAATCTCCATATCCCCTTCAATATAAAAGGCGTCCTTGCAATGACAGATTCCAGTATGGCATTTATGACCGAGCTTCAGAGCAGCATCGCGAAGAGCAACTGTTACATCGAGATCCGGCACTGCAGGGTAGCTCAAAGGAATATACTGCCGTGTAGTACCTTCTTCTCTGATGGCACCTGTCGGGATGACCAGATCGCCCAGGCTGACATGCCGTTGCAGTGATCCTGCTGTGCCTACCCTGATAAAGGTATCGGCTCCTATTTTTATCAGCTCTTCGAGACAGATCGCGGCGCTCGGGCAGCCAATGCCTGTCGAAGTGACTGCGACTTTGATGCCGCCTGTTTCACCGACATAGGTGGTGTATTCCCTGTTTTCTGCCACTTTCTCAGACTTGTCCAGAAAAGAGGCGATAACAGGCACCCTGCCCGGATCACCGGGCAGAATGACATAACGTCCTACATCTCCCTTTCCAAGAGCAATGTGGTATTCCTTTTCACCCTTGCAGTGTTTCATTTACTCTCTCCTTTCAGATACTTTCTTGAGCTCAGGTTCTGTTTTTATATTCAAAACTGCTATGAAACAGCAGCTCCCCGCATGATCTCAACCTTTGAAACAGTTTTTGCAATAACTTTTCCCTTCCTGATGACGTAACGCCTGTCAGGCTGCGTTCTGAAAGCTTCCTGCACAGTCTTTGCATCAATGATATTAAAGCTTGCAAAACCACCAGGCTCAATTCCATAGTTCTTCAGACGGAGTACCCTTGCCGCACGGTGAGTTGGCATATCATAAAGCGTTTCGATCTCCTCCGGGAGGCTCATCTGGGCGGCATGAGCAGTAATAAGTCCAACTTCCAGCATATCAGCCTGACCGAATGTGGGATAAAATGTGTCTTTCAGGCAGTCCTGCCCATAACATATGTTGATCCCGGCGGCATTGAGCTCCTTGACCCTTGTGATGCCACGCCTGACAGGCTGCTTGTCGCGACGGCCCTGAAGCATCAGGTTAGTGGCTGGATTGGTAATCATATTCATTCTGGCCAGTCTCAGCATATCGATGACCTTGGCGGCATAGCTGTCATCATACGAAGCCATCGCACATGTATGGCCTGCAGTAACACGCTCGTGATAGTTCTCACGTATAGCCTTCGTAGCGAGATACTGGAGAGTTCGTGCTCCGGGATCGTCTGTCTCATCGACGTGCATATCAATATCGGCGTTGAATGCTTTGGCAATTTCGAAGGCAATATCGATATGACGGCGGGAGTCCTCTTCATTATACTCGTTATATGGCATACCGCCCACAACATCGGCTCCCATCTCCATTGCCTTTCTCATAAGCTCTTCCGTGCCTGGATCCTTCAGTATGCCTTCCTGAGGGAAGGCCACGATCTGAATGTCCACCAGATCCCTGTATGCTTCACGGACTTTAAGGACACCCTGCAGGGGCTTGAGCCCCCCTACAGTATCTATGTCGACATGACTTCGCAGTATAGTGGTTCCATGACTGACTGCCCATTCGATTACCTTGCCGGCCCTGGACATAACGTCTTCATCAGTATAGCTTTTCTTCTTCTCCCATATTATCTCAATGGCTTCCATCAGTGTTCCTGAGACATTCCGACGCACCACTTCACTGATGAGCACTTTATCCAGATGAACATGAGGATCGATAAAAGTAGGCGTCACAAGCATACCTTCGGCATCGATTTCCAGAGAGGCCTTCTCAGTGATACCCGGTGCAACTTTTTCGATTCGCTCGCCTTTCACAGCTATGTCTGCAAGCTCCTCTTTCTTTCTCAGACGGGCGTTTCTCACGATGAGATCCATGTCATTCCTCCTTATGATAAAATATAGTCAAAGATGAGCAACACACTGCTCCGTATTCAGGAATCTCAATTTTCAGAATCAACGGGACTCTGAAAGTCATAAGGCTCAGTGTATCCCCTTTTCAGCAAAGGCCAGGGCAGCTTTCTCGAAACAGTCCATTGGAGCATCAAGGATGCCTGCGCCTACCTGACCTACACCGGCCCTTTTACAGGCAATACCGGTATTTATTATAGGTGTCATTCCAGCTTCCACAATTTTTCTGAGATCAAAGCCCACAGGAGTGCCTGCAAAATCCAGTGTAGGGATCTTATAATCACGGTGGCGAGCTACTGTGATATCGTACATCCGCTCGGTCGATCGAATTGCATCCTGCGCTGAACCGCCTACAAACTTGACTATCGCCGGCGCTGCTGCCATGGCAACAGCGCCGATTCCCGCCACTTCAGAGATCGTGCTGTCACCCAGATCAGGATTCGCATCCTGCTCCGAGAAGCCTGCGAAGTAAAGTCCCCTGGGAATTCCTGAGGGAGCTGTAAACCACTCATCACCGAGCCCTGCGATGCGTATTCCTGTATCGGTGCCATTTCTTGCCATACAGGAAATTACTGTGCTGTTAGGGAATCCAAGAATCGTGTCTGCAGTGGATTTACAGGCTGCCATTGACAGATTCAGAAAGAAATGGACGTTTCCAGATATAAAATCTGTAACTTCTTTGATCCGCCTGCAGTCGAAGTCTGCCTTAAGCAGGTGGGGAATCATCTCTTTAATAAAGAGTGCGGTTCCGGCCACGTTCCTGTTGTGACACTCGTCACCCATCAGGAGCGCCTGAGCAGTCAGATTCTTGACATCGATCCCCCCTGAGATCTCTACAGCCTTTTTCAGAGTGGGAGCAAGCACTTTCTGCATCCACTTGAGACGCTCGATCACATCCCAGTCATATGCACCAAATCTAAGAACTTTTCCGAGTCCTTCATTGAGCGTGCAATATGCTCTGTTTCCGAAAGCTTTGTTCTCAATGACAAATACATACATCGATGAGGAAACAACACCTGCCATGGGGCCGACTGTGCTGTGATGATGGCAGGGCGAGAAGGCAATATCTCCGGATCTGGCGATCCTTTTGGCTGCATCCTTCGTTTCCGCCAGTCCTTCGTATATCAACGCGCCGATGATAGCTCCCTGAACGGGGCCGCACATGCGGTCCCATACAATGGGAGGGCCGGCGTGAAGGATCGTATTCTGATCCATTCCAGGTATGACATCTTTAGCCTGGCATATATCGACCAGCACAGGCTGTGAATCGATAAGGCGCTGAACCGCCTCCTTATTGGCCTTCTCTACTTCTTCACAGAAAAGACGCGAGAGAGCCTCTATCAGCTCTTTTTTCCCCTGTGCCGGAGGCTTCCAGTCCACCTGTAATGTAGAAACTCCCTGTGATTTCATTGATTCATAAAAGAGAGGCAGGCCCAGATTGATAACTGCAGGCCCAACCTTGAGCATTGTTGAGACTTGATCACTGTGTTCCATTACTCTGCACCTCACTTATTACATCGTATCTACCGTTAAAACTCCGGTCTCTTTAAATTTATCGGCCACATTGCACATGGATGCCAGCAGCGCTGCGAATCTGGCGGCCTGTGCGTTGCTGGGGAGAATAATTACGCCGGCTCTTTCCAGAGCTGTCTTCTGCTTCTGGAAATCCTGCGGATCCTCATCAGTACCGATGATTGACGCAACAAAAAGAATCGGCCTGTTCTCCCTTTTATGCCGGATTTTTTCGATAACCGGGACCAGCTCTGAGGCGGGATCGGCATGGGAGCCATAACCGAGCACCACGTCGAGAAGCATTACCGCAACATCCTCATCAAGTGCCTCCTCGAGCATTCGCTCCTTCCTCAGTGTATAATCTATCATTGGATGAGGCGTCCCTCTGGTGAACTCATCATCACCGAGGTCCACGAGAGAGTGATCAATGCTCTTTCTGGCATCGGACAATACTGCATCAGGAAATACTTTCGTGTTGGAATACACTTTACCAAGGAGATTGTTCAGGATTATCAACGCTTCCTCACATAGCGTCCCGCCGGAATAAAGACCTCTTATATAACGGGCTGGCCCTGTGAGGCTCTTCCATCCTTCGTATGCTCGCTCCAGCACAACAGTGAGCTTTTCATCGAAGAAGCGCGATGTACAGAGCTCATCCTTTACCAGCGCCACTGTTTTTCTCACCGCCTCTTCCAGTGTAGCTGCACATTCAATGTTATCTCCTTTTATCTCTTCTAGATTGCCGCGTATGAAGTTTATTATCACAGGTTTTCCGGCATTTTTTGCTTCTTCGACAATCATTGCTGCCACTTCGGGATGAGGAGGCTTGGAGATAAGCAGTATCACCTCAGTTTCATCCTCTTCCGCCAGGGCACGCAGTCCGGTCAGCATAGTAATTCCACCGACCTCTTTTGAAAGATCACGTGAGCCTGTGCCAATAGCGTGAGTGATGCCCACGCCCTGGCGCGCCAGCAACACGGTGGCCTGTTGAATTCCGGTGCCTGAAGCCCCGACTATACCTACAGGTCCTGCTTTCACAATATTTGCAAAACCGAGAGCCTTTCCTTTCAGAATGGCAGTCCCGCAATCAGGACCCATAACAAGAAGTCCACGATCCCTGGCCATGTACTTGAGTTCTATCTCATCAGCAAGCGGCACATTATCGCTGAAGATCATCAGGTTGAGTCCGGCTGTCAGTGCCTTTTTAGCTTCAAAAGTAACATAAGGCCCTGGAAGCGAGATGAGTACCACATTTGAACCGCTGAGTAATCTTGCTGCTCCCTCGACAGTTCTGGGGTTCTGCTGGGACTCATCACTAATCTTCTTGACCTCCTGAACCTCAAGCATTTCCTGAACTTTTTTTACACTCTGCTCAATCTGCGCCTGAGTCTCTGTCTTGACAGCGATTATAAGATCGCTCGGTGTGGCTGCCATCCCTTCCTCTTCAAGAAGACCACTTTCACGTATCACTGCCTTGTTGGCTTCCGTCCCCATCAATACCGAGATGCGATCGACGCCATACTGCTCTTTCACCTTTGTGGAAATCTGCATCAGAAACACCGAATCGTAAAATCGGTTTTTCATTACGACATTTTTAACCACTGCTATTTTCTTCCTTTCCTGTAAAATGCTCTCTGAGAAGCGCGCCTATACCCAGAAGCGCACCCAGCATTACCTCCCTTCCTGATGAGGCACCCATGACAAGGAAGGGAGCACCCCACCTTTCAATATCCAGGGATTTTTCAGTAAGAATCTTTTCACAGAGAGAGAATACTTCCTCTGAGCAGCGTCCTTCTCCTGCCCAGGTGAGAAAAGAATGACTGATTAAGGTTGTGCACTCCCTGTAACGTGCCATATTCTGAGTGAACAAGGATAGAAACCCATCGTGACAGGGTCTTAGAAGATGAATTCTGCCGGCAGTATGCAGTGCACAGATAATTCCACACAGCACATCGTCACCTGAAGGAGTGAGCCCTCTGCCCAGACCTATCATCTGCTCTACAGAATCAACAGGCGGCGTTTCCAAATCTCCCCGAAGAGACTCAAACACTTTTGTGAGACAGGAAAACAACACACCATAAGAAGTAAGATCTTTACCGCTAAAGCTGTCCGGCTGTTTCCCCCTTAAAACCAGGAGAGCTGAAGCAAAAAACTGTCGATCATCATCTGCAGAATGTCTCAGAAGGTACTCACATGAAGTCTGAATATTCTGAAACACCTGTTGAGAGGAAAGAACAGCTCCCTCTAATGTGGAAGGAATGCTCCACCGCTGTGCTCCGCTGAGATCGATGAATACAGAGAATGCGGAATCGCAGAGATACTGTCCATGCATAATAAAACAGGCATCATCATCAATCGGCCACTGACGGAAACAGCTTTGCGGAGAAAGTTCGAGAAGTATTCTGGATGGACCGTTTCTCCTGGAAGAATCCAGCAGTGTGACAGGATTTCCGAAGTTATCAACCATGGTAACTGCATTGTTATAGACTTTTAAAAGACGAGCGCTCCACAGGCTGTCACGATGAAGTGACAGTGCATCATCCAGAGAGATAGCCTTTATATGTATACCGTTACCGGAAGCACGGTGCTTCAACATAATCGCTTGTCAGAAAGAGGTATCCGGACCCGTTCGGAGTCATTTCTGTGGATATCAGGCGCGCCGTTCATCGGTGAAAATTGAGAGCTTGGGCTCCAGTTCCATTCCATTGTTCCCTTTTTCAATTGCCTGAACAGCTTTTTCCTCATTTTCATAGACTGAAAGATAATCATAGAGCTTCGTCAGGTTTAGAATTCTCCTCACATAGCTCTGAGGGCAGCAGAGACCAAAACTCTTTCCTTCCTTTGACATCTTCTTTTTCACAGCAATGAGGAGAGAGAGGCCGAAACTGTCTATATAATCAATTTCAGAGATATTGAGGAGAAGGTGTCCTGCTGCAGACATGTATTCATCAACCCTTTGACGCAGCTCTTCTCCACTGTATATATCGACCTCACCCTTGACATCCAGAATGGTAACCCCGTTGATCACTCTTTTCTGAAGTTCCATCTCTTTCACTGATGACAACTCCTTCAGGGAAGCTCTTCCCCACCCAGATTAATAAAAATGCTAAAATACAGGTTCATCTCAACTCTGAACCAGACTGGTAACACACACTGATATAATAGTATATTCTGTAAGACAGTACTTGTTACCGACTATTGATTTTTTATATTTTAAGTCTCAACTATATCTTTGACATAAGAATGGCATTTTCCTTCGGACTTAACATCGGATATTAATGAGCGGCCTGTCGTGAAGGATATCACCTTTGCATTCAGAACTGAAACATAGTTCGCTTTGCTCACAATTGGAATAATGGAATACTGCCTGCGCCCGATTCCAACATTCCAGTGCTCGATCATCCCCCCTCCGGGGTCAGATAAACGCGGTCGTTACAACGTTTCTACAGAAAATCCGAGACATCATGAACGGATGATACTGGTAAGGACGGAAAGGCGGGATAAAATGGCAATTACTGATGTTTCTTCAATTCTGAGCGATGTGCTTGTTATCGGATGCGGTATTTCCGGTGCCAGCGCGGCGCTTGAATCGGCACAACTGGGTCTTTCAGTTGCAGTCATCACGAAGGAGGAAAGTATTGGCGAAAGCGCTACCTGGTATGCCCAGGGCGGCATCGCAGGCATTGGAGCAGATGACAGTTCAGAACTCCTGGCACAGGATATTATCAAAGCCGGCGATCATTACTGCTATGATGAAACAGTGAGAGTCGTCTCCGAAGAAGGACCACATCTCATCCATGAATTTCTCATCAGAGGTCTGGGTGTGGAATTTGACAGAGATGAGAGCGGAGAACCTGATCTTACAAAAGAAGGAGCACATTCAAAGAGAAGGATCTTCCATCATAAAGATGCTTCAGGCCAGAAGATGCAGATGAAGCTCTCTGACAGATTGAAAGCTGAAAAAAATATCACCATTTATACTCTCCACCAGGCCATTGATCTCATCTCCTTCCCCCACCACTCAATGAACTATGCCCGCATTTACGAAGATGATTTCTGCTGCGGAGCATACGTACTGGATCTTACTTCAGGGAATGTCAGAAACTTCTTCGCAAAAAAAGTTATACTTGCAACAGGAGGAATTGGACAGGTATACCTTCACACTACAAATCCACGTTGCGCTACCGGTGACGGAATTGCGATGGCATACCGGGCACACGCCAACATCATTAATGCAGAGTATGTCCAGTTTCACCCGACAGCACTTCTTTCAATGGACGATGAGCGATTCCTCATATCAGAGGCACTTCGGGGAGAGGGAGCACGCCTGAAAAACAAAAGAGGCGAGTTCTTCATGCCTAAGTATTCCCCAGAATACGCCGATCTTGCTCCGCGAGACATAGTAGCAAGGGCCATAGTAGAAGAGATGACCGGATCCGGTGACAACTATGTTCTTCTCGACATCGCCTCGTTCTGGAAAAACAGGTCGATGAGCCTGAAAGAACGATTCCCCACTATTTACACCAAATGCAAAGAAAAAGGCATCGACATCACCACAGAGCCCATCCCTGTAGTTCCTGTTGCCCATTATTTCTGCGGTGGGATAAAGACAGATCTCTGGGGCAGGACTACATTGAAAAACCTTTATGCAGTTGGAGAAACATGCTGCAATGGAGTTCACGGCGCTAACCGACTGGCCAGCATCTCCCTTCTGGAAGGGATGGTGTGGGGCATCAGAGCAGCCAGAAAGCTCAATGAAGAAATATCAGAAAGCAATACTGCGATTCCATATGATGAGGTTCCAAACTGGGAGATGCCATCAGGAGGGGAGACAGATCCTGTCCTGACATCCCAGGATACACTGAACATAAGAACCATCATGTGGAACTATGCAGGTATTGTGCGTACTCAGAAGCGCCTTAACAGAGCTCTGGCCGATATGAACTATCTGCAGCATCGAATCATGGATTTCTATAAGGAATCTGCCCTTTCCAGGGGGCTCATTGAACTGCGTAATATGATCATTGTGGCGCGCCTGATCATCGAGAGCGCGTTGAGAAACAAGAAGAGCCTGGGCTGCCACTATCTAAGGCATGAATAAGACTGGAAGGATAGCATTTATTCTTCACAGGTTAAGAAATGGGGGTACGGAGGATCGCAGAGGTCTGGAATCTGAGTGAGCGGACGTTCGATGAACCCACCAGGTGCGCTTCCTCGTTTATATTCACGAGTA
>Ga0302251_1001069_pt1 | contig 18943 bp, 17 predicted proteins | sample AAG_RA_Gln_MG_FD_193534 | JGI IMG/M metagenome (GOLD analysis project Ga0302251, IMG submission 193534) | Enriched activated sludge microbial communities from anaerobic digester in WTTP, New Holstein, Wisconsin, United States - AAG_RA_Gln | ecosystem: Engineered > Bioreactor > Anaerobic >...
CGCTGGTCGCGCGGGCGGTGGCGCTGATCGCGGACAGCCTGGTTGTGGGAACAGTGTACACCTTTACGGGACCGTTCTGGGCGGCGCTGTTGTCGCCTGTCACCTCCGCGACCGACGGCATCCTGCTGTTGTCGTGGCTATTCCAGGATCTGCCTGCCGTCCTGATCGCAACCCTGTACGGCGCGGCCATGGAGGCGTCACCGGCGAATGCCACGCTTGGGAAGATGATGACAGGCTGTGTGGTGGTGGACTATGCCGGCGAGGGATTGGGTTTTGGGAAGGCTTTGTGGCGGAACATTGTGAAGTACGCGAGTCTGGCATTGACCGGCGGGCTGGCGGCGTTGTTGATCTTCGTCAGTCGCACCGAACGGACTCTGCACGATTCCGCCGCCAACACCTACGTGATAGAGAAACACGCGCCATGACGGCGCAACGGGAGACAAGGAATGGCAGTTGAGTTTGCGTGTCCTTTCTGCGGTCAGGCTCTGACGGTTCCGGACGAGGCCGCCGGGCAGATCGGGAACTGTTACAGTTGCGGGGCGGAATTGCGAGCCCCGGCCGGTCCGGATCAGCCGGCGTTTCTGTTGAAGAACGGTCGTTCCACGCCGACGGAAGGGCGGGTGATCGAGCCGGTGGCGGGGGACGCCGATCCCGGAGCGGTCGTCTCGGAATCCTGGAAATTCCTGACGAGGAACTGGTGGGCAGTCCTTTTGTCGGCGTTGATCACCTCGGGATTGATGATCCTCTGGCTGTTACCCGTACTGATCCCGATGCTGATGAAGATCATGCCGGTGTTTTCGGACGATGCCGCCATGAACCGGATACTCGACCGCTGGTCGCCGGCAATGGTTCTGTGGGCGCTGTTGATGTGGCCTCTCACCATCGGTCCTCTCTTCGTGGCGTGGCGGGCGATCTCGCGCGACGAGATAGATGTCGGATCGATGTTCTCGGGATTCCGGCGCTACAAGGACTTTCTGATTGCGGGTATTGTGTACACGGCGCCGTCGTTTCTGCTTACAGAAGTGCCCGGCTTCTTCCTGGCCGGTTCAAAAACTTGGGAACTGGCGAGTTTCCCGCTGATCTTTGTGTCGTATTTGATCCTCGTTCCCTTGTCGCTGGCTCGAATGGAGATGATCGACAAGGGCGTCCCGGCGATGGAGGCCTTCCGCAAAAGCATCGAGGCGGTGCGCGGCAACTATCTGGGCGTCCTGCTGTCCTGGATACTGCTAACGGTCATCGGCCTCGCCGGCATGGTGGTGTGCTGTGTGGGCGTGTTCTTCACGATGCCGATTGTTTTCATCGGCGAGGTGATCATTTACAAGCGCCTTCGCGGCCTGGCGGGACCAAGGAACGGGTGACGTTTTACCGCTAATCTCGCATACAACGTCATTCCGAGCGCAGCGAGGAATCTGTGGTTATTACCGGGCCTCCGCAGGCGGAGGCTAAAGCAAACGCGGATTCCTCACATTCGTTCGGAATGACGTTGGCTAGAGACGATACAAGGGCTGATTGGAAAGCTTAACGTTATGGGACACATGACCGAGATACTGAACGAGATCTTCCTGATCTTCTTTGCCGCGAAGCTGACCGGCTGGGTGTTCCAGAAGCTGAAACAGCCCGCGGTGATCGGGGAACTGGTGGCGGGAATCCTGATCGGCCCGTACGCTTTCGGCTGGCTGAAGTTGCCGGCGGACGGCTTCGCGGACGTGCTGGCGGAGTTGGGCGTCATTTTCCTGTTGTTCTCGGTCGGCCTGGACACGCAGATCGGATCGCTGAAGTCCGTGGGAAAAACGGCGGTCATGGTGGGTGTCTGCGGAATCGTTCTCCCGTTTCTGCTGGGCGCCGGATTGGTGCATCTGATCGGGCGGCCGACCCCCGAGGCTTTGTTCGTGGGCGCGGCGATGGTAGCAACCAGCGTGGGCGTGACGGCAAGGGTGTTGAGCGACATCGGCCTGCTGAAAACAACCGAAGCGCGGGTCATTATGGGAGCGGCGGTGATTGACGACATCCTGGCGATGATCCTGCTGGCCGTCGTTTCGGGCGCCGTGAAGGGCGACATTTCGCTGGCCCAGATCGGATTGATCACGGCTATGGCGCTCGGATTTGTGGTCTTCGTGGCGATGGTGGGAACACGCATCGCCCGTGCCGGCGCGCCCGTGATTGAGAACTTCGAGACCACGCACGAACCGTTCGTGATGTCGGTTCTGCTGTGTTTGGGGCTCGCCGCGCTGGCCGGAGTCATCGGGCTGGCGGCTATCATCGGGGCGTTCCTGGCCGGCATGGTGGTGGCGGAAACCACGGAGCACTGGGACGTGGAGATGCGGTTTCTGTCGCTGAAGGAGTTTCTGGTTCCGTTCTTCTTCGTGGTGATGGGCGCGCGAACGGACTGGCGTGTTTTTCTTAACGGTGACATCCTGGGTCTCGCGGCCGGGGTATTTCTGCTGGCGGTCATCGGCAAGTTGATCGGTTGCGGTTGGGCGGCGCGGAGGATGGGCTTCCGGTCGGCGTCTTTCATCGCAGTCGGCATGGTGCCGCGCGGGGAAGTGGGCATCATCGTGGCTTCGCTCGGTCTTGCGTCCGGCGCGCTCCCGGCTGATATGTACTCGGTGGTCGTGATGATGGCGATCCTCACCACGGTAACGGCTCCACCCGTACTGGAAAGGATACCAATCAAAGCCGTCCCCAACAGCCTTCAATAATCTGTACCCTTCCGGTCGCACGATGCGTACGGATGAGTGTACACTTACGGATGGCGGGCGGAGGCGTCCGTTCCGATGTTCCCTGTTGATGGAGGTTGTGATGAAAGCGTTGTTTGTGGCTGGAATGCTGGCTGTTTGTGCGACGGCGTGGGCTCAGACCGCGCCCAAGCCGGCGGAGCAAGATAATCCTAACTCCGTTAAGTTGACGAAAGGCCCGACGGTGGCGAGCGCCGTTGCGGCAATGGCGAAGACGGCGAACGCGCGGGTGATCGTGGATCCCGCGGTAACCGGCAGTGTTCCCGCCTCGATGTCGGAGCTTCCGCTGGAGCAGGGCTTGACGGCCATTGCTTCGTCCAAGCACGCCACATGGCGGAAGGTTTACCTGAAGGATTCCGACATTCCCAAGAAAGCCGACGGCACGATCGAGGTCGGCAAATTGAAGCAGATGGTTGAACTTGCTTCGCTGGCGCCGGAAACGTCCATCGGTGTTGTCGATCCGAAGGACGGGCGCGTGATTACCACGAACCGCACCTCGGTGAGTTCGCCTTCCACCCAGGCGTGGTTGAAGGACCGGACCGCGCTTTACGTGCTGTATCAACCGAACGTGGTTGGCGGAGGAGCCCCAGGCACGGATCCGGTGACGGACTATCTGGCCGTTCAGCGCAACTCCTATGCGGCGTTTGGCAAGATGACTCCGGAACAGCGCGCGCAGGCGATGCAACAGGGGATGGAAGAGGTCATCAATATGGATCCGCAGGTGATGGCGCAGATGGCGCGCGAGAGCATGCAGGCTCTGCAAACCTGTCGCCGGAAGCCAAGGCCAAATTGATGGATATCTCGATGGCGATGATGCAGGGTACCCAGGGAGGGCCGCCGCCTCCGCCACCCGGACAGTAACGGAGCATTATGTCTGACTGCCTGTTGCTGGCGCTGGACGTCGGCAACACGAATATTACGCTGGGCGCGTTCGACGGCCCGGAGATGATCACGCATTGGCGGATGGCCACCCACCGGACCATGACCGCCGATGAACTGGCGCTGACCGTGCGGGATCTCTTCGCTTTGGCCGATCTGGACGCGCCCTCGCGTTGTCTGAAGGGAACCGTGGCCGCCAGCGTGGTTCCAACGCTGGACCGCGCCATTCGGGAGTGGGGCGACCGCTACCTCAACGGCCGCCTCCTGCTGGTGGATCGGACCGTGGACCTGGGTATCACGATCCGATACATCCCGCCGGAAGCGGTGGGCGCCGACCGCCTGGTGAATGCCATCGCCGCGTACCACGAGTACGGCGGACCTTGCATCGTGGTGGACTTCGGAACGGCGACGACCTTCGATGTGGTGGCCGATAACGGCGACTATTTGGGCGGCGCCATCAGCCCGGGCATCGGAATCAGCACGGAAGCCCTGTTTCACAACGCCAGCAAACTGCCGCGCGTGGATATCGTCGCCCCGACGACGGCGATCGGCAAGACCACTTCCGACAGCCTCACGAGCGGCGTGGTGTACGGCTTCGCCTCACAGGTGGATGGGATGGTCCAACGGATCCGGAAGGAACTGGGTACGGAGGCGGGAGTCATCGCCACCGGCGGCCTGGCCGAAGTCATCTGCAAGGAGACCGAAACGGCCCGACTGGTAGATCCGTGGCTGACGCTGAAAGGCCTTGCGCTCATCTGGCGTCGCGTGAAGGGCGCCGGTTCGTAGCCCGCCGGTCGGGGCGTCCATGCAATACGGACCCATCGCCACTGAGAGTCCCCTGGTGCTGAGCCCCATGGCGGGGTACACCGACCATCCGTTTCGGCTGTTGTGCCGCGAGCAGGGGGCGGCGCTGGTTTGCACCGAGCTTCTCTCCTCCACCGCAATGTGGTTCGGAAGCGAACGAACCGGCGAGATGATGGACTTCACCGAAGAGGAGCGCCCCGTGGGTGTGCAGATCTTCGGCGCGGACCCCGTGCAGATGGCCTTCGCGGCGCGCAAGGTGACGGAACGCGGGCCGGATTACATCGACATCAACCTGGGGTGTTCGGTGCCCAAGGTCGTCAAATCCGGCGCTTGTTCGGCGCTGACGAAGGATCCGGAACGTCTGCGCGCGGTCTTCCAGGCTGTCGTTTCGTCCACCCACCTCCCGGTTTCTGCCAAGATGCGCAAAGGTTGGGACGAGGACGATGTCAGCGCTCCGTGGATATCGGAAATGTGCCAGGAACTTGGGTTGTGCGCGGTGACGATTCACGGGAGAACGGCACGAGAGGGTTTTACCGGCACGGCCGACTGGGATATCGTGCGGCACGTGAAGTCGCTGGTCACGATACCGGTACTGGGAAGCGGCGACCTTCGCACGCCTGACGATGTGAAACGGCGGATGGAGGAATCCGGTTGCGACGGTGTGATGATAGGGCGCGCGGCCATGGGCGATCCGTGGTTCTTCGCGCGGACCAACCATTTTCTTCAAACAGGAGAGGATCCGCCGCCGACACCACCTTCCGCGCGGTTGTCCCTGATGCGCCGACACCTGCGGATGAGCGTTGAGCACAGAGGTGAGCACGTTGGAGTGGTGACCTTCCGAAGCCAGGTGGCGGCATATTGCCGCCGTATTCCCGGAGGCCGGCGCCTGCGTGACGCGGTGATGCGGATGGACAGGTGGCAGGATATCGATGCGATGCTGTATGATTACGAGCAGGCATCGATTGAGGGAAGCGAAATCGAAGAAGGCGGTGAGGTGGAATGAAGCATGTTGTGAGCGTCAGCCTGGGTTCGTCCCAGCGGGACAAGACGTTCGAGACCGAGATACTGGGACTGCCGTTCCGGATCGAGCGCGTGGGCGTGGACGGAAGCCTTGAGAAGTATGCCGCCAAACTGGAGGAACTGGACGGCAAGGTCGATGCCATTGGAATTGGCGGGATGGATGTGTACATCCACGCAGGAGGGAAACGATACGTCCTGCGCGATCCGGCCAAACTTGTGAGCCGGTTGAAACAGACGCCGTGGGTGGACGGAAGCGGTTTGAAGCATACGCTGGAACGGGAGACGGTCCGACGGTTGCAGACTTCCGGAGTGGTGAACTGGTCGGGCACGAAGGTGCTGATGGTCTCGGCGGTGGACCGGTTCGGGATGGCGGAAGCCCTGCACGAAGCCGGAGCGGACTTGTGCGTGGGCGACGTGATGTTTATCCTCGGACTGCCGGTTCCGCTGAGGACCTGGCGCGGTTTCCAACGGGTTGCCCTGACGGTGATTCCCTACGTGGTGAAGGCGCCTTTCAAGTGGCTGTATCCGACCGGGAAGAAGCAGGAGTCGGTGCGCCCGAAGTGGCCGTACTGGTACCGGTGGGCCGAGGTGATCGCCGGCGACTTTCTGTTGATCCGACGCCATATGCCGGATGACCTGGCCGGGAAGATCATTCTGACGAACACCACCACCGAGGCCGACCACGCGGAGTTGAAGAAACGGGGCGTGTCGAAACTGATCACCACGACGCCGGTGTTCGACGGGCGCTCGTTCGGGACCAACGTGCTGGAAGCCGTGCTGATCGCCGCGGCGGAGCGCAAGCCGGAGGACCTGACGGAAGCGGATTACCTGGAGATGCTGAAGCGTCTGGGCTGGGAACCGGGAGTGATCGTTCTGAATGCTGATCCGCCTTCGCCCTGACGGGCTATGGCGGACAAGGCTGAATGATGAATGATGAAGGCTGATGACCTGCCGTGGTACAATGGACATAATCAGGTGGTGGGATTTTAGTGCTGGAGATGAGCTAGATGGCGGATGGAAAAACGATAACGGCCGTGCTACGGGATGATCACACGCTTGTGCTGGATGAACCGTTAGCAATTGAGTCGGGAACGGTCGAGATCGTGATCAGACCTCAGCGTAAAGAGACGCAAGGTTCAATCCTTGCATCCCTGCGTGAGATACGCGCCGGGCAGAAACGGCGCGGTCACGTGCCGATGACGCGCGACGAAGTTGACGACTACATCAAGGAAGAACGAAGGGGTTGGGGAGTCTGAAGGTGCGGCTTTACCTTGACACCGCGCCTGTTATCTACCTGGTTCAGGGGACTGAAGGCTTCTCCGACGCTGTCGAGAGAGCCATCAACCGTTCGGGGGTGGAACTCATTGTCAGTCACCTGACGCGTATGGAATGCCGCGTGTTACCAATACGGTCCGGAGATTCTGCCCTTCTTCAGGACTTCGACCGATTCTTCAGTGATGATGTACAGGAAACTGTATCACTCGATGCGGAAGTGATGGATCGGGCGACGACCATTCGCGCCGAGTATGGTTTCTCCACGCCAGACGCCATTCATCTGGCATCCGCCGTCATCGGACAGTGCGACATCTTTCTGACGGCGGATATCGACCTTGCCCGGTTTCCCGACATCCGCGTGCAGGTTGTCTCCAGCGAGCCATTGGCTTCGTGACGCCTGTTCGGGCCTGGATCCCGAATCCTGAATCCTCCGAAGTGTAGAATGACCATGGACGCACACCGAACGTCCCAAGCGTGTGGAAGAGGAGACTGCCGCTCATGTTGTTTTCAGCCATTCCCGAGACACCGCCTTCGTCAAAGTCCAGCAAGGCTCCACTGATTGCATTTCTGCTTCTGGTTGCCGTGGCCGCGTTGGTCGCTATTCTGGTGATGAAAAGCCGGGGTCCCGCCGTAACGCAGGCGCCGAAACCCGCGCCGCCGTTGCCGGCTCCCGCGGTGACACAGGCGCCCACACCAGCGCCGCCTCCCGCCAGCCCGCCGGTAACCGCCGCTCCGACCACCAAACCGCCAGAGCCGCAAGTGAACCCGAACAAGGCCGCCGTGGAAGCGTACCTTGCGCAGGTTGCCGTGATCGAGAAGCAGAGGCAGACAACCGTCAACAACATGTGGCCGGCTTACGTGGCCTACCTGATGTTGAAGGGCGGAGGCTCCTACGCCGCGCAACTTGAGGAACTGATGGCCGTTGATCCCCAGGAAGAGGCGGCGGCGAGGAAGAAGGTCCAGCAGGCGGATCCGACGGCGCAGGCTCGGAAGGTGATCGAGGGATACTCCACGCAGATGGTGAACCTCGCGGCGCAGTTCCGGCGCATCCCGGTGCCTCCGGTGGCGAACAACTTCGCGGCGTCGTACAACCAGGTGTTCACCAGTTACCTGCAGGTGTTCAACCAGGTGATGGTTTCGTTGCAGACGCAAGACATCACGAACCTGAATCCCGGCGCGATGCAGTCGCAAAAGGATCAGCCGATGATGAACGCGAACATGCAGATGGATGCCCTTTGCAGGTCCGTGGGCCTCACCAAGCCGTTCGAGATCACCGACTCGCCTGCCGGCGGCGTGGCCGGGATGTGACGGTCGTGCCGACTGCCGGCATCAGTGGAACCACGCGCGTCTACGGGTTGATTGGATCTCCCGTGGAGCACAGCCTGTCGCCCGCCATGCACAACGCGGCGTTCGCGGCGATGGGCCTGGACGCGGTTTATACTGCGTTCCCCGTGGAAGAGGAGAACCTGGAAGCCGCCGTAAAAGGCCTCTTCGCGGCGGGAGTGGCGGGTCTGAACGTCACCATTCCCCACAAGTCCGCCATGCTGAGCGTTGTGGACGACCTGACACCGCTGGCAGTGGGCGTGGGAGCGGTCAACACGGTTTATCTCGACAGGGGCATATTGAAGGGCGACAACACCGATGTGGTGGGGCTGTTGCGCGCGGTTGCCCGGGACGGCGTCAGGCTGGACGGCCGGGTGGTGATACTGGGCGCGGGAGGAGCCGCCCGGGCCGCATTGCAGGCGGTTCTTCTGGAAGGCGGCGAGGCGATCATCCTGAACAGGACACCCGGGCGGGCCGAGAGCCTTGCCGAAAGCCTGAACGAAATGTGGGAACGCGACGCCGTTCAAGGGGACGCGTTGGAGCCGGAAACCGCCGTTGAGGCCGTCGCGTTCGCCAATGTGCTCATCAACTGCACGTCGGTCGGACTCAACGATTCGGAGGCGACTCCATTCCCATGGGCGTCTCTTCTGCCGCCGGACCTGTATGTTTTCGACACCATTTACTCACCTTCGGAGACGCGTTTGTTGAGAGAAGCGAGGGAGCACGGATGCCGAACGCGCAACGGGCTTGCGATGCTGGTGGAGCAGGGCGCGGAAAGCCTTCGGATCTGGACGCGCCGGGAACCGCCGGTGGACGTGATGGAGGCGGCGGTGGCGGGAAGCGTGTGAAAAGGATGGTGACAGAATCGATGAAACCCAATAATCAGCGGTCTTCCAAGTACGGAATTGGAGAATGGTACGGTCGTTCATTTGTAGAGATGTCACCCGAGGATCGAATGACCCTTGCTCAACTTCAGGCGTTGCCGAAAAGCGAGCGGGACCGGATGGTGTGCCCCCCTGGTTTAGTGGGCGATCTGCATCCATTTTGTAATAAAGAGGGTGGTGTTTGCTCGATCCGCAAGTACGTAAGGAGCGTTGAAACGGACGGACAAGCGTGGATCTCCACCTTGCCGAACGAATTGGTGACTGTCTGCCCTAGCCGATTCTTGGAAGCCGGGCGGCTGTTTTCATGGATAGGCGAAACGATGCTTGGCGCATCATCGCCGGTTGTAGTCGGTGAGGTTGGATTTCTTACTCCTCCGATGACAGACGCGAATGACGAACCGACAAAAACCAGAAAGGAGGATGTTGGCCGCATCGACAACATCCTCGTCGCTCCAGAGGAAACGGAGCGCCTGGAATGGTGCGCACTGGAGATACAGGCCGTGTACTTCTCAGGCTCCGGAATGGGTACGGAGTACGCCAGGTTGCGCGAAGGAGAGGAAACTGGAATTCCCTTCCCTGTAGGGCAACGACGCCCCGATTTCCGAAGTAGCGGACCGAAGAGGCTGATGCCGCAACTTCAGATCAAGGTACCCACACTACGTCGGTGGGGCAAGAAGATGGCTGTTGTCGTGGATGAGGCGTTTTTCGGGGCGATGGGCAAAATGGATACGGTGAATGACGTATCCAACTGCGACGTTGCGTGGTTCGTGATGAAGTATCAGGAAGTGGGCGGTGAAATCGCCCTACTGCCTCACGAGGTTCATCTGACGACGCTGGAACGCGCGGTGGAGGGCTTGACTTGTGGCGAGCCCGTGAGCCTGGGCGAGTTCGAGAAACGTATCATCGCAAAGATCAAGCGAGGCTCAGGCGCCGTTCAACCAGTCGAGGTTCCGACTGATCAGTAACTCGGTTTTAGTCGCGTGGTGGGTGCTTTTCATCCGAACCTCACCGACGCAAAAACCGAAACGTTTAGCGAGCAGTCGTACTTCCGGCGCGTCGTCGTAGGTCATCAAAAAGTGCCCTCGAATCGTCGAGGCGCAGGCGAACAGGGCTTCATGGTCAATCTCCGAATGACGGTACAATCGCCTGCCGGCAACGGTGTACGGGGGATCGATGAATACCGCCGCCCGAGGCTTGTGCGCCGTATCGCGGATGGCAGTCAATCCATCGCCCGCAATGAACTCTATCCGGTCCTTGATGGACACGATATCCAGCAGGCGACGGCGCAAGGTTTCGGGATACCAGCGCGATTTCAAGCCTCGTCCGTTCTCTCCGTTCTTAACGATACCGGCTCCCGGCGCGGTGATTCCGCCTCGACTGACACGGTTGTGCACCAGCGCCTGGAAAGCCAGATCGTGTAACGTGTCGGGCGATTGAGCCATGAGGTTCTCCACCTCAACAGGTGTTGGATCGAATTGACAGATCCGATCAGCCAACCATTCCCCGCCGCCGTTCAAAACCGTTGCCCAAACAGCGCCGACGGCAGGATCGATTTCGATCAGCGTCACCTTGTTCGCCAAGTTCTCAAAAGCGGCCGTCAGGCCAATGATCGCCCCGCCCGCAAAAGGTTCGATGAGTTCATCGACCGGAGGATTCAGGCTCTTCAACCACATCCGAGCGCGCGGCACAAGCCATGTCTTTCCGCCAGGATACCGGAATGGGCTTCGCTGTGGCACGGTAGCCACGTTGACAATTGCCTCCGATGAAGACCCGTTCGGAGGTTCTTCCAGCGGGAACAAAAGACGGGCAGGCGGCTTTCTTCTTCCTGACGCCTTGTTGTCACTCTGTGTTGTCGTTGGCACTACGGTCCCCATCCTGTTGCTTGCGCGTGTGGTAGTCGGCTACCGCGTCACGGACAACCAGCCAGTCTCTGCCCATCTTCACGCCGGATAACATTCCAGAACGAAGGAGGTGACGTGTGTGTTGTAACGTATAGCCCAGCGTTTTAGACGCTTCTGTTGTCGTCATGTATGATACAGTCTGCTTGTTCATCTTCTCTAGGGAATATTATAGCATCTCCGGAGCGGTTGGATTACGCCCGGATCGTTGTCGTTCGCACAGAAGCCTGTTATATTGAAAGCACATAGATACCCCGGCACGGGGGATACGTCAAGGGAGACACGCGGATGATTGTCATTATGCAACCCGGCGCGAAGCCGGAAGAGATCGATTCCGTTATCAGGGAGATCGAACGGTTCGGATTCCGCGCGTTCGAGAATCCGGGCGTGGAACGGAAGGTCTTGGCTGTCCTGGGCGAGGTGAATCTGGACAAGGCCGACCTGGTGGACCACTTCAACGCCATGCCGGGCGTGACCTCGTGCCAGTTGATCTCGAATCCGTGGAAACTGGCCAGCCGGACGTATCACCCCGAGGACACAATTGTTGAGGTTGGGGAGGCAAGGTTCGGCGGCGGGTTTGCGTCGGTCATTGCCGGTCCCTGCAGTGTGGAGGACCTGGACCAGATGCGGGCCAGCGCCAAAGCGGCCAAGGCGGCCGGCGCCCGGGCCCTGCGCGGAGGGGCGTTTAAACCGAGAACATCGCCTTACTCGTTCCAGGGTCTTGGTGAAGAAGGATTGAAGATGCTGGCCCAGGTGCGCGATGAAATCGGCCTGCCGATTGTGACCGAGGTGCTTTCCGAAGAGGAAGTGGCATTGGTGGACCGCTATGCCGACGTTCTTCAGATCGGGGCGCGCAACGTGCAGAACTACGCTTTGTTGAAGGCGGTGGGCATGCTCCGCAAGCCGGTGTTGTTGAAGCGCGGTTTCGGCACGAAGATAAAGGACTTTGTGATGAGCGCCGAGTACCTGATGGCCGGCGGAAACCTGAACGTGATCCTTTGCGAGCGCGGTATCACCACCTTCGAGGATTCCTGCCGGAACACCACGGACATCAATGCCGTGCCCGTGCTGAAGAAACTGACGCACCTTCCGGTGATCCTGGATCCGAGCCACGCGACGGGCAAGTCGGAGTACGTGCCGTCTATCGCGCGCGCGGGTCTGGCGGCCGGTTGCGACGGATTGATGATCGAAATGCACCCCGATCCGGCGCACGCCGCCAGCGACGGCGCGCAGAGCCTGAATCCCGAGGCGTTCTCGGCGCTGATGAGCCAGTTGCATCGTATCGCCGACGCAGTGGATGTCCGGATGTAGGCCGGATTTCGGGAGTTTCACAGGCCGCGGTGTCCTCGGATGCCGCGGCCTATTGTTTGGATCGTGTGGCAGTCGGCGCGGATTTGGCGTATCCTTTGATTGGGCGCTCCCGGAGATCAGTCGCACAGGGGTTGGCTTCTGTATGCGGTCTGTCTCGGAAAGCGCAAGACAACGAACCGGCTTGATGATCCATCGTCAATGGGACAAGGAGGAGAAGCATGCCATCCAATCAGAGTTACAGACGGTTTCGCAGCGCGTTGCCGGGTTTCGCCGCGTTGGGGCTGATCGCGATTCTGTCCGCATCGGCAATCGGTGCGGTATTGCGCATTGAGTGCGAGGACTTTGTGGACTACGGCTCCGGCGCTGGCGCGTCGCCCACGGGCGGATCCGGCGGCGCGAACCGCGTCTACACGGATACTTCCACCGGAGTGGACGGAGAGACGATATCCGGTACCGTAACCAGCAACTACAGCACCTGGAGCCAGGAGGGCGGGACGGAATACCTGGAGTACGTGGTCAATGTCCCGCAAAGTGGTCTCTACGACTTCAAGATTCGCGGCGCCTGTCCCGTCGCCACGGCAACACTGCGCTTGTGGAACCTGACTTACGGGGTCATCCTGGACCAATTGCTGGTTACGTCGTCCAGCGGAGGCTGGGTGGGCGCCAATATGGACCAGTATCCCGGCCCGAACCAGGTTCCACTGGTGGAGGGTCCGAACCGCATCCGTATGTATATCGTCGCAAACGGGATGAACAACGACTGGTTCGAGCTCAACCGCGCCAGCGACAACACCTCGCACGGCCTGGTGAGCGGGACCGTGAAGGACGATGCCGGAAACCCGATCCCGTGGGCGCAGGTATCGACCTACGCATTTGAAAGTCCTCTGGTTTCTTTCCGTTCCACAACGAACGCGGAAGGAAGGTACTCTCTTCTGGCGCCTGTGGGGAGCGATGTTGTTGTTTCCGCGATCGCGCCCGGGTACGGTACGCCCGCCGAAGCCGTTGTGACTGTTTCCGATACGACGCCCGCGACCGCGAATTTTGTGCTGGCTTACGACGGCAAGTATGAGGCGGAGTTCTGGTCGGATGCCTTCCGGGCTCCGGTCAGCGCGCCGGTGGACCACGGAGTCGCTGTTGGTGACTACGTGATGAATGCCTCCAACGGCCAGTATGTCGGAACGTTCAACACCTGGAACGGAGTTCCGGAGTGGGTCGAGTACAAAGTTACCGCTCCGACCGCGGGCCTGTACACCCTGATGCTGAACTACGCGACCACCGGCTCGGGAACGTGGCTGGTGAACGTGGCGGAAACCGGCGCCCATTTCATGCAGACGCTTGGTTCCACCGGCGGCTGGGATTACTACACGGACCAGGCGTTCGATCTTCCCGTGGCGCTCAAACAGGGCGTCAACAACGTCCGTTTTACCACCGAAGGCGCGGGCGCCATTAACTTCGACTACTTCACGCTCACGGACACCGGCCAGGTTCCGGGCACGGTTCACGGCACGGTGATGAACGCCAGCGTGGATCCGAAAACACCGATTCCAGGGGCCTCCATCACGGTGAAGGACGCCGCGGACATGACGGTGGCGCTGACGGCAACGAACGCCAGTGGACAGTATTCCGTGTTGCTTCCGGCCGGAGTATACACGCTGACACCGGAGAAGACCGGATTCGAGGGGACGCCGAAACCTGCCAACGTGACGGAAGGCGGAAGCACGCAGGTCGACTTCGATATGACCCAGGGAATGATACGGGGTTATGTGAGGAACCAACTGGGAGAGCCGATTGCGGACACACGCGTGATCGCCTATGCGGATTCCTCCGGAATGCTGTATGATCCGAACAATCCGGCCTACAACGTCTACAAACTCAACCAGACAACCACGGACGCGAACGGCTACTACGAGATGGCCGTGCGGCCTGGTTCGGCGGTTGTGGTGGCCGGCGCGCCGATGAGCGTGCACGCCGAAAAAACGGTAACCGCCAATCCTTCCGCCAACGTCGATCTCACGGTACTGAAACTGAGCGGCGGCAACGTTGTGGACCTGGCGTGGAATCACGACTGGTTCTCGGATCCGCCGACCGGAGGACTGCCGAACGGACGGCACGATGTGGATGGGATATTTTCACTGCCGGGGGCTTCGTCGGCGTGGACGCCGGTGGAGGCGTGCGGTCCAACGACAGTTACGTTGTCCGACGTGCCATTCAAGATAGGCGACGTGACGGGCACCGCCCGGAATGTTCTATCGATGGATGCCCCGAACAATCTGATTCCGGTTCCGCCGGGCAGTTACAACGCGGCGGTGGTGCTGGGAACCTCGTCCAACGGCAACTGGCCGAGCGACAGGGCGGACCAGTACTCGAACGGTACGCCGGTTCCGAACGGAGGCGCGTTGATCAACTACACGGACAGCACCTCCGATGTCGTTCTGTTCGCCCTTCCGAACTGGGGTTACAACCAGGGCGCTTACGGGAAGGCCTGGCGTGAAAACGCGTGGGAAGTGATTCAGTGGGCCTACCGCTGGGTGGACGGCTCGTCCGGGCCTGAGTACATCAAGTTCAACGGCGTGGCGGTCGTTCTGCCGTGCAATCCGGCGAAAACAGTGCAGTCACTGACGCTGATTCCGGACCCGAGCCTGGCGACCACCGGCACGAATCCGTTCGTGTTCGCGGTGACGATGGCAAAGGCGGCGGTGATACAACCCTCCGCCGCCAGGGCTCTGAGGATTGCGGCCGGCCTGGCGCCCGCGAACGCGGCGGAAGTGGCCGCGCTGGACTGGGAGTTGAACGGCAAGGTGGACATTGCCGATGCCGTGGCGATGGCGAAGCAGGGCCGGCTGTAGCCACGCGCAAGAAAGCACCGAGGGGGGCGATTCGATTCAAATTGCCCCCTTTCGGTGATTCAAACGCTATTCAATCCGGTGTCGTGCCGTTGACGGAAGGTGTCCATTTTCGGACGCTCAACTTTGACAAATGCACGACCTTGACGTAACATGGCATTGGATACCCCACGCAAAGAATCCGCGTGGGGCGTTGTTTCACGTGTGCGGACTGAAGTCGGTCTGCCTGCGGGATCGAACCTGTTCGGCGCCTGCAATCAAGGAGTAGGTATGTCATATATCGCCCGAATGGCGGCCATAGCGCTGATAATCGCTCTGGGAGCGGTACGTGTGTCTGCCGCAACCGTGTATCTCTCGGCGCCCTCAAGCGTGATCTCCGGGCAGGACGTCACCGTGGATTTGTGTTTGTCAGAAGATTTGACCTCGGTATACGCGTTGCAGGCGGGCTTCACCTATGACCCCGCGGTTCTGACGCTGAAAGCCGGTCAGGAATCGACGGCGGCTCAGGGCTTCTATGCCGGTACCCCCGGAAATGTATTCGCTGGCGAAACAATACCGAAGGACGCGGACCTGTTTCGGCTGAATACAACCCTGTCCGGACAGGTAATCCTGGGATATGTAAAAAATCCGGGCGATCCCCCATCGTCCACTTACAAGCAGATTCCTTCCACGGCGGTGAAGCTTGTTTTCGCCACACCCGCGGATTATGTGGGCCAGACGACACTGAATCTGGCTTCCTATACGGTAAACGGATTGTCTTTATCAGCGGTGATACTGGGCGCGCGAGACGGCGCGGCCGTTGACACCACCGTTGGGCCATCTCTGGTCGTCAACATTGTGTCTCCCCGGATTCCCGGGGATGCCAATGCGGACGGAGTCGTAACGCAAGACGACGTACTGCTGATTCTGCGGACCGCCGGAGGCATACCGGAGCCAAGCGGTCCCACGTTTAACTTCGGCAATGCCGACGTGTGGCCTGTGGCGGAGCCCGACCAGCACATCACGCTGGCCGATGCGACGCGTGTACAGCGTTATCTCGTGGGCATGGAGTCTTCCTTGGACTGACGTGCCAACCGCCGGGTATGGGTTCGGCAATCGAATCTATTCCGAACGGAAAAAGCGCGTCGGTTGAGGGCGGCAAGCCCTTACTTCCGAAAGTGCGCGGGAAAAAAAGGTGAAGGATTTGCCTTCTCGCGCTTGTATTAATAACTGGTAACACACTGGTGGCCGGTGCGCGCCCCGAAGGGGGTGGAACCTGGTGCAAGGGCTCTAGCCAACGAGAGTCCGAGGAGAGCGGGGCAAACGGCCGCCACCAAGACGAGGTAACGACGCTTATGCAGCCAACGGCACAAGTGGGGCGTTATCCGGTGTAATCGGTAGAACCACTTTCTTTCTTAAAGGAGAGAAAACTGATGAACAAGTACCTAGTGCCGTGCGTTGCTCTGTTGGGCCTCGCATTGCTGACCCCCCGCGCGGACGCGGTCGATCTCTTTATCAAAGCCCGCGCCTGCCCAGCGGGCGGCCACGTTAGCATCCCGGTGTACGGCACCAACGTGTCGGCGAACACCCTGTGGGGCATCGACTTTGCAGCGGTGATCGACAACGCGGCTCTGACAGCGTATCCGGACGCGAACAATGCGTTCACTCCGGAAGTATCGTCGGCGACGGACGTGATTGTCACAGGCAACACGTTTGTGGGCGGCGGGACGCAACCGAATCTGTATGTGGGCTACGTAAAGGGCGCCACGGGATTCGATATCACGAAGGCTTTCGGCCTCCTGAAGGTTCAGGTAGCCGCGGGCACAGCGGCCAAGACCGTCATCAATTTGAACGTGCCAGCCACGTACAATGTGAAGAATGACGGGACGGGCAACGACGTAAGCCGCGCGGGAGCGACGGCAGTAACGTCGACGGCCACGGCGGGCGCGCCTGTGGTGGCGGAGACCGTGACGGTGAAGGCCGACACGGGCGGAACCGGCAACCTGGTTCCGTTGCATCAGGTAGCGGTAATCAAGCCTGGTGACATCAACGGCGACACGAACGTGAACGCGAACGACTTGAACGTTCTGAAGTCGAAGCTTTCGGGCAAGACGATCCCGACAACGGTATGGGGAGCGTGGAGTCCTGTTGGTGGTGACGTTGCTCCTCCGAACGGCTACACGGTATCCGACATCGGCGGAACGGCCGGCTTCGGTTACGGCGACAGCGTAGTCAACTCCAACGACATGAACGTGTTGAAAGCGTTTCTGGGCAACAAGCCGGGCACACCGTTCCCGGTACCGGAAGCCTGATCAACGCCAACAAGGCAAGGATAAGGAGATTATCTAATGACCACACCTAAAGCTCTTTTGGTGGCGTGTGCACTGTTGATGGGCACGGCGGCTCTGGCCGATCCGGTTCTCACCATCGACCGCGCGGGCCTGAAGAAGGGCGTGGAAGGCACCATGACGCTCCGGCTGAGCAACGTCGTCGACAACGTCAGCGCGTATCAGATCATCATTCAGTTCCCTCCGGGAGCGGTGACTGTGCGCGAGGCCGGTATCTCGACGGCGGCCAGCCCGGGAACATGGGACACCCCGGTTACCAACTGGGAAGCCGATAAAGGCAAACTGTGGCTCGTAAGCGCCAGCGTTGACGGACAAGGCAACGGAGTCCTGATTACGGTTCCTGTCACCTTGAACGTTGACAGCCTCGGAGTGCCCGTTCTTTTCGACCCGGAAACGAACATCGCGGACGTGGCCTGGAACGGCTACTACCTCACCGGCTCGTCCGTCATCGTGAACGGCGCCGTGAAGAAGGTCGGTGAAGGCGCCAAAGTCGCGGCGGCCCCCGGAACGGTGGCTGTTGCGGCCGGCACGAAGCTGTACGTGCTTGACGCCGCTTTGGCGGACAAGCCCGGCTTCGAAGGCGGCAAGGACCTCGGCGGCACCGCCAGCGGCCGACCGGCCATCAAGGACGGTCTGATTGCTGTTGGAACCGCGGAAGGCACCGGCAAAGTCTACAGCGACGCCGGACAGGAAGTTGCCAGCGTGGCGTTGGGCGGACCCGTGAAGGCCGCTCCGGCGATCACCCCGCTTGGCATCTACTGGCCGGTTGAGAAGGCCGCGGGCCCGGCCCTGGTCTTCAACGGCGTCGAGACACCTCTTGGCGCGGCTGGTGACAAGCTCACCTCTTCGCCCGCCGTCTTCGGCGGCAAGTTGTTCGTCGGCACGGACAAGGCCGCCAAGGTCATGAACGTGGACGCGACGGGCGCCTTGGCCCCGCAGGCCGACATGGCCGCCGGCGAAAACTTCAGCACCTCCCCGTTCATCATGGCGGGTGGCAACGGTGTTGTGGCCGCCGGTTCGAAGGTCTGGCCGTTCGTGGCCGCCACGGGCGCCCCGGGCGCTCCGGTGAATGCCCCGACAGCCCTTTCCGACCCGGTTGGTCCGTTCGCGGGCCCGGCCGTGTTCGGCGGCGCTGACGGCAAGGTCTACACCCTGGTCGACACCAATATCAACGGCGTCACCTTCGGCTCCGCTCCGGTTGTCCCGGTTGTTCCGGGCGCTCCGGTATGGGCGGCTGACACTGCCGGCAAGTTCGGCAAGGTCGGCGGCGACATCGTTGATCTCGCCGGCGCCGTGACCGGTGGCGTTGTTACCGACGGCACCAACGTCCTCGTGGCGGTTGGTGACGATCTGGTATCGGTCGCCAAGTAACGGTACGCGTTACCAAGACGCAGGGGGCCTTAGCCAAGGCTACGGCCCCTGAATCAGGAGGGGCCCGACGGGAAACCGCCGGGCCCCTTCCCTATGCCAAGCGTAACGGAAAGCATCCGAAACGAAAGCAAACTTCAGATTGATGTAGGATTTGACGGCCTGCGTTTGTATAATTAACTGGTAACACACTGGTGGCCGGTGCGCGCCCCGAAGGGGGTGGAACCTGGTGCAAGGGCTCTAGCCAACGAGAGTCCGAGGAGAGCGGGGCAAACG
>Ga0302251_1001072_pt1 | contig 18890 bp, 20 predicted proteins | sample AAG_RA_Gln_MG_FD_193534 | JGI IMG/M metagenome (GOLD analysis project Ga0302251, IMG submission 193534) | Enriched activated sludge microbial communities from anaerobic digester in WTTP, New Holstein, Wisconsin, United States - AAG_RA_Gln | ecosystem: Engineered > Bioreactor > Anaerobic >...
ACGCTACGCTATACGAAAGAAATTTATTCGCTTTCGCGCCGAAATATTTCATCACCGACGCCTGGCTGACGAATACAGAAATCGCTCCGGCAATAAAAAAGGCCGGAACAAGACACAAGAGGACATGTTCACGGGCGTACCATTTAACAAGCGCAAGAGCCTCTAAGACAGCATTAGAAAAACGCAGGTTTTCAACCGGTAAATAAAAACATCCCAGAAAAACAGCTATAATATAAATAAACTTTCTCCAGTCGCTCATTTCCTGTCCTTTCCGACAATTTGGCAGCAGCCGCCTTCTATTTTAATAGCTTTGATATTAACCAAAGCGTCGGTAACCTTTTTATGCGCGGAGTTAAGTATCCTCGATATTGTTGACTGGTGAATACGCATCTGTTTGGCTATCTTAGCCTGATCATACCCTGCAAGATGAAAAAGGCGCATAACCTCAAATTCATCCAGATTAAGAACAACACCTTGCAGGTCCTTTTCCTGTTTACACTGCGGACGGAAACATCTTTCTCCCGGCTCACACATCACCCATCGTATCTTCTTCGGCCTCATCTCAACACTCCTTATTATGCATACATATGCATTATAAAATTAAAAAAATTTTTCTCAATCGTATTTCATCAGAAACTCCCAAAACCAGGTATTATCATACCCCTTCTACAACGATAGCATTTACTTTCGCGGACTGTTCACGAAGAGGAGCAACTGATTTATACTCAGGAGAATTCCACCATAAGTCAAACGCATTCATTGATTCAAATTCAACAATAATAATCCTCGCAGGATTCCAATCACCCGAAATTGACGTCACACGTCCTCCGCGGGCGCAATATTTACCTCCATAGCGCTCAATAGTCTGTGGAACATTCCTGATATATTCGCCGTATTGCTGCTTATCCATGACTTCTTTAGCTTCAACTATCAAATAAACTGCCATATTATCTGCCCTTTTTTAAGATGATTTATTCTGCCTTTTGTAAAAAAATAACTCTCGTCAGATTTATACGTCCGGAGGATTCCGCAAATACCTGAATCTCTTCCGGATCATCAATCCAGCGTTCAGGCTTAAAATCACCGAGATATTCCCACTGGTTCAATTCCTTTTTATAGAATACCGGCACCGCAGTATTTTGAAGGCAAAACATTTCAGCTTCCTTCTGGACGCTTGGCCCGCTTCCTACAAGAATAATCTTGTGCCCATCCGGATCATGTTCACGGCTCAGGCAAACGCATAAAATCCTGCCGTTCTCATCATGTGGGAGGTAATTATGCACACTGCCACCTCCTACGATTTCCCTGATTTCCTGGCGTGTATACAACTTGCCTATAACAAGTTTCATGGAATTATCCCTCTTTCGTTACAGCATCGAAAAGTTTATCCGGTTCATCGGTGCCGATAAAATACCGCATCCCGTTTTTCATCGTTACTTCAACCGCGTCAAATCCGGAAACATTATAAAGCCATCCCTTACCGGGACAGCCATGAATTCCCCAGCCGCACCACCATTGCGTTCTTATTGATTTACAGGACAGAATTTCCTGTTTAGGAATAGTTTTCCGGATCAATCCTACCCCAAAACTGATTTTGACTCTTTCCCTGTCAACAGTAACGGTAAGTGTTGAGAAGAAAATCAAAATAAACGCTGAAATACACGCCATTATAACAACATTAACAATCACAATCGGCCCCAGACGGATAAACAAAACAACAGGAACTGCAAGATCTAATACCATCGCTACAGCTATCATCACCCATCCAACCTGCGTATGAGTATACATATATCCTTCTCCGTTATCCGGTTCTACTTACATCAATAAATCCCTCTTTACCATCTCATCAAAAAATTAAGCCCCGCGCCTATCATAAAACTAATACAAATCATTAGCAACGTTGATTTTATCATATCTTTAAAACCAAGTTCTTTCCATAAAATAATGAACGTTGCAACACAAGGAAAAGACATGGCCAATAACGCGGTAGAAATAAACAACTGTTTGGCAGTAAGACCTAACGGCATCAGCATACCGACAGCGACATCTTTTCTTATAAATCCTATAAGTAAAGCAACCATAGACTCTTGAGGTAATCCCAATATCCCGCTGATCACAGGAGCAAATATGCCGGTTATAAAATCAAATAACCGAAGATACAACAGGATATTTACTGCCGCAACACCTATCAAAACAACCGGGACAGCTTCAATTAAAAAACCTTTTATCCGAAAATATAATTTTCTGGCTATCATCTGAACGGGAGGAAACCGGTACGAAGGAATTTCCATCAGAAATTCAGGGCTGTACCCGCCTAACATACGGTTTAGGATCATTCCCAAAATTATAACGACTAAAAATAGTACCAGATAAACACCGCCGACATACAATCCGCTAAACGAACCAAGCAAGCCAAAAATCATGGCTTGTAACGGCACGCAGGGAACACCGATTGAAATAAGCGTGGCAGCTATAAATCTTTCACGTTTTGATTCCAAAACACGGGTCGCCAATATACCGGGGACATTGCATCCAAAACCCAAAAGCAGAGGGATAACGGCAAACCCGTGAAGCCCCAAACGATGCAACAGATTATCAAGCAAGACTGCCAGCCGGGGAAGATACCCGATATCCTCCAAAAGGCTTAGGATAAAGTAAAATGATATTACATACGGCAAAACCATCCCGAATTCTATATATGGAGCAGTTGTCAAAACACCAAGTGACTGCTTAAAATCGATTTTACCGTTAATTAAATCACCAATAAGCAAATGGAATAAAAAACCTTCTTCTTTTAATGATACAGTTAACTTTTCTAAAAAAGGCTGATACAGATTAAAAAAAAAGGGGTCGGTTATTTTATTAATAATAAATTCGCCTGTAAAACGCACAATTTTAAAAGAGGAATACATAACCCCAGAGGCAATCAACAGACCGGAAAGCGGCCTCACTGACGCATCTTCCACCATCTCCCTTAAGCTGTGATGGCGATGCTCCAAATGCTGAACTGTTTCAATAATCTTCCCGATTTCCTGCCAGCGCTCTTCATGACTTAGATTAGACCTATGCGAACATGCAGCTTCTTGTATTCTTGCAATCAATATTTTTACGCCTGTTCCGGTAATCGCACATGTCGGGACAACCGGAATATGAAAAATTTCTTCCAGTTTCGCGGTATCAATATGAACACCCCTGTGAACAGCCTCATCAATCATATTAAGACAAATAATCACGCGAAACCCGCTTTCCAAAAGCTGTAATGTTAAAAGAAGATTCCTTTCCAAATTAGTTGCGTCAAGGATATTGATAACAATACTATCGTTTTTCGGATTCTCTTTCAGCAAAGAGACAGCAACTTCTTCAGCGGGAGAAGTAGATTCCAATGAATACGTCCCGGGCAAATCAATAACTTCAATCCTGTCATTGCCTAATTTCAGATACCCCCTGCTGATTTCCACTGTTGTACCGGGATAATTCGACGACATAACCTGAAGGCCGGTTAAACGGGAAAAAATCACGCTCTTTCCGACATTCGGATTTCCAATCAGATAAATCTTCATTTTCATTCAATCCCAATTATGATTTTCGCCGCGATTCCATGGCCTAAAGCTATAATACTTCTTCCTGACTTTATTACTACCGGACCTTGTAAGCCGATATGGCTAAGTTTGATAATATCCTTCCCTTTATATATGCCCATACCTGCCAATTTATTCTCCAAATTCAAACCTCCGGCAATCTCCAAAACAGTACCTTTATGATTCGGCTTCATATGTGTTAAGGATATTTTTTTCATGTGCAATTCCCGTTCAGTTCGTATTTTTCAGATGTTTCTTCGCATTATTCAGCTTCTCGGAAAAAGTACCTTTTTTAAATTCCGAATTCCATCCTTTAATAATAAACCACCCCACGAACCGAACCAGGCTGTTCCTCCACTGGCGGTACCATTGGCTCCATCCTGAGCGGAAGTTATGCACAAAGAAAAGAAGAGACGGAAACAAAACGATGTGCAAAACCAGTAAAAAAATATATTTGAATTCATAAAACCTGCCCATGATTTTATGCATGGACATCTGAAGTTCTTCCGCCGTTACCGAACTATCCGGTTCGAAAATAGGAAAATTTCCGTCATAATATTCCCATCCGACATCCTGTAAGGGATAAACCCTATTCTGCTTTTGAAGCCTGGCCCTCAGTTCTGTGCCGGGTAAAGGAACCGGCAATAAAATCTGAACCGTATCAATCCTTGCCTTTTTGATAAAAATCTTGAAACGTTTTACCCGTTCTTGAGCCGGCATATTAAAAACCAGTCCTTCTTTAAGAGGATACCCGAATATAAACATACCATGGACAAGAAAACCAAAACGATGATATACACGCGCCAGGGCAATCATATCTTCAGGCTTAATGTGTTTTCTCATCGCTTCTAATTCTTCCGCGATCGGAGACTCAAAACCAATAGCCACGGTATTAATGCCAGCTTCACGCATAGCTGAAAGCAATTCTGAATCTTTTGCTTTATCAAGCCTTATCTGGGCAGTAAAATCAAGACGGATCCCGATAGTTGTCTGATAATCTCTCAGCATCCGGCAAAAGCGTATCGTCTCGTCACGATGCTGGCCAAAAAGATCATCGACAATAAAAAAATGCCGCCCATCCATGATTTCTACGATTTTGCGGATAGTTTCAAGCATCCGCTCGGGGGAAGCATTCCGGGGCTTGCCTTTTACCGTGCAAAACTCACAGTCCATACCGCATCCGCGGATCCTTCCCACGGGATAAATTTTGATTTTGGCATACCGAACCAGAGAAAAATCAGGAATAGGAAATTTATCAAAATCCGTCAAAGGTTCCCGGGGAGAGGTGCAAACAACCTGTTTCTCTCTTAAAAAAGCAAGACCTTTCACGGCACGCATATCCTGATTTTCCGATAACGCACTAAGGAATTCTTTAATGGTTTCCTCTCCCTCTCCAAGAACCAGATAATCAAGAGAAGAATTCAGCGCTTCGGAAATATTTTCATCAACAAAATGCTGGCCTCCCGCAAAAGTAATAACGCCTTTCCCTTTATAAAACCCGGCAATCTCATATAATCTCGGGATAGTACTGGTTAAACCGCCGTATAAACCAACAACATCCGCCGGCCTTTCCTTCTGGAGGAAATCATGGTCGGCGCCGGTAATGGCTCCCTTAGGCCCATGGCAGCGAAGATTATTCTCATCAATAATCTCTACATCCCAGCCTTCCACTTCCCGGGCAACAGTGGCAACACAAACCGGACCTAAAGCCGTTGTCTTATTCGCGATAGCGGAATAAATATTAAAAGCAGGATACGCCGGGATTATTATTCTCAGCAAATGCCTTTTTTTCTTTATATCAAACATAATAAACCTCTTTCTTAATCCTTCTCCTGCTTGTTAACTCCCCTTGTCCCGGGCTTTTTCTTCTTTAAAAAATTCATCTTTCTTGTCCCTCTCCGGAGAATAACGCCTGATCTAATCAGTTTCTCCTTCATCAGCCGTCTCATTTTTTTTATTCTTCGTTCCTCCCCAACAGCTTTTTTAAAATACCGGTATTTCTTATGCCATACAAGCTTAACGGGCCTTCTGTCGCGGGTATATTTCGCTCCTCTTCCGTTATTATGTAAAGCAAGCCTTTTTTTTATATCAAACGTATACCCGGTATAATATGTCCCATCCGAACACACCACGATATACACATAAAATGTTCCGCTCCGCTTGAATTTCATTTTGTATTATATCATTACCAGTGGCCGTACAGCCCCGTCAGGGCTACAGGGAAAATAATTAGGGCTTTAAACTCAACGAGCTAATGAGGGATTTTCGACTTTGACGTTAGAACTCCAAATCAGTTCCTTGTATTCATCCAGCATCCGGTAGGTATTGAAATACGCTCCGGTGGCAACGCAATTGATCATCATATCGATCCATTCTGAAGAAAAATCAATAACACCTTTATTGTTGGTTTTATAATACAAATCAACAGTTTCTTCCAGGGTCCTGTATAGCTCAACCGCGTCATCCTGCATATGAAGATTCATATCCGGACTAATTTTATCAGGAGGGTTTTTGTAACCGAAAATTTTTCCGATACCTTTATCCGCCGCTTCAACAACCCACCCGTCATACGTGCTTACCTGTACCACGCCGTTCAGGATAGCTTTCATTCCACTGGTTCCCGAAGCTTCAAATGGCGGCAGAGGATTATTAAGCCAAACATCAACTCCGCTTGTTAACATCTTCCCCAAATACATATCGTAATTTTCAAGAATTATAATTTTAAGTATATCGTAAACATTTGTAAGACTATCGACCTTATCAAGAATCTCGTTTATATAGGTAAATCCCAGATTATCATTAGGATGCGCCTTGCCGGCAATAATTATCTGTATCGGCCCCCGGCGCTGGGCTATTCCAATCAACCTGTTGATATCATTCAACAAAAGGCTCGGTCGTTTATATGCAGCGATACGGCGTGCCCAGCAGAGGGTAAAATAATTTTTGCCGAGTTGCCACTTCTCAAGCAAAGAAAACAAAGATTCCTTATTCGATTGGTGCGCCGCCCAAATACGACTGCGAAATTCCTGGTTATCTTTTAATGTCAACGCCTGCTGTAAAATCATAGGATTTTCATCAATGTTTTCAAAAACATCAGGAAAATCCTTAAACACCTTATAAAATTCGGGAGAAATCCAGGAATATGGATGAACCCCGTTAGTAACGAATTGTATCCGTTCACGGTAACGGGGAAACTGCAGTTTCATTACTGTCTGATGATTTTTGGATACGGCGTTTATGGATGAAGAAACATTCATGGATACAAGCGTCAAATTTATCATTCCGGTTTCTTCCCTGCCGAATTGCTGCAACAAATTAAAATCTTCCGGTTTTAAGACATTCTCCAGGTCGTGGGAAGAAAAACGGTCATGCCCGGCTTCCACGGGAGTATGACAGGTATAAACAAACTTTTCCCGTAAAGCTCCGAGTTCGTTAAAAGGGATTCCTCTTGCCTTTTCCACAAAAGCAAAAACCGCGTGTCCTTCATTCAAATGGAATTTCGTAATCGGATATCCCAATTCATTCAACGCGGCTATTCCGCCAAAACCCAGAACGACCCGCTGCAAAATCTTAAGCCACGCATTATCGCTCCGGTAAAGCTGTTCCGTAAGCTCCCTGGCCTTTGCGCTATTCTGTTCAATATCAGCATCAAGAAGAAGCAACGGTATCACGTAATCATGTTTATGGCTATACACATAATATTTCCACAGTTTCAGATAAATAGTCTCATCCTTAAGGGAAATTGAGACTATATTTTTAAGAGGAATCAATCCCGGATAATTTTTACAATTCCAATGCATTTTCTCCGGGACCTGACCATACTTAAACCAAAACCGTTGGCGGAAATAACCCGCATGCCACAAAATACCGATCCCGATCACCGGCATTTTATAATCCGACATGGTTTTCAGTGTATCACCGGCAAGAACCCCGAGACCGCCGCTGTAAATCGGCATTTCCAGGATCGTATCTGCGTTCACTGCAAAAAAATAATCCGCAAGCCTGAAATTGGAAAACACGGTGTTTTCCCTTACCTTATTATCGGGATCAAGAGGCCTCTTAGATACATACGTATTGTAAAAACTGGTCCCTAATCCGTATTCCATTGAGAAATAGGCAATGGGATTATTTTCAGCCTGTTTCAGGCGTTTTTCCGCGTCGACAATACTGCGTAACGGCATCCCGAAATACGAGTTTTCCGATATTTCTTGTTTTAAGGAACCGTCAAAATCGTCGACAGCAACATACGACAAAAATTCATTCAGCAGATTATTTTCCATAAAAACTCTATCCTTAACTATGTATTATATTATTTCCGGGTTTCACTATCAGGAATCTTTCCTGACTGTTTTTTCATTGCGGGAGCGCACATTTCTGTCATAATCTTGTCCATATTCTCATCGGGATTCGGCATATTCCGCATCTGAGCCGCACGGCTATCAGGCAAGGGAAAAATTTCTTTTTCTTTCACTAGATTCAAATTTTTATCAAATTTCATCAGGTTGTTTTTATGTAACACTACAACCCCCCCGTCATTGGTCGCAACCAGCTGTGAACGGTCCATCTGCATCATCATAGCGCCCATATCCCCATGCCCGCCCTGTTTATCAGCACGGCCACACATCATGCCTCCCATCATACCCCCCATGCCTTTTTTCATGCCTGTAGTCCCAGGCATATGCTGTCCGTTCTGAGGCTGGTTATTTTGCGCAACACATATACTCCATCCACAAACTACAGTCGTCAAAACCGCAATACCCCCCACTATCTTTTTCATACCCCCTCCTTTAATGAGCCCACAACTTATGGAGTTTACGATCATAAGTTGTTTGGGCGAATTAACTCCGACAGTTACAAGTAGATTTCGTAAGAAATCTACTATGTGATTAACTGTTGGAGTATTATATTATGATCGATAGCACCCGGCCTTAAAAGGAATCAGTCCGGTGTCCGCCTTTTTGGCAGACGAATTAACTCCGACAGTTACAAGCAAAATCTTATTTTTCAAGGTCGCTTAAAATTTGCCGGCATGTTTGCTGGATATCCGAAACCGCATCCTGGGTTAAAACAAGATAAAATGATCCTTGAATTTTATCAACCGGTTCTTCAAAGGTAACTTCAACCACAATATTATAATCATCTTCTTTCTGGGGCACAATAATAATATTCATAATATTTTCCATTACCCCGCTGATCAACGTAGGCAAAGACGGAATAATCATGCGTTTAAGAAACAGACTTAAGGAATTCAGATACGCTCCTATCACGATATTGCCGATTTCTTTGACCAGTGAAAGCCCCAATTCAGTAAATGCGCCGAGTTTTTTTTCTTCATCGTTCAATTTGTATGAGAGATTGATAAGTTTAAAAGCGTTCTTCTCATCCAGGAGGACAACAACTTCCCCTTTAAGCCCCACGGCGATCTTGGAAAATATACCAATACCGATCTCGGATCGGGCAGGAGCGAAAGAACACTCCATGCGCGGCACCACATCCATATGGGGAATATCCAAAATAACTTTCCTGCCTAGGATTTCAGACAATGCTATCCCCCCATGACCGGCGACAATACTCCCGACTTCCTTGAGCATCCCCATTTCATCATGCATTATATCCTCCTATTGTAAAACTTATACCCGTACTGCTAAATTTTATATACAGAGCTATCAGTTATTAGAATTATTCAAAACTTTGAAGCATCTTTTTACAGGTCTCTTTAATATCCCAGACCGCTTCAGGCGTTAAAATAAGATAAAAAGAACCGCTGATATTTTCCTGGGGCTCATCAAATTTAACTTCAAGGAGAAGGGTGTATTCTTCCTTACCGTATGGAGAGAGGCTGATAGTTAAAATATTCTCCATTACACCGCTGATAAGAGTAGGAAGAGAAGGTACTACCATTCGTTTTAAAATAAGGCTCAACGCGTTCAAATACGAACCAAGCACTATATTCCCGATTTCCTTAATCAACGAAAGCCCGAATTCGGTAAATGTCCCGGTTTGTTTCTCATGGTCCTTGACCCGGCAGGATAAATTCAGGAGTTTGAAAGCGTTCTTTTCATCAAGAAGAAAGATAACTTCACCACGAAGGCCGACAACGATCTTGGAAAAAATAGCGATTCCGACTTTTTGCAGGTCTATTGTTTTAGGTTTTTCTTGCCCGGAAAGTACTTCCATAGAAGGAAGACCTAACATAATTTTCCGGTCAAGAATACCAGACAACGCAACGCTCCCGTTCCCGGCAACAATATTCCCGACTTCTTTTAAAATATCCATTTCGTCCTGCATCTATCCCTCCTTTACGCAGTAAGTGGCGAATGGACTACGGTTACATTGAGGATACAGCTTCTTGAATAAAAGGTAAAATACCTTCTACTTCAGATTTAGTTAAACGGCCGAGCTTAGAAAACCGCAAATTTCCTTCGGTATCAAGATTTTCTCTGGAAATCTGGAGTTTTTTTGCGCCTTTGTTGTAAGAATAAACGCTGACGGTTATTTTTCCGCCATCTGTTTCCATTGATTTAGTAAATAATTGTTCATCAAGCGAGCTGTCATACGGCATACGGATCCTCCTCTATTCATCTGTTTAGTTTATAATTTCGTCGTATTATCTTCCGCGGTTTGAGCAAGCGCATTCTTAATTTTATCCAATAACGCGAAAAGGTCAACTGGTTTATACATCAATGACTCCTCCGAGAAACCAAGAGATTTAATTTCATCGATATATTTATGCAACTCGAGAGAACCGCTGAGAATAATAATAGGAAGTTTAATCCCCGTTTTTTTAAGTTCCTGTAAAACATCTATCCCTGTTAATTTCGGCATACGGATATCAAGCACGAGAAGGTCTACCTTTTCCTGGGATTTAAGAATTTCCAGGGCTTTTTCCCCGTCATAAGCCGTTAATACCTGGTATCCCATCCGTGTTAAAAAACGTTCCAGGATTTCAACTATCCGGACTTCATCATCAAGCACAAGAATTTTCTGCATATTCATCTCCTTTACTAAGATTACGCCACATACTCCAAAGCCTCCCGGACATTATATCACCACTCAACTATTTTTCACAGGCACTGTTATTGTTACCGAAGTACCCTTGCCTTCTTCACTTCTGAATTTTATTTCTCCTTTATATGATCGTATTATACTATAAGAAACCGCAAGCCCCAAGCCCGTTCCTTTTTCTTTTGTAGTGAAAAACGGGGTAAAAATTTTTTCCATAATATTTACCGGAATACCTGAGCCGGTATCACGGACCTCTATATAAACAAAAGCTATGTCGCTGGACGTAATCACAGTAATCCGTCCGTTCTTCCCGATCGCGTCAAACGCGTTGGTCAGCATATTCATAAACACTTCCTGCAGGTGCTTTTCATCCATGAAAAGCACAGGGTGAGACTTGGAATACTCACGGACTATTTCAATACCGCGGATATTAAACTGGTGTTCAATTAAAACTATGACCTCTTCAAGTGTTTTGTTAACATCCACTTCCTTTAAAACACCTTTACTTGGTTTTGAAAATTTAAGCAGACTTTGAATTATTACCCGCATATTTTGAACTTCCTGAAAAATAATCTTCAGATTATTCTTCAGGTTTTCATCAGGCACTTCATCCATCAAAGATAATTGTGTCCTGCCGGAAATAACCATCAGAGGATTATTAATCTCGTGCATAATATCAGCGACTAATTCCCCAAGTTGAGCAAGACGTTGTGAAATCTCAAGGCGTTTATATTCCGTAACATCCCTGCTGATTACCAGCATCAGGTTTTGTCCTTTAATCCGAACGGGAAACGCCCCCACTTCCAGGACAAGCCTATTCCCATCCTTCATCAATATAGTAATTTCCGATGGAAAAACCGATTCCCCGCGAAGGTTCCTCTCAAAAAGATTGATCAATTTTGCGCAGTGTTCCGAAGATAATAATTTTAACTGTTCCAGATTCTTCCCGATCAAATCCTCTTTTGTATACCCCAGGAGGCGTTCAGCAGACGAATTACAATCAAAAAAGATACCGTTCAGATCTGTCAGAAAATAGGCGTCGGGAGCAAAATCAAATAAAATTTGCAGACGCTGTTCTGAACTCCGTAATTCCTCTTCAGCCTTTTTGCGTTCAGTAATATCTATAACTCCCGCAATCGCTCCGATATACATGCCCCCTTCATCTATAAGCGGGCCGACTTTCATGATCGCGCACAACCGGGAACCGTCTTTGCGGATAAGTTCAAAATCATACTGTTCGCGTAAACCAAGAGGCCTGCGCCCCATCGTGTTTTTCGCTTTCCCTGCGGCATCTTCATCAAAAAAAGAAAAAAAAGATTTACCGGACATCTCTTCAACGGAATATCCGAGAATATCGGCCATTTTGGCATTAACAAACGTGGTTTTCGATTCCTTATCAATAACCCAAATCCCTTCCTGAAGATTTTCAACAAGCTGACGGTATTTTTTTTCACTGACAATCAGCCTTTCCTCGGCTTTCTTATTTTGTTCCCGGGTCCGCATCAAGGATATCCCGTACGCGATATCCTGGGCCATAAGAGAAAGTAAATCAACCTCCTCGAAATCAAAAACATTTTTTTCCCCTGAATAAAAGCACAAAACTCCGACAAGCCGCTCTTCAATAAATAACGGCAGCCCTATACCCGACTTAATACCCATACGGTGCGCGCACTCTCGTAACCGTACACCGAGTTGAGAATCAGATTCATAATCATTAATAACCACTATTTCGCCTTTATCGATAACCCGGGACGAAATTTCGCTTTCACCTTCGTTCTCCGGGCGCGGAATCCCGAGATTTTCAACATATCCCTTTTCCAATCCTATTTGAACAAAAAGAATAACTTCTTTTTCATTTGTAGACCCTGTAAACCCTACCCAGGTGGCAAGGTATCCTCCGACGTGAACTATACGGGAGCAGATTTCCGCGAGCATCTCGGGTTCATTTTTTGCATGTATAATAATTTCATTGCATTCCAAGACCAATTGCAGAGCACGGTTCACCCGTTTTAACTCAACTTCAAAATGATCGCATTTCTCTATTTCAAGCTGGAAACGCTCATTCATATTCATCAAATCGCCGGTCCTATCGCGAACAAGCCCCTGAAGTTCATTCCGTGATTGAAGCAGAGACTGTTCAATGGTATTCCGTTCGATAGAAGAATGAATTGCCCGTATGAGTAAATTACTGAGAAACTGCCCTTTTATAAGATAATCCTTGGCCCCGCGTTTTACCGCTTCAAGAGCGGTACTTATATCATCGAGCCCGGTCAATACCATAATTGGCGTGCCTTTATCCTTGATTTTTGCTTCCACGACAGTAAATGTATCTAATCCCCGGCTTTCGGGAAGCATCAAATCCAACAGCACAATATCAAATGCATCCCGTTCAAGTTCATCAAACGCACGTGTCAGATTTTGCACATGAAGGATATCGAACGACTCCTGAATATTGCCGTTAAGCATGTCTATCATCTGACAGGCAAACATAGTATTGTTTTCCACCAGTAATATTTTTTTCTTCTTACCATCCGACATAGAATGCCTCGTGTTAAACGGAAGAATTCAATATCCGTATAAAAATATCTACTACCTTGGGAGAAAATTGAGAACCTTTATTTTTAATTAATTCGGCAATCGCCGCGTCTTTTGAAAGCGGGGCACGGTACGCGCGCACGGTCGTCATTGCGTCATATGAATCAGCCACTGAAACAATAGCCGCCATAAGGCTGATGTTTTCACCGTCTTTTTTATCGGGATATCCGGTACCGTCGTGACGCTCATGGTGGCCTCGGACTATCTCAATTATCTCAGAAGGAAACAACACCGGTTTTAACATCTCTTCCCCTAAAACAGGATGCTGGCGAATAATTTCCCACTCCTTCTCAGTTAATTTTTCTTTTTTATTCAGGACCGCTTCACTTATCGCAAGTTTCCCGATATCATGAATCAAAGTGGCTTTTTTCAACAACTCGATTTTATCCGTGGGAAAACCCATTTCCCGGGCGATCATTTCGGAGTATTCCGCTACGCGTTCGGAATGCCCCTTCGTGTACGGATCACGGGCTTCTATAATCCTGACCAGGGACTGCACAACACGGTAAAAATAGGTCAGCATTTTTTTCCTTGATTCCGCCAAATGAGCTGTCATTTGATTAAACGCTCTCGCCAGCTCATGTATTTCATCATCGCCGCTTATATCAATAGAAAATAATAAATCGCCCTTGCCAATATGCCGGGTACCTTCAACCATTGTACGCAAAGGCCCGGTAACCCTTCCCGATATCAAAAAACTCAGGCCTACGGAAACCAGCAGGCCCAGGAACAAAACCAGAAGCGCCCTTTGATGGACTATCGTTTGAGTCGCCCTGACATCATCCGCAAGAATATCCACACCCAAGACTCCAACCGTAGTTCCGGCGGCATCCCGGATGGGCGCGTACCCAGAAAGAGTCACACCCCATTCATCCCGCTCAAGTTTCTTATCGGCTGAGGCCTCCGTGAATCCTTTCATCATTTCCGGAAAACGGGACGCGTTATATGTATCGCCTGGATACGAAGTACGATGTTTGTTCCGCAATCCGGTATTACGATATTCAGGATCAACCACGAATTGCCAAATTCCTTTTGTGCCGGTAGGAGCCAAAATATAAATATACTTGATCGGGGGGTTAACGGATCGGATCTTAAGCAGGACAGATTCAATACTTTTAAACTGCGGGGAAGAAATACCTTCTCGGGTAAGAGGAACCTGCCGCAAAGCATCAGCATCAACCGTAAGCGCGGCAGTCTGAGCAATAATCATTAATTGTTTTCGCAGGGATTTAAATTCAGAATCCAGAGTGAAACGATAAATAAGGAGGTTATTCATCGCACCGGCAAAAAGCATTGCCGTTATTAATACTAAGGTTATTTTCGCCTGAAAACTATGTATGAAAAAAAGCTTCTTTTTTTTCATGGGAATTTATTTTAACACAAAAATCATGTTTGCACAGGCATTTAATAGTTACATACGCAGTTCATAGAGCTTACCCCGGTAACTCACCGTTATTTTTCCTTCCTGAATATCTTCAATTTTCGCATCACCTATAAACTGCCCTTTATTCAAATAATAGGTTTTTTGGGCTTTTTTGTCCTCGATTACCGCCTGGGGGGCATCACCGGCGATAATAGCTACAAGGGTAAAATCTTTGGAAAAATCAAGATCAATACCGGTCCCGGGCACAAGCGGTAAAACTTCTCCTGCTCCTGAAGCTTTAAAAATAGAACGTCCTGAAAGCCCCCTGGAATAAGTTTCAAAGGAAATACCAGGAACGGAATTTCCTGCTATTAAGCCCTGTGCCTCTTTTATTTGAGAAAAAACCGGAATATTTTTCAGAAAGAAAACCGGGTACAGAAAATTAATAAGCATAAATACAAACGCCAGAACGCACACTGCCTGAATAATTCTGATGCCTGACCGGAAGGAAAGAAAAACCAGAATCCGTGAAATTGTTGCGTTAAAAAGGTCATTACCTGATGATAAAACTTTCCCGGTTCCCTGTTTTTTTTCTTCCAGTGATTTTTGGAGCTTTTTTCCCCGGATCAAACGCAATAATTTCTCTTCAGGCACCATACATTTTATCTCCTGTTCATGATCTCGCGTATCATTCCCGCATCAACCACACTCTTCTCCTGTATAATCATCTGCTCTAAAGCATCATGACAAATCATAGCTATCCGCCGGGGATAACCGGAGGAATACGCATATATCAGGGGAAAAGCCTCATCGGAAAAGATTCTGCCGTCTTTTTTGAGCCCCGCAGATACAAGCCGGAATCTGATCATTTCCCGCGTTTCATTTTCGTCCAAAGGCGTAATCGTATATTGGAGAGAAACACGATCCATAAAATTATGGATTTTTTCTATTTTCGGCTGTAATTCCAACTGAGAAAAAATAGCAAGCTGCAGGAGTTTAAAATCATTTGTTTCATAGTTCAAAAGCATCCTGAGCACTTCCAGATTCTCGGGAATAATTTTCTGTCCTTCATCAATAAGAAGCACTACTGTTTTCTTACCCTCCACCCCGCATTGGAACAAATAACGTTTCAAACAGGATTTATATCCGGAGAGCGACTGATTTTCACACGAAATACCTGCTATATCCACAAGGCCCGCTAAAAAATCTTCTTCAGTTTTATACCCGGGATCAAGCATCAAATGAAAAATAAAATCATCTTCCTCAGCAAACGCCTGGGCAATCAATCTGCACAAGGTTGTCTTTCCGATGCCTACTTCTCCCCAGATAATACTCAAGCCGCGCTTCAGCCTTATCGCAATCTCAAGCCTTTTTAACGCCGTTTCATGGCTTAGTGAACGGTAAAAAAAATCAGGGTCAGGACTTGTAGAAAACGGTTCCGAATGTAAACCTAACAGATTAAAATAGCTCATAAACTTTTGTCAGTGAACACCGCATTCCTGAATAAGGGGAGAAACCGTCATGCTTCCCTCTAAATTTTCAGAATGTGCCTGGGCGGCAATTCTTAAACTATGAACAGTAAATAAAGCGGCAGAATGTTCAAAAAAATATACGCATTTCAGATATGACTCCCAAGGGCCTTCTGTTTTTAAGGCAATCATCAAATCTTTTGATTTAAGATTATTTCCCTGCTGGATACGCAGATCAAGGACTTTCAATCCCGCTTCACGTACTACTGATTCAAGCTCCAAAAGGATCTTCACGGAACAGGTAGGATTCGATTCTTCCCTTGGAGAAAAATAATAGACAGATTTAAAATTTTCCTCAATATTTTTTTTATTTTTGATCAGCCCCTCGTACCGTGCCACTCTCGACCTGCTCAAAGCGATTGCCCGGTCAAAATCGTAATTTTTCTGCATAACAGGTATCACTAATACACTGATAAGCACTGCGCCCGCGATAACTATACCCGCTGCCAATGCAAGCGCATATTCTCTTTTGGACAATATCCCGCTCATTCTATTTCCTTTTTCGCGACGATATTTCAAATAAAACAGTCTCCGCATTTTTTGCGGAAGCATGATTCATCTCAGTCTGGTTATTTTTAAACCACGGTGATTTTTCGAGTGAGCTCACAAAGTTTAAAACCGATGCCAAACGGGAAGATTCGCCCCTAATAAAAACCTCCCCTTTTTCATAGGTTAACTCCGTCAGTTTAATATCTTCAGGAACAGACATGGTTATATCCGTAAGCACGGGAAGAACCAATCGGGAATCCTTGCTCCGGGTAGAAAGCAAAACAAGCCTTTTTTCTTTTTGTTCAAGAGGTAATGCTTCTTTTTCAAGTTGTTTAATACGCTCTTTAAGCTTATTCAAATACAGCTTTTTATTCTCAAAATGCCGAGCGAAACCCGCGAACAAGATAAAAAACGCTAAACACAGAAGACTGCCGGCTTTCATTAATTCTCTCATGTGTTTTTCTTGTAAACTTTTTTGCTTTAAATCGGCAGGCAGCACATACGCGGATTCAGGAAAAGCTGTTACCCCTAACCCCGCGATATGTATCCAGGAGCCGGAAGAACGTGAAATCTTTTCCATGACCTCCGGTGATGACGCCGCAATCACATCAGAATATCCGGCATACGTAATTTCGCATCCGGGAATTGAGTTTTCGGGCAGTTTCCCAGCGTTAGTACCGGCATTAAAAACCAGCATCTTTTGAGGGACCTGAGAAGAAATCTCCTTTCGGTATAATTCAATTGATTTTCTTATCTCTTCCAGTGTCTGCCCCGGAACATTCTGTTTATTCGAAATATTCCATGTCCGGCTAAAAACCATGGTTTCCCGGGTTCCGATCACCAGTTCTTCATGGCGCGCCCCCCGTTCCAAAAATATCACAGCTGACCTGCTTGCAGCCATTCCGAGCCGGCTGTAGAACGGAAGTAATCCAAAAGAACTGACGATTATTTTAAAACGGCTGATTCCGGCTGAATGGAGGACAGCGATTAAACGGTTGATTGAATCACGGTGAATCACAATACAATTAATATCGGAATACCCGTTCCTGTCCTGCCGTATTAACTGATACGCGGTTATTAAATCGGCATTAGGATAAGGTAAATATGTAGAAGCTTGGAGTTGAAGAATATTCTCTATTTCCCGGGATGATTGTGATGGCACTTTCGAATACCGGATAGTTACGCTGTCACGGGGCAGAGACACAATGACTTCCTCCCGCTCATACCCGAATTCCTTTAGAACACGTAAAATCTCCCCGGTATTTTCTGATCCGGAAGCATCCGAAGGACCCGGCTCATATTCCCGGATTTCCTCAACCACGATACGACCTGATTTCCTGTCCGGATATACCTTCGCGATGCGAAAAAATGTATCATCGCGTTCAAACACAAAAATTAAATTTTTCTTATTCTTCATGCCAGTATAAAAACTTTTTATTCTTCCTGTCATACACGGCCTTAATATCACGGGATATCCCCCGGGCTTTTCCTGAAGAAATTATCGTAAAAACATCGGAACGAACAATCAAGCGTTTATCGTTCAGAAGCCGGGAAAGAATGTTTTTCTGGCCGCTGGTCAATTCCGGCCCCTGCTGCGATAAAATTTTCTCGATTTCCGAAAACTCATCCCGCGCAAAAATCACACCAGACTCCCGAATGACTGCTATCCGGCCAACAAGTGAATCAGCATCAGACATGGTAGCCAGGTCACCGCTTTCTGTATTTACACAAGCCCTAAAAAGAATCCTCAGGTTCTTTTCTGACGCGGTATTAAGATTACACGCACCTTCGGTAAAAACAGTTATTGAATCTTTTATCTTATTATAAAGCTCCCAGGATTTTTGGGAATAATTATTTTCGCCTTTTTCTTTAAAAAAATATTCAAACGGGATACGCAATTCCTCCTGTACTGAAAAAGCCTTTTTTTTTGCTCCGGGAATACTGCTGTTAGGAGACAACCAGTCGAAAATCAGCTCACCTAATGAATTCGGATCATCAACTCCCGCTTCCTTTAAAAGGATCCTCACGGTTTCTTTACCCAAACGCCCATCCCCAGTTACGGAAAGCTTTCGCTCTTCATCTTCTACTCCGTATTCGGATGAATCTCCGATTTGCATCCGGACAAAAAAACGTGATCCGGGAAGCAACTCTTTTACAAATGTTTTTTCTCTATCTTCCCCCCGCTGTCTGTTAATTCCGCACAGAACACGGGTATCAAACTGCCGTGTTTGTTCATCCGACAAGTCCTCTTCAAGAAGATAAACAGCCCACGTAATCCCTGATTCGGCAGAACAGATCGCTTGCAACCTATCTTTCTGTCCTGCCGCTATT
>Ga0302251_1001073_pt1 | contig 18879 bp, 18 predicted proteins | sample AAG_RA_Gln_MG_FD_193534 | JGI IMG/M metagenome (GOLD analysis project Ga0302251, IMG submission 193534) | Enriched activated sludge microbial communities from anaerobic digester in WTTP, New Holstein, Wisconsin, United States - AAG_RA_Gln | ecosystem: Engineered > Bioreactor > Anaerobic >...
AATCTTCCTTGCCGCAGCCGCATATAACCAAAGAGAGAATCACCAAAAGAATAATTAATACAACCGATTTTTTCATGTAATGTCTCCTTTTGCACTTCGATATTTAGTCCTCGCTTATAAGGGAAGGCTGCCCACGTGTCAACGAAAAAGAAGGGGATGCCTATGCTATAGAAGACGTTACCTGAATAAGCACCTCGGACGCACTGTATTCCCGCTGATTCCCCGACACGCTTGCAGTATGAATCCTGATGAGGAAAGATAATATATCGTCTGAAGATGACAAAGTCTGCTGAAGTATTCAATATAACAAGAGTATTCATTGACAATAGATCAACTGTGTGCCATAAAAACGATGGCGACATGGAAGGAAATTTCAAATCTGGTACAGTTATTTGAGATCCTGATTGTTAGAGATAGAAGGAGGCTGTTGTGGCCATAGCCATAAAACGAGCTTACGACGCACCGGCAAAAACTGACGGAATCCGGGTTCTGGTGGATAGAATCTGGCCCCGCGGCATTAAAAAAGCGGATGCAAAGATTGATATCTGGTTGAAAGAAGTGGCGCCATCGACGAAATTGCGTCAGTGGTTTGGACATGATCCTGAAAAATGGATTGAATTTTGCGGCAAGTATCTTGCCGAACTGAAAGAGAACCCGGTATTGGTTGAACTCAAAGCGCTGTCTCGCAGGGATAAAATCACACTGGTGTATGCGGCCAGGGATGAGCAGCACAACAACGCTGTTGTTCTTAAGGATCTTCTCGACCAGGACAACGATTCGCACTAGCCGGCGCCGCTTCGCGCTGTCTGCTGATGATCACTGATGAGCATTCTAAAGCCCCGGTGTATTTCTATGCCGGTTTCAGGGAAACAAGGTTGAACTGAACAGGAGAGCACAATGAACGCTGACGCCAATAAATTTTCCAATCTCCAGGAATTATTGATTGAACAATCACCGGATGCCGTCATATTCGCCGACAGCGCCGGTATAATCCGCATTTGGAATGCGGCAGCGGAGAGAATTTTCGGATTTACGAAAAGTGATGCCTTGGGGGCAAACCTAAATATCATCATTCCTGAGCGCCTTCGGGATGCCCATTGGCGCGGGTTCGAGCGTGCCCTGGCGGAACGCACCACGAAGTACGCCGGACAAGCCTTGCCCACCAAAGCAGTCCGTTCGGATGGGTCGCAGATATATGTCGAGCTTACTTTTGCCATTGTCATCGATGCAGGGGGTGAAGTATTGGGTGCGCTCGCACATGCACGCGATATTACGAAACGCTTCGAGAAGGAGCGGGCCGATCGACAGAATCTCCAGAAACCATAGAAATTATTGGACAGCTGTTTCACTCAGCGCGGAGTCTGTTGTAGAACAAGGGGTTACAACTTCTTGTTCTACAACAGAGTTTCTCTGACAGTGAATCGAGTCTCTGCAAAGGACGGCAATTCCAAGTGGCAAAAAACACCTGAATTTGCCTGTTATATTTTGGCAACGAATTCGAATTTTTCGTTGTTCGGGCCATCGAAAAAAACGATTCTCGCTGTTCCGACTTCTCTGGGTCTTGTATATGGAATGCCCAGATCATTCAACAATTGAATTTTCTCGCCTAAATCGTCTACCTTGAAAGCGATGTGTTCAATGGGGCCCGCTGTTTTTTGAGTGTTGGTCTTCATGCCGATGAGCTCTATCACCGTGCCGCCGACATCTAAAAAAACAAGTCTGCATTCCGGATAATGATAGTCCTTCAAGAGATTTGCCGATAAGACGGATTCATAAAATTTCAGGGATTTTTCCATATCCAGGACTTTGATGCCTATATGACCAAATATCATTTTGAGCCTCCTGTTTTTCATAACAAAATTTGCACACGGTTCGTTACCCGGCAATCACCTCGTAAAACTGAGGAGTCGGATGACCGTCAAGTAAAGGTTCAACGCGCTTGCCTGCTTCGTCATGGTCGGGGCTGGTATGCATAGCCATAAAGGTTTCATGACTTTCGTGTTCTACAACAGCAGCGTAGTTGCCGCCTTTCAAGGGCTTCAAAAGCCGCCGGTTAATAAAGCCTTTATGCTTTACAAACAGTTTATTTGACCAGGCAAACCATTCTTGAAACTCAGCATCCTTGCCTGCCTTGATCGGCGGGAAATGAATAAGAACTACAAACATGGTCGATACCTCCTTATTGTTATTTGCGACAATTGTAACTCAGGATACATTCATCCTGGACCAAAATAATACGTTTCTATTCTGCTGTTGAATCTACTTTTTCCGCTACTCTCGTCGTGGATATAAATACCAAAACTATTCATCCGCATCAATAAATATAACAGTCAAACCTTACCCGTTTATAATATTGGCTATTGAGCATTCCTGCTTTTTGCTTCATGGTTTCATCCGGTAATACCTCAGCAGGATTAAACCGGAAAAACCGGCGCAAAGCAGGCCGCCTACGGAGTAGGCACCGCTGGCGATGGCGGAGGGAAGAAGATAGAGGGTAACGGCGCCGAATGCCGGGCCGACAAAAAGGCCCGCTCCGATCATCGCTTCATGCACGCCGGCGTTGGCAGCCTGATGCTGCGGCACGTTCATGGAATAGTAGAGCGAGGAATAATAGATAAGCCCGATGGACAGACCGAAGGCGATTTGTGCGATCAAAAGCATGGAAATCGATTGCGAAAGGAGAATTCCAAAAAATCCCAGGATCATCATGAGGTACGCTCCCGCCAGCCACTGGAAACGGTAATGCCAGCCCGTCCATTGCCAAAGGGCCGCAAAAGCGGCCAGTCTGGCGAACATCCAGAGAGAGCAGACAATGCCGGCCATGCCTGTTGATAGGTTAAGTTTTGCGGCGATGGAGGGAATCAGCGGAATAATGGTATTGATGGCGACATAGGAAAAAGGGCTGGAAAGCCAGGCCATGTGCAGGAACCTTTTTGCCTCGCTGAGGTAAATAGTCGGAGCCGGAGTTTCTTCGTGCAGTTTTCGGGTGTCTTCTTTTTTTATCAATCCGGCTGTGTATGATATCAGAATCAGCTCGGCCATTGCGATTCCGAGGGGAACCCAGAAAACGCTGGCCATGCCCAGGTTCTCAATCAGAATGCCTGCCGTGAAGTACGCCAGCGCCGCGCCGCCGGCCCAGACTACATTATAGATGCCGATGATCCGGGGCAACTGCCCGCCTGTCTTGCTGCTGATCAGGGTTTCCAGAGGGGGCCAGGTAAAGCAGATTCCCAGAGTCCATAAGCAATAGACCATGACCTGCGCCGCAGGAGTCGGCAGTACCATGCCCAGGAGCATGGCCGAAACTACGCCGCTGGCGCCGATGCGGAGCACGCGTGTGCACCCGTAGCGTTGAGCAAATTTACCGCCCATCCAGGCGGCGGCAATATAGACAAAACCGCCGGCGGCGGCAGTCAGCAAATTTTCCACTTCTCCGAAGCCGAACGTGTGCCGCAGGTAGAAAAAAATAAAATTGGAGTAATAAATAGTGGCGTAGCAATTGAGAAGTTCAATAAGAAAAATTAAGATTTTTACCGGACCGATCGTCATTTCGTTTTTCACTGATCACCTTAACAAGCGGGAATTAAATTAAATTTCTCGTCATTGACACGCACTGCAGTTTCTTCTATACTGCTTTCCAAAGACACGGCTTGCAGACTATATCAAGTCGCCCTTGCTGCCAATGAATTTATTGGTTTGAATTGCCGGTTTCCTTCAAGTGTGCGTAGTAATGCCACGGATAAAAAGCTTCCTCTTTAATGTTAAGAGGATAAGATGAATGCAAACTGGTATTATAATATCGAACTATCCATTTCTCCTTCTTCGGTTATGACGGCATCGTAAAAGAGCCGGATGCTGTGTTGCGCTTCATCCTTCGTCACTGCGGCATACGCTAAGTATGCCTCATTCCTGATGATTCGCACGCCTTGCCTGCGACTTTTTTACGATGCCGTCTGTGGTTACTTTTACGACCTTTTACGAGTCCATCGGTTATAGCGGAATCCAATTGAAGCAAAGCAACATGGCCTGACCTTTCAGAGCAAGGAAGGATTCAATGTTTGAAAATGCCGAACCCCGGGAGTCGCTTTCCATAGTTGACGCGGTCGCTATCGTTGTAGGCGTGGTTCTGGGAGTGGGTATTTTCAAAACCCCGTCGATTGTGGCTGCCAGCGCGGAAAGCGACGGGATGGTGCTGCTGTTCTGGCTTATCGGCGGGCTGGCGTCGCTGATCGGCGCTTTATGCTATGCGGAGTTGATGTCCGCCGATCCGCACGCAGGCGGCGATTACCATTATCTGCAGAAAGCATTTGGTCCGATTCCTTCCTTCCTTTATGCCTGGGCGCGCATAACCGTTATCCAGACCGGATTTATTGCCATGGTGTCCTTTATCATCGGCGACTACGCCTCCGAGATTTTTCGCCTGGGCCGGTTTTCCACTTCGATATATGCGGCTTTGATCATTGTTCTGCTCACCGCACTTAACATTGCCGGCCTCCGGCGGGGCAAGTTGACGCAGAAAATACTCGTTGGAGGGATTATCATCGGGTTGATAACAATATCCGCCATTGGATTGCTGACAGGTGCTCCACAACAAGTTATTCCGGAAGGCAACGTCATTCCGGAACAAAGAGAACTGGGGAAGGCCCTGATCTTTGTCCTGCTGACCTACGGAGGATGGAACGAAGCATCGTTTCTTTCCGCCGAAGTGCGGTCGGGACGCCGCAATCTACTGAAGGTGCTCCTTTACAGCATCGGCACCGTTACGGGAATTTACCTGCTGGTAAATATCGCCCTTTTGAAAAGTCTCGGGCTGGCCGGCATGGCGTCCTCCAGCGCCGTCATTGCCGAAATGATGAAAAGAACTTTGGGCACGCCGGCCGGTGATTTGGTCAGCCTGCTGATTCTTTTTACAGCGGCAAGTACGATGAATGCGGCCATAATCACCGGCGCGAGGTCCTGTTATGCGCTGGGCAGGGATTTCCCGCTGCTGAGCTTTCTGGGGCGCTGGCAGGGACTGAAACAGACACCGGTCAACGCACTGTTGCTCCAGGGAAGCGTCGCCCTTATCCTCGTTGTTTTGGGAACGGGAACGCCCGACGGTTTTGTTCTGATGGTGGAATACACCGCCCCCGTTTTCTGGTTCTTTTTTCTGCTGGTAGCTGTGTCTGTTTTCTGGATGAGGCATAAATATCCGAATGAAAAAAGGCCTTTTCGTGTACCGCTCTATCCTCTGACGCCGCTCGTGTTCGGCGCTGTCTGCCTGTTTATGCTTTATTCCAGTATTGCTTTTACAGGACGCGGTTCTCTGATTGGTATCGGCGTCCTGCTTTCGGGAATCCCCTTGATAATTATTCAGCAAAAAAGACCGCAGAAAAAAATGATCCTCTTTGTTTTCATCGCCGTATTTTGTTTATTCCTGCCGGCGTTGAACTGCCGGGCCGAAGTTGCTGCTGATAAAGATTATGCCTTGCAGAGAGAAAGAATGGTTGCCGAGCAGATTGAGGCCAGGGGTATACGCAATCCCAAAGTACTTCAGGCTATGAGAACCGTGCAGCGTCATCAGTTTGTTCCCTCCGAACTCCGCGCTGTGGCGTACGGGGATTTTCCGTTGCCGATCGGGGAAGGGCAGACCATATCTCAGCCTTACATCGTAGCACTGATGACGGAAGCGATTCAGCCGGGGCCGGATATGAAGGTGCTGGAAGTGGGAACCGGTTCGGGCTATCAGGCCGCGGTTCTGGCCGAGCTCTGCAAAAGCGTTTATTCAATTGAAATTGTCGAGGTGCTGGGAAGAAGGGCCGCACGGATTCTTTCAGGGCTTTATAAAAACATATATATCAAAATCGGCGACGGCTACAAGGGGTGGCCGGAAAAAGCGCCCTTTGACGCAATTATTGTCACCTGTGCGCCGACAAAAATTCCCCCGCCGCTGAAGGAGCAATTGAAAGAAGGGGGCAGGATGGTCATTCCGGTGGGAGGGGCGTGGACGCAGCAGTTGCTTGTGCTGATAAAAAAAGGCGGTCGCCTCGAAAAGCATGAGGCCATCGATGTGCGCTTCGTGCCGATGGTGGATCCGCAGGGTAAAAGATACTAATAATTTATTTGTTTTTGCCGGCTGAACATCAGGTGGGCGAATGTTATCGGCGGAAAGGAGTTGAAACATGGTTAGATTACAGGATCTTTGACGGTGTTAATTTAGATTCCGGCCCTTTTTGTCGCTGCTGGATCTTTTTATTCAAAGGGGGGTGGGATAGAAAGGCAGAGGAAGATGGAGCATGGGAACTGCTTACGGCAAAGGACGTAACGCGAAAACAACACAGACTGTCAGTGGAGAGGTAATCAGTATTGGTAAAATTTCCCTTATGAGGGGGGCGATTTATGGCGCTTATGCGATTGTAAAAAACGGCGACGAAAAAATAACCATTCATTTGGGGCCATTGTGGTTTATTGAAGGCCAGGAGATCAAGATTAAGCCGCAAGACCGGGTGGAAGTAAAATGTTCACAGATTATGTATGAAGGTAAGCCCGCAATTATTGCGTCGGAAGTCAAAAAGGGAAAAGAAATACTTAAGCTGCGGGACGAAGATGGTTCCCCGTATTGGAATGGATGTAGCAACTGGTAATTCGTTTCAGAAGTCCACCTGAAATCGGCGGAAGAGAGGGTAGAGGCGGCACGGGATAAAATTTTAAATCGCATTTAATCTTTTTTGCTCCGTGCTCCTCACCCCAAGTACCTTTGATAACGTTTCCGAGAAAATTATCTTCGAATTGAAATCATAATAAATTAAAAATCGGGAGATAAAGGAATGATGTCTAAAGAAAACCGGACAGCGATTTTTGCAGCAGCCATTGCAGGTGCTTCTCTGATCGCGGGGCTTACTCTTGGGGGATACTTCATTGGAAAAGGCGGTGTCCGCTTTAAGTCGGATATCCGCACGGTCACGGTTAAAGGATTGGTGGAAAAGGAGGTCAAGGCGGACCAGGCTGTTTGGATATTGCGTTTTAGAAGAGCAGGCGAAGACATAAGGGATGTTCATATGAAAATCAGCGCTGACCGGGAGGCAGCAATAGCCTTTCTCAGGAATCAGGGCTTTCAAGATGAAAATATAAGCCGGCAGCCGGCGCGCACTATAGATAAGCTCGCCAGTGATTATAGCCAAGGTCCGGTGAATGAGAAGCTTCGCTACGTTGTTACCGGCTCTTTGCGGGTGACGACTTCAAACATCGATCTCGTGACCAAGGCGTTGGGGGCTACCGAGGAATTGCTCAAAGCCGGGGTACTTCTTGACGGCCAGCAGGGTGAAGGTGCGGCCAATCCCCGATACATCGTCACAAAATTTAATGCTCTCCGACCACAGCTTCTGGCAGAAGCGACCAAAAATGCCCGCCTCACGGCTCAGCAATTTGCCTCCGATTCCGGCGCTCAGGTCGGCAAGATTCGTTCAGCAAACCAGGGCAGCATTCAGATATTCGGTAGCGACGGCAACGATGAATCCGGTTCCTACAGTCCGACAAGCACGCCTTCAAAAAAGATACGCGTTGTCAGTACTTTCGAGTTCGAGTTGAGATAGATGTGACATCAGTAAAATATATTGAGCAAAAGGTACAGTCCACTTCCTTTGGTGGTGAATGAATAAGAATGTCGTGATTATCATTGACAAATTATTTTTTTACACTAAAATATTAAATAATTTACTTTATCAAAAAAAACAGGATCAGTAAGCGATGATACTTCCCTTATCACCATTTCGTATTCTGATCGTTGTTTCTTTTCTCATCGTCGTACTGGTCGTTTTCGAAGTTAGTTTATTTATTTCCAGGGTTAACACGGGTCGTGGTCTTGCGAAAGCCAGCGTACCCTTTGAGGTCAGGGTAAAAGAGGCAAACCGAAGGGTTCTTGTGGTCGGGGACAGCACTGGTGTTGGTACGGGAGCTTCTGAAGCAGTGGATTCAGTAGCGGGGCGCATCGCCCGGGACTACCCTGGAACGGAGATCGTCAATCGGGCGCAGGACGGGGCCAAGGTTGAGGACATTTTTGAACAGCTTAAGGATTTCGGCACCGGGGAATTTGATCTGGTCCTTTTGCAGGTTGGGGGCAACGATATCATCCGTTTCACCGATCTGGAAAGGCTGAAGGCTTCAATCACCGGCGTCCTCAAACTGGCAGGCGATAGAGGCGGCGATGTCATTTTCATGAGCACGGGGAATGTCGGGCTTGCGCCTGTCTTCTTTCCTCCGGTCAGCTGGATCTACTCCTGGAGAACGAGAAAAGTCCGGGAGATTTTCCTGGCTGTATCGCACAGAGAAAAATTTGAATATATTGATCTTTTTAAAGAAAGAGACAAAGACCCCTTCTTGAGGGATTCGGCGAAATTCTATGCCGCAGACACGCTTCATCCGGGGAGCGAAGGTTACCGGCTGTGGTATGAAGAGCTGAAGAGGCAGTCATCCATAGACATGATCCTTGGCCCAAAGGGAATGCGGGGGCGGAAAAATATCTGACCGCCATCTCTCGGATGGACAATATTTTAAGGATCGTAGTTCGCCCAGGTCTGTATTGGAGAGGGTATAGTTTTATTTTAATGATGATATTTGGAAATGAGGTCAACGAATGATGGACGAATCCAATCTCAAGATCGCAGTCATCGGCGCCGGCATTTCGGGCATCATGTCCGCCTATCTTCTGGGGCGCCGTCACCGGGTTACCCTCTTCGATAAGAACGACTACATCGGCGGCCACACGAACACAGTCATCATCGAAGATGGGCCGGACGCGGGGCTGCCCGTGGACACGGGCTTTATCGTCCATAATGAGCGAACTTATCCCCTTTTCCGGGCCTTTATCAAGCAGTTGGGGGTTGCGGCGGCTCAGACGGATATGTCCTTCAGCTGCCAGGACAATACGACGGGGCTGCAGTACAGCAGTCTCGGATTCAACGGGTTATTCGCACAGCGAGCAAACCTCTTCAGACCTCCCTACTGGGCATTCCTGTTCGGTATCCAGCGTTTCTGCACGCGAACGCTTAGTCAGTTCGAGCGCGGCAGATTAGGCGGCCTCACCCTCGGTCAGTTTGTCGGGCGCGAGGGCTTCCGGCAGGACGTTGTCGAACAGTTCGTCATCCCCATGGCCTCGGCCATCTGGTCCGCCTCGGAGGCCAAGATGATGGAATTCCCCATGGAATCCTTCGCCCGCTTCTACTCGAACCATGGCCTGCTGTCGGTGTGGGCCCCTCCTGCCTGGTATTATATACCGGGTGGAAGCCATACTTACGTAAAGGCTTTTCTCAAGATATTCAAGGGGACGGTGCGGCCCAAGTGCCCCATCGCAGCGGTCCGGAGGACCGTTACCGGTATTGCCTTGAAACTAGCCGACGGTGCTGAGGAAACATTCGACGCCGTTGTCATCGCCACCCATGCCGACGAGGCATACGGGCTCCTGGCAGACCCTTCGCCTGAGGAGACACGCCTTCTCAGCCGGTGGGTCTACTCGACAAACCACACGGTGCTCCACCGGGACACGTCCTTCCTGCCCACAAACCGCAGGGCCTGGGCCTCGTGGAATTATCGTCACGAACCGTCCATGCCAAAGACGTGTCCGGCTATGGTTACCTACTACATGAACCACCTGCAGCACCTGGAGGCACGGGGTCAATACTGCGTCACCCTGAATCCCTGGAAACCGGTGAAGGCATCGGAAATCGTCAGAGAAATAGTCTACTCCCATCCGATGTACACTTTTGAATCCATGGCAACGCAGCCGGAACTGCATTCCCTCAACGGGAAACGAAACACATACTTCTGCGGCGCCTACTTTGGCTACGGGTTCCACGAGGACGGTACTCGCTCCGCCGTGGAGGTAGCGCGCCTTTTCGGAATCGAGCTATGAGCGCGTTTCTATACAACGCTTTGATCGAGCATCACCGTCACAAGCCCAGGGATCACCGGTTCGGCTACCCCTTGTATCTCTACGGCTTCGACCTGAAGGATCTGCCTGAGTTGGACCGCAGGATCTTCTTCTTCGGCTATAACTGCTTCCGACCTGCATCGCTTTACGACAAGGACTACCTCGACAGCGGCCCGGGTACGATCCGCGAGAAGTTGGACCGTTTTCTTGCGCAGGAGGGCTTTGGCGAAACTGTCGCCCGGGTTTTCCTTGTCACCTCGCCGCGCTACTTCAACTATGTCTTTAACCCCGTAAGCTTCTATTATCTTTTCGCGGCCGACGGGGCCCTCGTGGGAAACGTGGCCGAGGTGAACAACACCTTCGGGGAAAAGCACCTCTACATTCTGCGCTCGCCCAGCTGGGTAAACGGCGATCATACAGCCGCATACCGGACGGAAAAGGCCTTCCACGTCTCCCCCTTTAACCTTATCGAAGGAACATATGAATTTTTCTTCGCCGATATTTCGAAGAAGCTCGAAGTGAGGATCAACATCCGGCAGGCCGGCGAGGTCGTCTTCGAGGCCCTCCTCCGGGGATCGCCCGAACCGTTGACCGCAGCGAGCCAATTGAAGATGTTCCTGCGCCACCCGATCGTGCCGCATCTCTCCATGCCGCGCATTCTGTATGAGGCGGCAAAGCTCTCCTTCGGGAAGAAGCTGACCTACCACGACAAGCCTGTACCACGCAGCCCCATGACGATCCGCACCAATCCGCCCACCTTTGTGCAGCGTAAATGCATGGAAACCGCTCTTAATGTTCTGGGCCGCGCCAGGACAGGCTCGCTCCGCATGAGCTTTCCCGACGGCTCTTCAAAGACCCTCGGCGAGGAGGCATCGGCGGACCGCGCGGAAATGATCGTGAAAGACTGGCGGTTCTTTTCCCGGCTCATCTTCGGGGGCGACATCGGGCTGGGGGAATCCTTCATGAACGAAGAGTGGGAAACGCCGGATCTGACAACGGCCCTGGCCTGGTTTATCCGCAACTGGGAGTCCTTCTTCGGCCGCCACGAACGCCTCGAGCCCTTCTTCGACAGGCTCAACCGTATCCTGTACCCCATTGCGGAGAACACGATCACCGGGAGCAGGAAAAATATCATCACCCACTACGATCTGGGCAACGAATTTTTCAAGGTCTTTCTCGATCCTTCGATGACGTACTCCTGTGCTCGTTACCTCAACGGGAAAGAGACGCTCGAGGAGGCCCAGAAGAACAAGCTGCAGGAGATAATCCGCAAGGCCGTAATCGGACCGGACGACTATGTCCTCGAGATCGGCTGCGGCTGGGGGAGCTTCGCCGTCGAAGCGGCCAGGACGACGGGCTGCCGGTTGACGGGGGTCACCATCTCTGATGCCCAGTACGAGTATGCCCGCGAGCGCATCCGGATGGAAGGGCTCTCAGACCGTGTGGAAATAGTCCTGCAGGACTACCGCGAGATCGAGGGCCGCTTCGACCGGATCGTCTCCATCGAGATGCTCGAGGCCGTAGGCGACAAATACTTCGAGAAGTTTTTTGAATGCTGCGACCGGCTCCTCAAACCCGGCGGCGTCATGGTTCTGCAGTTCATAAGCATCCCGGACCGGCGCTACGACAATTACCGCAAAGGCCACGACTGGATCCGCAAACACATCTTCCCCGGGGGGGGGCTTCCGTCGCTGGCCGTTGTGATGGAGGCCCTGGCGAAAAGGACCTGCCTCAACGTGCAAAGTGTGGAGAACATCGGCCCGGATTACGCCCTGACGCTGCGGAACTGGCGCGACCGCTTCCTGGCGGGAATCGACGAGGTGGCCGCCCTGGGCTTCGACCGCACCTTCCAGCGCAAGTGGGTCTACTACCTTGCGGGCTGCGAGGCCTGTTTTGCTACACGCTATCTGGGCAATCTGCAGGTGGTGATGGTGAAGTCGGAAAACGGCTATTGATGCTCCCATCCTGATCTTCATTCCTCTCCGGGGGCGAAGGTAAACGATGTTTAAGTTGCAAAGTAAGGGAGGATAATGCCCTTACGCATATATTTTACAACAAGCAAAGGAGTATAGTCCATGAAATACAAAAGCTACGTCGGAATAATACTGCTGGTGTCGATTGTGGCCCTGGCAAGCTGCGCAGGAGGAAAACCAATGACTCTAAAGAACTACTATCAGGAACTGGTAGCGACGGACCCGGCGAAGACGGCCCTGGTGAAGGCGGGCTCGGCCGAGGAAAAGGCCGGTATCGAAGCCTTCAAGGCTTATTACAAGGTCTTTGCCGAAGACGTAATCCGTCGGGATACGAAAACTTTGTATGCGCAAGAGGCTTTCTTCAAGGACGGCTACAAGGAGGTGAAGGGCGTCGACGCCATCGAGACGTATTTCATCGCGACGACCAAGGCCATCGCGTCTTGCAACTTCGATATCATTGACGTGAGCGTGCACGAGGGCAATTACTACTTCCGCTGGATCATGAAGCTCAAGCTCAATCGTGACAAGGACAACCCGATTGAGCAGGTCGGCATGTCCCACGTACGCTTCGCCTCCGATGGAAAAATTATATTCCACACGGACTACTGGGACACAAGCGTCGTCTTCGAACGATTACCCGTTATCGGGTCCATCATCCGGTGGGCGAAGGAACAGTTCTGATTCCATTTCTAAATCAAGCGCTATCTTTGTTGGCTGCAGCTTGCCCGGCGTATGCCGGGTCGTCGGCTTCCTCAACGTATGTATAATACGCCTCGTTGCCTCCTCCTAGCCGCCGCGATATCATCATTGATTTAGAAATGGAATACCTCTTTGTCATGCATGAAAGGAGCAAGTAGAATATGATCATCGTAAGATATTTTGTCAGCTACCTGCTGACGGCGGTAATATTTTTTGCCCTGGATATAGTATGGCTTGGATTTGTTGCAAAGAATATATACGCCAAGTACTTAGGTCATCTCTTAAAGAGCCAGTTCAATTTGGTCGCGGGAGGTATCTTTTACCTGATCTTCATAGCCGGGATATTGATTTTTGCGGTATATCCGGCTGTAAACAAAAATTCCTTCGCCACCGCCGTGATTCTCGGCGCCCTGTTCGGTTTTTTTACCTATGCGACCTATGATCTCACCAACCTGGCGACGCTGAAAGACTGGCCCTTGATTATTTCTTTGGTTGATATCGCATGGGGATCATTCCTGACCAGTGTAGTCAGTGCTTCAGGATATTTTATCGTCTTATTTGTCGAGCGCCACTTATGACGGCCTCGTAAAAAGGCCGGATGCTGCGTTGCGCTTCTTCATTCGTCACTGCGGCATACGCTAAGTATGCCTCATTCCTCATGATTCGCGCGCCTTGCCTGCAGCCTTTTTACGAGGCCGTCCGTTAATCGACACTTTTACGATTTTTTACGAGTTCATCAATTATGATACGCCTGATTATCTCCTGAACTTGTAAAATCTCCCCCGCCCCCTCTTTAGAAAAGAGGGGCTTTAGGGCTTAAGTCAATGACATTTATTATACCTTAACAAAAATCCTGCATTTATAAAGGACATAACCAATCAGCCAAAAGAACATAATGTGTGCCAGTGCATAAGCGAGAGAACCGTTCAGGTTGCCGGCTGGCGGCGTAAAGACATTCTGGTATAGCCAGGCGCTTCCGGTTACTGTATTACCCTCGCCGTCGGGAATGTGGATTAAGAGGCGCAGGGTTTTCCCCCAGATCACGGACAGGATAAAAAGGAACAAGGGATTTCTGCCAAATACTGAGAAGGGCAGGCTCCATTTTTTATATCCCCGCAAGTCAACTAGATAAATGAGCAAGGCAAAGAGCAGGGAGGCCAGGCCGGCTGTGTAGAGCACGTATGAGCTTGTCCATAAAGGCTTGTTGACCGGGAAAACAAATCCCCAAAGGTATCCGGCGATGGTAAAAGCTATGCCGAAAAAAGACAGCCGCACCGGCGCGCGGTCTCTCGCTGTTTCGGTAATCATCATTCCCGCCAGATAGCCGGTGAGAACCGTTGCAATCGACGGCAGGGAACTGAGGATTCCCTCCGGATCAAAGGGAATTCCGAAGCCTTGATAAAGATGGTTCTCACCGAGTATTGCCCGGTCGAAAGCAATCGTGGCGTTGGTATGCAGACTGTAGAGATCCGGTCCGCCTAAAAAATAAAGAATACCCCAGTAGATAAGCAGAATAGCGGCAACGACGACGGGCAGCCGTCTGTGCGGCGCAATCAAAACGATGAGCGCAGTCATGCCGTAGGCCAGGGCAATTCTCTGCAGTACACCCATAATTCTCAATTGTGAATAATCCGTCATCCATTGAGGATAAGAGTTGATGAAAATTCCAATGAGAAAGATCAAAAGCATTCGCCGGCCCGTGCGGATGAGTGCTTTCCTGCTCAACGTGGTTTGGTTTTTATGGAAGGAAAAAAAGAGAGATGCACCGACGGCGAAAAGAAAAAAGGGAAACACTAGATCCGCCGGCGTACAGCCATGCCACTCGGCATGTCGCAGGGGTGCGTATACATATTGCCAGCTTCCGGGAGTATTCACCAGAATCATGAGCGCAATGGTCATTCCCCTCAATACGTCGAGGGCCGGGTATCTCTCTGATTGTTCCATGAGCAATTACTTCTTTCTCGCTCTGTATCTCTCTTCCGCCAGGGCGAAGAGTCTTTCCTCCTCCTCTGTGAGTAATATAAGTTCTGGTATTGAAGATACTTTTCCTTCAGGGCCGACCGCCACCATCACGAAATTGGCGGTTAACGCCGGCAACCTGTGTTCGTGGCCGACGTCCTTCTGACCCAGATTAATATGTTCCGTTTCCACATCGACCCTCACATCCATTGAAGAACGGCTGGTAAAAACAAGTTTTGCTTTCACAATAACCAGACTGCCGACGCGAACCGGCACCTTGAAAGTAATATCTTCCACCAGACCGGTAACGACATTGCAATGAGCGTGGCGGGCTGCGGCTACAGCTGCCGCATTGTCCATCAACTTCATCAATTCGCCGCCATGGACGAATCCGGCCGGGTTTGCCTGTCCCGGCAACATCAACTGGGACATCTCCACGGCGGAATGTCCCACGGTTCTCCCGTTAAAGGCGGATTCATTTTCCATTTCGGACAACAGTTCCCGGAAATTCCGCTCGTGCTTCGCTTCAACCCCGGCAATCCGCTGAAAGAAATCGGCAATTTCTGTAAACCCTTCCTGTTGGGCGGTATCCGCCGCCAGAAGGTAATATTTGTCCGCCTGATCGTGTTCCCTGTTTACCGCCTGCCGGAGACTTTCCATTGAATCTTGAGTCCCTTCGAGAAACTCGTATTCATGACGGGCGTGCTCCAGTTCATTGGCGGCGGTGGCTTCAAATATTTCCGCTACCTGTTGGAGGCCTTTTTGCCTGGCCACTCCTGCAAAGTATTGATATTCAAAACTCTGCAGCACTTCCGCATTCAATGATTTGCGCAAAATTTCTTCAGTTTTGCTTCCCTTGAAATCCATATTCCTCCTCCTGTAAGAAGATATGATACCATAAACGGTGTTTTCGATTTATATCCGCAGTTCGCACATTCGTAAATAGCCATATAAAAACCTCCCTTTTTATTTATTCTACCCAATGGACGAATTCGGAGATTTCCGCCCTTTTCCTGTCGAAGGAATTCAGGGGGAAATCCGGATCGGGATAACCCAGGGTCACACGGACAATTATACTTTTATCATCCGTAATAGAGGCAATTTTTCTTATGGCGGCGGGATAGAGGACGGTGGAGGCCATGATACAAGTGCCGAGCCCTTTATCATGGGCCAGCAGACAAATGGTTTGCACGATCAGGCCAACGTCGAGCATCGCATATTCAACGGCGCTGTCTTGCGGGATGCACGCCAGGATCAGACAGGGTGCGCCAAAGAGCGAACCCATTTCCTGATAGTATTTGTTGCGTGCGGCCTTGTCCTCTCTTTTAATTCCCTGAGCAGTTAATAAAGTTCCGACCGTTTCTTCATAGCGGGCTTTCAGGGGAGCAGGCCAGATAGCCGGCATTATTACGTCGGGAGCCGGTGTTTCGCCTGCGGCCTGTTTTTCCAGACTCATTTCTTTATACCGGGCCAAGCGCTCGCCTGTTAAAACATAAAATTCCCAGGGCTGAGTATTTCCCCACGAGGGCGACCAGCGCGCCTCGGTAAGAAGTTCCGCGATCAAATTTTGAGGAACATCAACCTGTTTGTATTTCCTGATGCTGCGCCGTCCCTTGACGGCAGTTACAAATTCCATTGTAGCCTCCTTTCCCTGTTATGTCTGCGATTTCCACGTTGTGTGAAATAAATAGAACCGTCCCCATTATTTACCCTATTCTAAATGATAAGAGTAAAGAATTGACCCAAAATAGCGATTATTAGAAAATTCATTACGTAATGGCTTGTTTCCTAACTGGCCTGCAATCATCTCTTTCTAGTTCTTTTAAACGCGTCTGCAATTGATCGTACCAATAATCATTTCCTATCCTGTTAAATATTTTCTTTATGCAATATGTTGCAGCAATTCTTATGCTTACGTTTCCTGAGTAGCTTGCTTTGAAAATGTTTTGACAAAGCATTGGTACAACGTCCTTAGGAAATTTCAGCAAACCTGCAATACTTATAAGAGCTTCATAAGATACTTGGTCGAATTTATCATCTATAAGTTCTGACAATACATAGAAACATATAGTGGAGTATTGTGTTTCCCTGTTAGCTATTTCTGACATAGCCTCAACACAATCAATCCTATTCTCAAATGATCCAACCTTATCTCTCCATATGTGATTCCAAAGCGAAGGCGAGAGATCACCTCCCATATTTAGATAAGTACTGCCGGCTAATGCACCTAATGTATTATATTCATCAGAAAGTAACCTATCACCAATGGCTGTTGAAAAATCATTAAATCTATCTCTAATATCCTGAAGCTTTTCATTCCAAAATTCAGGTTCATTCATTTTAGCGATCAAAATCTTAATTAACTTCAACACGCTCCTTTTCCTAGTCACCACAATGTTAGGATTCAAACAGTAATGTATACTAGCATCTGCTAATTCCTCAATAAGACCTGTGCTGCTTAATTGAGAAAAATGCCTCTTTATAATGTTGCGAAGGACACTACCTGGAAGGTATGCTCCCATCGCGATAGACTTAGGTCGTTCTATGCTTTTCGCGTCACCTTTGAATTCCCGGATAATATCTTGAATGTATGCTTGGTATGCATCTAGTAGTTCAGGGTGATCCAGAGAAGTGAAATATAATGGATATTTTGTGAATGCCGATTCCTTCGATCCGTATTTCTCAAATATGGAATTATTCAATAGTTCATATCCATGTGTTGAATGTCGAGCTAAATTATGCAGTACACGAAGTACATCAAGGTCTTCGAAAGTTTGTCTTAACTGAAAGTAATTGAGAATGGTCTTCACCAACGCGTCAATCTCTTGTTTATTACATTGTGAAGCATCAATTTCTCCGAGAACTCTGAAAAGATCATTGTAAAACCACCAATGCTCGTCATTTTTTTTCAATTTGTCTTGTGCAAATTTAAGAAACCAAATAGGCGCAATTCTTCTTGATTGCGGGTTGAAGGCTTTCATGGCCAACCGTTTCATTTCTAGACTGTGATCGTCTTTTGATTCTTTCATTAGAAAATTAATAAGAAGACCATCTATCACGTCACAATCATCGTCATCCAAGAAGTCGTATATACGTTCTGCTACAACCAACCCTGGACCCTGCAACAAAGTGATATTTGATAATGTGCTTATTTTGCCAAACAACAAGACTGCGGTTGTTCTATTGCCGACTAGCACATCTGAATGTTTTCCGAAGATTTTCTCAACCTCAGCTTTGTTGCCATTTTCGATGAATTCGTATAGCGCACTTGAATATAAAAAAGAATCATCGTGTATGTTTGCCCACTGATAAAGAATTAAACCTATATTACGTTTTGCGATTCTTGTACCTGTATAATAGCCTAACCTTATAGAGAGAAAAAGATTTTTGAACTGATAATCAAGTACCTGACGTATGCTGCTACTGAACCTAACCGTAGATTCCAACTTTGTCCCTGCTTCAAAAAACTCGCCAATTACGGTATTTAATGAATTTCTGTCATTACTATCAAGCAAAGGATTATAATCGTTTAGTCTAAGTAATAGTTTCTGCCAGTTTTTATATTTCTCTACAAGCTTTGGCTCGTCCGACTTAAAATATTGAATTGTAATGTTTCTTATATCGACTGCAACTGTTCTTTTCAGCCATGAATACCTAGCCGGAATATCACTATAAACATTCTCTAATATTTCTAAGGCCTCTATGCTTTCACCTTTTGCAATATGGATCATTGCCCTCATACGTTTAAGTGCCATTTGTTGGTATTTATTAATGGTTGTTGAGTTACCTTCAATAAATTCAAGTGCTTTAGCACAGTTGTCCCAATTGCCAAGAGTGACTCCTAATATAAATTGATATACCTCTCTGTCTGGACTTTTCAATGTCGCAATCTGTTTACATGCTTCGTCCGCAAAATCGTGCGATTCCCATTTCTTTGCAATTTTGGTTTCTATATCAATATAAGTCTTGCCCATGAGAAACATGGTATACTTTTTAATTTCATCAATCTTCATGGGTGTTATCCTCAAATGCCTTCCATTGATTCCGGAGGTTTATAGCTTATTCCGCCTTTATTTTCATTAAACAATCCGATTATACAGTCATCTATTGAGGACCTAATACTTTGAATTAAGTCTTCCCATGTAAGTGCTTCATTTGCTTTAATTCTTCGCGATTCGGCAAATTCTGCCCATGTTTTTTTTGCCCGTTTTCTGCTAGCCCGGGTGGCCACTCAAAATCCCCCACCTGTGGCCACTTGAAAATCCCCCACCCATCGGTTACTTTTAAGGTCTGAAAAATAGGGTTTTCAAAAGCAGCTTTCCAAACAGTCAGCAGAACGTTACA
>Ga0302251_1001074_pt1 | contig 18866 bp, 15 predicted proteins | sample AAG_RA_Gln_MG_FD_193534 | JGI IMG/M metagenome (GOLD analysis project Ga0302251, IMG submission 193534) | Enriched activated sludge microbial communities from anaerobic digester in WTTP, New Holstein, Wisconsin, United States - AAG_RA_Gln | ecosystem: Engineered > Bioreactor > Anaerobic >...
GGTTCATCAAGAATTCCAGGTTTTCCTTGTTGATTACCTTGTAGCGAGACTTTTCTTCTTCCGTAAGCGGTGCCCAGTTTGCTGCCATATTTCCCCTCCTGTTTTCAGTAAAGCCTTTCGTTTATACAACTACATCTGCCAAAAAACTTAGATTAGGGACACTTCCCATATTCTAATAATGACATACGCTTTTTTTGAAATATGGGGAGTGTCCCCATATTTAATTCCCCCTCCTTAACGAAGACCTATCCCGGGCCTCCTTGCGTAAAAAATGGTAAAAATGGGGACGGTTCTCTTTTTTCCCATTCCCCGCTTCCCTGTTCTTCCTCCCCTATCAAGGGGAAGCTTAAGAGATAAATCTCCTTCCTCCCCCTTCAAGGGGGAGATTAGGAGGGGGGATGGGCTCACATCTTTTAAGGACGGCGTAAGACCCATCCCCACTCCCGCCCTCCCCTTGAAGGGGAGGGGGATTGGAGACTTTTGGGGAGACTCCCCATATTTTTTTCCCGGCCAGGTCCCGCATGTCGGCGATGGGCTGATGTGCCGCAAGGCAAGACCTGGGGCTTCCTCCGTTTATCCGAACTTCGCCATGAGATAGCGGCCGATGGTGAGGATCTCCGCTTCCTTGGTCCCCTCGTAGAGCTCGAGGATCTTGGCGTCGCGGTACCACTTCTGGACGCTGTATTCGTCGATGTAGCCGTAGCCCCCGTGGAGCTCCACGGCGTTGTTGGCGCAGAAGACCGCCGTCTGGCCGCTGTAGAACTTCGCCATCGCCGCCAAGGTGTAGTCGGGGGTGCCTTTGTCAATCAGCCAACCGGATTTGTAAACCAGGCCCCGGAGGGCCTCGATCATGATGGCCATCTCGGTGAGTTTCTTCTGGGTGAGCTGGTAGTTGCCCAGAGGCGTCCCAAAGGCGGTCCGCTCCTTACAGTATTTTATCGACGTCTCCAGACACGCCTCGGACAGGCCCAGCCCCTGGGCGGCCACCATGATGCGGGTGGTGTCGAAGAAGTGCATGAGCTGGTAGAAGCCCCGGCCCTCCTTGCCCACCAGGTTGGCCTGGGGAACCCGGACATCCTCGAAGGCTACCTCCGCCGTGTCGGAGGAACGGATGCCCATCTTGCCCCGGATCTTGTTCCGCGTCAAGCCCTTGGCGTCGGCGGGGACGATGATGAGGCTGAAGCTGTTGTGCTTCTTTTCTTCGGGATTGGTGATGCACTGGGCGACGAAAAAGTTGCAGACCGTCCCGTTGGTGATGAACATCTTGTTGCCGTTGATGACGTAGTCGCTGCCGTCCTTGATGGCCCGGGTCTTGTAGCCCGCCACGTCGGTGCCGGCGTTGGGCTCCGTGAAGGCCCCGGCGCTTACCCAATCCCCGCGGCAGATCGGGGGCAGATACTTCTGCTTGATCTCTTCCGAGCCGTACTGGAAGATCGACTCGCAACCGAAACAGGCGGCCACGATGTTCAGGCCGATGCCCATATCGACCTTGGAGAGCTCCTCGGTGATGATGGCGTTACCCAGGATGCCCGCGCCGGCGCCGCCGTACTCCTCGGGGATCCAGGCCGCCACCAGGCCGTTTTCCGCCGCTTTCTTCCGGATCTCGGGGGTGTATTTCTCATGCTCGTCGCATTCCTTGCTGCTCGGTGTAATCTCCGTTACGGCGAACTTGTAGGCCATATCCTTCAACATCTTGAGTTCTTCGGACAGTTCAAAATCCATAATTGTTTCTCCTTTTCAAATTAATGTAAAAATGGGGACGGTTCTCATTTTTTTATTGTCGTATCCGCCGCTATAAACAAGAGCTTTGAAAATGATTACCGTCGCCATTTATTTTAAAAACGCTAATTTTAAAGACCTGACCCCCTCAATAATCGTAAACGCCCTTCCCGGTCTTGCGGCCGAAGCGGCCGGCCCGGACGAGCTTCCGGAGGATCGGCGCGGGACGGTACTTGTCCCCGAGCTCTCGTTGCATGCCTTCGATGACCCGCAGGAGCGTCTCGTTGCCCACGAGGTCCGACAGGGCCAGGGGGCCGATGGGATGGTTGCAGCCCAGCACCATGGCCTTGTCGATGTCCGCCGCCGAGGCGATCCCCTCGTCCAGGACGAAGAAGGCCTCGTTGAGCATCGTGCAGAGGATCCGGTTCACCGCGAAGGCCGGGGCCTCCTTTACCACCACGACCTCCTTGCCGATCTTCTTGCCCCAGGCCTTGGCGATCTCCACGGTCTCGTCGGAGGTTTCATGGCCCCGGATGATCTCCAGGAGCTTCATGACGGGGACGGGATTGAAGAAGTGGGTGCCGATGAATTTGTCGGGGCGGTCCGTAATGGCCGCCATCTCCGTGATGCTCAGGCCGGAGGTGTTGGTGAAGAACAGACAGTCCTTGGGAACCACGGTCAGCAGCTCCTTGTAAACCTGCTTCTTTACCTCCAGGACCTCGATGACCACCTCCACCACCAGGTCGGCCCCCGCCGCCGCCTCTTTCAGGTCCAGCGTCGGCTTGATCCGCCCGAGGATGGCGTCCATATCCTCCTTGGTCCGCTTGCCCTTTTCCACGTCCTTGGAAAGGTTCCGGGTGATGGTCTTCATCCCCCCGTCGATGAACCGCTGCTCGATGTCCCGCATGGCCACTTCGTAGCCCGCCTGGGCGCACACCTGGGTGATGCCATTGCCCATAAGGCCCGCTCCCAAAACGCAAATCTTTTTAATTTCCATACTTTACTTCCTCCTTTATGATTTGGAAAAATTTAAAATTTAGGGACACTTCCCATATTTTTAAGCCGCCTTCATATCGCTCCCAGGAACCACTGCTTATTCAGCCAGTGCATCTTCTTCGCCTCTTCCAGCAGCTCGTCCCGGAAGTCCGGGTGGGCCAGCTTGGTTATCGCCAATACCCGCTCGGGGATGGAGAGGCCCTTCAGATAGGCGACGCCGTGCTCCGTGACCAGATAGGACACGTCCACCCGGGGCACCGTGACGATCTCCCCCGGCGGCAGGGTCGGCGTGATCTTCGATTTCAGTTTCCCCTCCTTGTCCGTGTAAGTGGACTGGAAGGCCAGGACGGACTTGTTCTCCGGATACCCCAGCGGCGGCTGCCCCTTGGTGGCCCGGTAATAAGCCCCCCGGACGAAGGCCAATTGTCCTCCCGTCCCCGAGTACTGGGCGAAGCCGAGGGATTCGGAGCTCACCTGCCCCTGGAGATCCACCCCCAGGCAGGCGTTGATGGAGATCAGGTCCTTGTTCATGGCGATGATGTTGGGATCGTTGGTGAATTCCACGGGATACATGGCCAGCGCCGGGTTGTGGTCGATCCAGTCGTAGAGCCGGCGGCTGCCGATGGCGAAGGCCCAGACGATCTTGCCGGGAAGGAGGGTCTTCTTCTTTCCGGTGATGAGGCCCGCATCGTGGAGATCGGCGATTCCTTCCGTGACCATTTCGGTATGGATGCCGATGTCTCGGGCGCCGCTGTCCGCCAGGAGCCGCAACACCGTGTCCGGCAGGCCGCCGATGCCCACCTGGAGGGTTGGCCCGTCCTTGGGGATCAACTCGGCGATGTAACCGGCGATCTTCTCTTCCACCTCTGTCGGCTGGGGGGTGGGGATGGCGATCAACTTGTCCGTGTTGTTCTCGATGACGTAATCGACTTCGGAGATATGAATGCATTCGTCGTAGCCGCCGTAACACCAGGGCATATCCTCCACGACCTCGACGACGATGATCTTGGCCCGTTCGAAAACGGCCTTCTTGAAGTTGCACAGGGGACCGAAGTTGAAGTACCCGTGCTTATCCATGGGGGTGACGATCTGGACGGCGATGTCCACGTCGAGGCCGTCCCGGTAATAGCGTGCCGCCTCGCCGAAATTGTAGGGGATGTGGGTCCCCCGGTTTTCGGCGATGTACTTCCGCGTCCAGCCCAGGATGTGCCAGTTGCCGATCCAGAAGCTCTTCGCCTCCGGGTCCTTCTCCATGACCTCCAGGGGCGTCAGATGACCCAGGGCGCGGATCTTGACGTTCTTCACTTCGCCGACCCGCTGGGCCAGCGCGCGATCAAAGGCCCGGGGCGCCTGCACCGTGCCGTAGTCCACCCACATGCCGTCCCGAACCAGGGAAGCGACCTGCTCGGGCGTGGCTAACTTGTTTCCGTACTTTGACATGCAGCTACCTCCTTTATTAAGGGGGCCGGGTCTTGCATTTTAGCGTTTTTGGCAAAACCTCACTGTAACGAAATTCAGCGAAGCTGATGGATGTTCATGATTACCGACGAATTTCGGGCCGGCGGCGGGATGTAGATATCGGTTTGCCGGCCTCGATAGGCCTGTATGTATGCCACATCCAAACTATTTGCAAACGTTTTATTGCGAAAACCCACCCCGGATTAGCGTGTCGGAAAAGGTGGGGCTGCCCGCTATTTAGCAATTATTGTGCCAGGGAATTAAAATTCAAATATCGTGCAAAAATACGGGGAGTTAATAAAACGGCGGCGGAGGGGATGGGCAAATACGCCCTATGCAATCCCGCATACATATGCATTGTTGCGCATCATGGATGAGGCAAAAATGGGGGCGAATATGGGGCGGTTCTTTACCCCGAAGTTTTGATCCCTCGCGGCTTGTTGCGAGGAGGTTTGCTTGCCGGCACTCACGAATGCCGCGCCCGACCGTGGTGATCGCGTCCCGCGCGCAAGGAGTTTACGCACAATGATGTGGTGGAGGTGCTGGACTCGTCGATTGCTTTTCGTGAGCAAGGAGTATCCCCCCGGATATCGGGGGCGGCGAGTATCAACCTTACCTCTTACGTTGCCGGATTGTTTCCCCCCGGATATCAGGTGACGGCATCGGCAATGTTGCCCGTAGGCGGCATCGGCAAGCTTATCCGCGGGTGGCATCGTCAATGTTGTCCGCTTCGGTCGGGACGAGTCTTACTTCTTCTTGTGGCGGTTGGCCTTGAGTCTCTTTTTGTACTTGTGCTTGCTGATCTTCTTTTTTCTCTTCTTTACGACGCTGCCCACTATTAACCCCTTCCTCGCTAATTTTGAGTGGTGGGACGTGCGGGAATCGAACCCGCGACCAACGGATTAAAAGTCCGCTGCTCTACCGGACTGAGCTAACGTCCCGTCTGCTCACTGAAAGCCTGCCCACATATCAGCATCGGCGCTGAATTGTCAAGAATTTAATGTTTATGATGAGAAGGGATTCTTCAGAATGATGGTTTCGTTCCGCGCCGCCCCCACGGAGACGAGGACGAGGGGGACGTCCGCCAGGGTTTCGATCCGCTCCAGATATTTTCGGACGTTCTTCGGCAGCTCCTCCAGGTGTCGGGCCTGGCTGATGTCCTCCGTCCAGCCCTCCAACTCCTCGTAAACCGGTTCGCAGCCCGCCAGCGTCCGGAGATCGGCGGGGACCGCCAGGTTGACCTGCTCTCCCGCCGCCGTCCGGTAGCCTATGCAGATCTTGATCTTGTCGATGCCCGTCAGGACGTCCAGCTTGGTCAGGGCGATCCCCGTGACCCCGCCGACCCGTACGGAGTGGCGCACCAGGACCATATCCAGCCAGCCGCACCGCCGCCGCCGCCCCGTCGTGGCGCCGAATTCCTTGCCCACCTCCTGGAGCCGCCGCCCGATTTCATCATCCAGCTCCGTGGCGAAGGGGCCGCCCCCGACCCGGGTCGTATAGGCCTTGCAGATCCCCACGACGGCGAAGGCCGCCGACGGCCCCACCCCCGTGCCGGAAAAGGCGTTGGCGGACACCGTGTTGGACGAGGTGACGAAGGGATAGGTGCCGTGATCTATGTCGAGGTGGCAGCCCTGGGCCCCTTCGAAGAGGATCCGCTTGCCCCGCCGCAACTCCCGGTAGAGGATGACGGAGGTGTCGGCCACATATTCCCGCAGGCGCTCGCCGTAGGCCCGGTGTTCCTCGTAAACCGCCTCGGGGTCCACCGGCGCCTCGCCGAAGTACTTCGTCAGGAGGAAATTCTTCTCCTCCAGGTTGCGGCGCAGCTTTTCCCGGAAGGCGTCGCCGTCGCCCGTCAGTTCACCCACCCGGATCCCCGTCCGGGCCACTTTGTCCTCGTAGGCGGGGCCGATGCCCCGGCCCGTCGTGCCGATCTTCCCGCCGCCCCGCTTTCCTTCCCGGGCCAGATCGAGGCGTTTGTGGTAGGGCATGATGAGATGGGCCTTCTCGCTCACGTACAGTTGGGTCTGGGGCGGGAACAGCCCCCGCTCCTTCAGCGCGTCGATCTCCGTGATCAGGACCTGGGGGTCCACCACGACGCCGTTGCCGATGATGCAGAGTTTCTGATCATGGAGGATCCCCGACGGGACGAGGTGGAGGATCGTCTGTACCCCCTTGACGACCAGGGTGTGGCCGGCGTTGTTGCCGCCTTGAAAACGGGCAATGACGTCGGCGTTCTCGGCGTACAGGTCCACGACCTTGCCCTTGCCCTCATCTCCCCACTGCGTTCCCACCACGATCACGTTGGCCATAATTCATCTCCTTTTCCCGAATAATTCAAAATTGCCCAAAACCCATCCCCACCCCAGCCCTCCTACATCTCCACGTCCTTGACGGAGATCACATGGGGCAGTTTCAGGAGCTTGTCCATTACCTCCTCGGGGACGGAGCCGTCCGTGCTGAGGATGACCAGGGCCTCCTGATCCGCCTCCTCCCGGCTCAGATGCAGCCGGGCGATGTTGATCTGGTTCGCCCCCAGGGTCGAGCCGATGTTGCCGATGACGCCGGGGCGGTCGTAATTGTAGATCACCAGCATGTGCCCCAGGGGCACCACGTCCATGGTGAACTTGTTGAGCTGGACGATCCGCGGGTCCTGGAGGCCGAAGAGCGCCCCCGCCGTGCAGGAGGTCTCCTGGGCCGTCTTGATGGTCAGGCTGATCAGGCTCGTGTAGTCCTTCATGTCGCTGCTCTTCGCCTCGATCACCTTGATCCCCCGCTCCTTGGCCACCACCGGGGCGTTGATGAAGTTCACGTTCTCCTTCAGGATCGGCGTCAGCAGCCCCTTGAGCAGCGCGATGGTCAGGGGCGCCACGTTGTAGTTGAGGATCTTGCCGCTGTATTCGATGATCACCTCCTCGATGCCGCCCTGGACAAGCTGGACGTGGAAGCGCCCCAGCTTCTCCGCCAGGACCAGGTAGGGCTGGATCACCGTGAGCAGCTCGGCGCTCACCGACGGGAAGTTCACGGCGTTGCGGATCTCGCCCTTGATCAGATAGTCCGCCACCTGCTCGGCGATGGCGATGGCCACGTTGACCTGGGCCTCGTCCGTGGAGGCGCCCAGGTGGGGCGTGCAGATCACTTTTTCCAGGCCCACCAGGTCCGCGTTCTTCGTCGGCTCCTCCTCGAAGACGTCGAGGGCCGCCCCGGCCACCTTCCCGGCGACCAGCGCGTCGTACAGGTCTTTCTCGCTCACGATCCCGCCCCGGGCGCAGTTGATGATGAACACGCCCTTCTTCATCCTGGCGAAGGCGGCAGCGTTGATCAGCCCCCGGGTCTCCTTTGTCATGGGGGTGTGGACGGTGATGAAGTCGGATTCATTGAGGAGCTCGTCGAGGCTCACCAGGGTGATCCCCAGGTTGCCGGCCGCCTCCGGGGAGATGAAGGGATCGTAGGCGACGACGCGCATCTTCAGGCCCTGGGCCCGGCTGGCCACGATGGCCCCGACCCGCCCGATGCCCACGACGCCCAGGGTCTTGTTGAAGACCTCCGTCCCCATGAACTTGTTCTTCTCCCACTTGCCGCCCTTCATGGAGGCCGTGGCCTGGGGGATCTTCCGGGCCAGGGAGAGCATCATGGCGATGGCGTGCTCCCCGGTGGTGATCGTGTTGCCCCCGGGGGTGTTCATGACCACGATGCCCCGTTTGCTCGCCGCCGCCACGTCCACGTTGTCCAGGCCGATGCCGGCCCGCCCCACGACCTTCAGGTTGTCCGCCGCGGCGATGATCTCCTTGGTCACCTTCGTTGCTGACCGGATCACCAGGCCGTCGTAATCCTTGATCACGCCCTTCAACTCGTCGGGGGTGAGGTTGGTCATGACGTCCACCTCGATCCCCGGCGTATTCTTCAGTATCTCGATCCCTTCCTTGGAAAGGGTGTCGCTGATCAGCACCTTCTTCATGGTTGTCTTCTCTCTTTTATTTTCTATTTAATCGCTCCGGGTAAATACCCCGAAGCTGGCTTCATTTCTTGAAATTTTGATATCTCGCGGCTGGCCGTGACAAGGTTGATTGTTTCCCTGACCCTTGTCTTCGCTCTCCTGTTTTTCACGGGGGGAATTCCCCGGTCCCTTTTCCTCATAGGCAATCTCCATCGCCTTTTCCCCGTGGAGAATATTATCCATCCTATTTCCAATGGCGATATTCTCCCTTCCCTGTCCAATGCAGAGAATTTATCCCCTCCCCTTCAAGGGGGGGAGGGTTAGCCTGGGATGGGTTTCTATCAGGATGGGTTTCCCTTTCGCATCACTGCTTCTTTTTCCACGCCGCCTCCAGCTCCGCCAGTGCCCGCTCCAGATCCGCCCCTTCCACCGTGGGGCCGCACCAGAAGCGGAACCCCGGGGGGGCGTCCCGGTAGGCGTTGATGTCGAAGGCGACCTTCTTCTTGGCCAGTTCGCTCGCCAGGCCCTTGAGGAACTTCTCCTGTTCCGCCCTGGGGAGGGCCGCCAGCTTCGGGTCGGCGACGGTGAGGCAGACCGACGTGTTGGAGCGGATGGCCTTGTCCGCCGCCAGGAGTTTCACCCAGGGATTCCGGGCCGCCCATTCCTCGACGATCTTCAGGTTGGCCTCGCTCCGGGCGATGAGGCCCTTGAGGCCGCCCACCGCGTCCGCCCAGGCCAGGGCGTCCAGGTAGTCCTCGACGCAGAGCATGGAGGGGGTGTTGATGGTGTCGCCCACGAAGATCCCGGCGTTGACCTTCCCGCCCTTCTTCATCCGGAAGATCTTCGGCATGGGCCAGGGGGGATCGTAGGATTCGAGGCGCGCCACGGCCCGGGGGCTCAGGACGAGCATCCCGTGGGCCGCCTCGCCGCCCAGGCACTTCTGCCACGAGAAGGTGAGGGCGTCGATCTTCGCCCAGTCGATGGCCATGGCGAAGGCGGCGCTGGTGGCGTCGCACAGCGTTAGGCCGAGGCGGACCTTGCCGGCGGCCTTGGCGGCGCCGGTCGCGCCGGTAACGGCGTTTGCGTTTGCGGCCGTGGCGCCCGCGTTTTTACTCCCGGTGCCGCCGCCCGCATCCGCCGCCCCGGACTTGCCGCCCGCATCAGCAACCCCGGCAGCAACCCCGGCGGCACCCGCGCCACCCGCATCAGCACCCCCGGCGCCTCCCGTAACTGGCCCCGTCCCCGCCGCGGGGGGGATCCAGTCCCAGTTCGGCGCCTTCACGCCGCTCGTCGTCCCGTTGGCGACGAAGACCACGTCGTTCGTCCAGTCGATGGCCGAAAGATCGGGGATCTTGCCGTAGTCCGCCGCCATCACCGTCGGCTTGAGCTTCAACTGCTTGGCGATGTCCGCGGCCCAGCCTTCGGAGAAGCTCTCCCACACCAGCACCGTCACCGGCGCCGGCCCCAGGAGGCTCCACATGGCCGCCTCGAAGGCCCCCGTATCGGAGCCCGGCATGACGCCGCAAAGATAATCCTCGGGAATCCCCAGGATGCGTTTCGTTTCCGCGATGGCCTTCGCCAGCTTTTCCTTGCCCAGGTTGGACCGGTGGGATCTCCCCACCGCCGCGTCCCTCAGGGCGTCGAGGCCCCAGGCCGGGCGCTTGCTGCACGGGCCGGAGCTGAAATTCGGGTTGTGCATATATCCTAAAATCTCCTTGATAGATTTGGCGATGCCGCAAAGGCGCCGGCGTTTCCCGCCCCGCCACCAACGACCGTGAAACATATCAGGATTCATTGCCAAAGACAAGGAATTTGATGTCAAATTCGCCGTGTCTCCCGCGCTGAAAAAGAATGACCGCCGCCGACGCAAAAAGTCCAATTATGCGGTGACGCTAAAAATCCCGTCATGTGATGGGGAAAACGGCCCCGCGCCCCCGGCGCCGCCGGACCGTCCGCAAAATGTATGTTAGTTTATTACTAATAAAAGATAGATTATAGATGTGCAAAAATATAACATTCGCTTCCACATAAGTGAAATAAATAAAATGCCTCATAAATTGAATAATTTATCTGCTTGAAAAATAATTTCGTCTGTGGCATTTGTACCGGTAATTTTCCTATGCATCCCAAAAACTACCCTATTGATCCACACCGTCCAGCGGTCCGCCAGGGAACCGAGAGGGCGGAGCCTTGCAATCATGCGGGGTCAGGTATTTAAAATTTATATGAAAATGTCCACAAATAGCCGGATATTTTCACTTTTCGTTGTGCCCGGAACGGGCATGATGGTTTGAGTAATAATAAAGTCCTGACCCCACTACGAACCCGACCACAAATCGCTACGAGCAAGAAAGGAGATTCCGCCCATGCCCGATGATCAAAGCCCCGGCAGCAAGTATCAAAAAGGCGTGCTCTACGACATTCCGGTGATCGATCTGAAGACCGATCCGAACCAGCCCCGGAAGACACTGGACCCCCAAGCCCTGGAGGAGCTTACCGCCTCCATCAAGCAGGTGGGTGTCCTCCAGCCGGTCCTCTTCCGCCCGGGCGACGCGGGCTACCTCTATCTCGTGGCGGGGGAGCGCCGCTTCGCCGCCGCCAAGAACGCGGGCCTCCTCACCATCCCCGGAATGTATGTGGATGGTTCGCCCGCCGAGATCGCCCTCGTGGAGAACCTCCTCCGCCAGGACCTCACCGCCGTGGAAGAGGCCGAGGCCCTCCAGCGCCTCAAAGACGACCAGCAGTACACCGACGAGCAGTTGAGCGGCGTCATCGGCCGTGCCCGGACCACCCTCTCGGACATCCTCCTCATCAACCGCCTCCCCGCTGAGATCCGGGACGAATGCCGGGGCGACCGCAAGGTTTCCAAGAGCGCCCTCATCGAGATCGCCCGGAAGAAACAGGCCCGGGGCATGCAGACCGCCTGGACCAAGTACAAGGAAAAACAGGCCAAGGCCGCCGCCGGCGCCACCCGCAAAGAGAAGGCCCCCGCCACCCCGGAGGAACTCATCGACTGGGTGACCAAGGCCAACACCAAACTCAACACCATCGACCCCGCCCCCTGGACGGAAGAAGAAAAGACCGCCTTCACCGAGGCCCTGGAGGACCTTCAGGAAACAATCGGGGGGCTCCTGGCGGCCAGCGAAAATCTGAGGCAAAACTTTTCGTGAGTCGTCAATTGCTGAATAATATCAGCTACTTTACCTATGCCGGAGCTCCGGCATACCCCATGGAAGCTCCGTTAATAGTTAGGCAGAATCACCTCTCCAGATACAATATTATGAATAAAGGACAACAATCATGTTCAATGACAAAAATGTTTTAATTACTGGCGGCACCGGCTCGTTCGGCAAAAAATGCACTGAAATCATTCTCCAAAAATATAAACCAAGGCGTCTCATCATTTACAGCCGGGATGAACTCAAGCAGTTTGAAATGGCCCAGGAGTTTCCCGATACAAAATACGACTGTATCCGATATTTTATCGGCGACGTGCGGGACAAGGAAAGAATGAATAGGGCCTTTCGCAATGTCGATTACGTGATTCACGCCGCCGCCCTGAAGCAGGTCCCCGCGGCGGAATACAATCCCTTTGAAGCGGTAAAGACCAATATTCTCGGGGCGCAGAATGTTATCAATGTGGCCATCGATCAAGGGGTAAAGAAAGTGATTGCGCTGAGCACGGACAAGGCGGCCAATCCCATCAATCTTTATGGCGCCACAAAGCTTTGTTCCGATAAGCTTTTTATTGCCGGCAATTCTTATGTGGGTCAGGATCATTCCATCTTCAGCGTGGTCCGTTACGGCAATGTTGTCGGTAGCAGGGGCAGCGTCGTCCCCTTCTTTCTCAAATGCAGAGAAAACGGGATTCTGCCGATTACCGATCCCCGCATGACCCGCTTCTGGATCACCCTCGAACAGGGTGTCAATTTTGTCCTGGCCTGCCTGAAGAAAATGGTCGGTGGCGAACTGTTTGTTCCAAAGCTGCCCAGCATGAACATAATGGACCTTGCCAAAGTGATCGCACCTAAATGCAAAACAGAAATCATTGGCATTCGCCCCGGCGAAAAACTGCATGAACTCATGATTACAAGAGACGATGCCCGGCGTACATTAGAGTTCAAAGACCATTATATGATTCAGCCGGATTTCCATTTCTGGAAGCGGCGCTACAACCATAATGAGGGAAAGCCGGTACCAGAAGATTTTGAATACAGTTCAGACAACAATCCCCAAAAGCTAAGCCTAACAGAGATGCGGAAGATCATAGACAACCTATGACTTCCCCAACCCCCCCTTTTTTTCATGGAAGTGAGGGTCACACATGCAGAAAAACGAATACAATAGCCGTATCCAAGCGGTTGAACGCAGACTGAACGCCACCGACGGCTTCATTTCTTACGGTCATCAGTCGATCTCAGAAGATGATATAGAGGCGGTGGCGGCAGTGTTAAGATCGCCCTATCTAACTACCGGGCCAGTTGCCGCAGAGTTTGAGGCTGCGCTTTGTGACCTTACGGGCGCCAAACATGCCATCGTATGCTCCAACGGCACAACAGCGCTGCACCTTGCATGTTTAGGCCTTGGCATAGCCAAAGATAACTTAGGAATCACATCGCCATTGACATTTATGGCATCCGCCAATTGCATTGAGTTTTGCGGTGGGCGTGCGGATTTTGTGGATATCGATCCGGATACACTCTGCCTTTCCGCGGAGAAACTGGAACTTTATTGTCGGGATGTGGCCGTTCCCAAGGTGGTGATCCCTGTGGACTTTGCGGGTGTGCCCGCGGATTTGCCGCAAATTCATGCCTTGTCGAAAAAATATGGCTTTCGCATCATCGAGGATGCGGCCCATTCCATTGGTTCCACTTATGATTGGAACGGAACTCAGACAAGCTGTGGCGCCTGTGTCCACTCCGATGCAGCGATTTTTTCTTTTCATCCCGTCAAGACCATCACCACCGGTGAAGGCGGCGCCGTCTTGACGAATGATGACAAATTGGCAGATCGCATTCGGCTGATGCGTTCTCATGGGATAGAAAGGCGGGGCGACCTGTTGACAAAAAATGATGGACCCTGGTACCACGAAATGACTGATCTCAGCTACAATTGCCGTATTACCGATTTTCAATGCGCCCTTGGGAAATCGCAATTAAAAAAACTGCCAGTCTTCAAAGAGCGACGCAGGGAAATCGTTGACCGCTACAGCGATGCGTTTTACAAGTATGATGAATTAAAGCTGCCCCCTGATCCGAAGCATAGTTCCATTTGCTACCACTTATATACGCTGCGATTCAACAATGGCGGCGAGGCGCGTTACGAGATTTTTCACAAATTATGGAAAGTAAAAATATATTGCCAGATTCATTATATCCCCGTGTACTGGCAGCCCTATTATCACAGGAAATATGGCTATCAGACCGGGAAGTGCCCAAAAGCCGAAGAATATTATGCACACTGCCTCTCTTTGCCTTTATACCCGGCACTGACCAATGATGAAGTTGACTATATCATAAAATCAGTTGTTGATTGTTTACAATGAGGTGCAAAGATAAAAATCAAAAAACAATTAGACAACTTTTTTGCGCTGTCGTAGACGGAACACTATTGTGGACAGTATGCGGCTTGTCCTAGGCACTGCCCAACTTGGCATGAATTATGGCATAGCGAATCAAACAGGCAAACCCGAGCTGGCAACAGCACGAAACATCGTGCGCACGGCATGGGAAGGCGGCATTAGATGTTTTGATACAGCCCAGGGCTATGGCGACAGTGAACGAATATTGGGGGATATTTTTTCAGATTTGGGAATATCAAAAGAGGTCCGCGTAATTACCAAACCCGCCCCACATATTGACCACACAAACAGAGATAATCTGGAAAAAGCATTAAAGAAAAGCCTGAAAAGTCTTAAACTGGAGCGTTTATACGGACTTATGCTGCACAGGGAAACTTCTCTTGCCCTCTTTGATGATGGTTTATACGATATTTTACGGCATTTTGTTGAACAGGGTCTTGTTGAGCATATTGGCGTTTCCCTCTATTCACCGGCTAAAGCCTGGGCGGCTATAGAAAAAGACATCATAAGCATCGTGCAGGTGCCCGCAAATATGTGCGATCAACGTTTTTATAAAACAGGGTTATTCGCACGGGCCGAAGCAAAAAAAACAGAAATCTATATCCGTAGTGTTTTCCTTCAGGGCTTGCTTCTTATGAGCAAAGAGAGCCTCCCGGAACATATGAAATTTGCTGTCAATGTAATCGACAAAGTGGAACAATTGTGCCAAGCGTTCAATTTGACAAAACAAGAATTATCCATGTGCTACATCATGCAAAAATATCCACGAGCGTTTATTGTCGTTGGCGCGGAAACGCAAGAACAACTAAAAAATAACATAGACATATGGAAACATTCAAAGCCAGCATCAATAACTGCAGAAGTGGATAGAATCTTTGCCGATCTTGATGAAAGAATAATCAATCCAACATTATGGCCAAATTGAAAATATGAAAACAGTCGCCCTTATTCAAGCCCGTATGACATCAAGCCGTCTGCCGGGGAAGGTCTTACAGGACATTGCCGGATGCCCCATGCTTTTGCGTGTTGTTGAACGCGCTCAACAAGCCAAAGCCATTGATCTTGTTGCTGTCATCACATCAACACATGAAAGCGACGACGCCATCGAGCAATGCTGCAAAGAAAATGGCATAGAAGTTTTTCGCGGCAATCTGGATGACGTCCTGGATCGCTATTACCAGGCAGCCATACATTTTCATGCCGATGCTATCGTCCGCATCACCGCCGATTGTCCCCTTTTAGATCCCGCTATTTCGGATCTGGTTGTGGAGACTTTTAAAAATGGCGATTATGATTACGTATCCAATACGATAGAATGCACCTACCCGGATGGTCTCGATACGGAAGTCTTTCGCTTCGACGCCCTTAAAAGAGCATGGCAATCGGCTAGTTTGAAGTCGGAAAGAGAACATGTCACGGCTTACATCTATAAGCATCCGGAGCTTTTTCGCTTTGGCATGGTGAAGCATTCCGAAGATTATTCCGCATTGCGCTGGACGGTAGATACCCAGGCGGACCTCGATTTCGTGCGCGCCGTCTATGCATACTTCGACGGCAAGCATTTTGACATGACGGAAATATTACAGTTTATGAAGGAGCATCCGGAAGTTAGTTCTATCAACGCAGGGCAGTTCCGCAACGAAGGCTATCAAAAGTCACTGCATGAAGGCATGGAAATCAAAGCCAACAGAAAGGAAAAATAGTGGGAAAAGGTCAAGTACTCTGGGAACACGCAAAAAAAATTATTCCCGGTGGCAACATGCTGTTGTCCAAGCGGGCGGAGATGTTTTTGCCGAACCTGTGGCCGGCTTATTTCAGCAAAGCGAAGGGGTGTCGCGTTTGGGACCTCGATGGCCGTGAATATGTCGACATGTCCATCATGGGGATAGGAACCAATATTCTTGGATATGGTCATCCCGAAGTGGATGAAGCAGTGCGCAAAGTCATTGACGCAGGCAACATGTCAACCCTCAACTGTCCAGAAGAGGTTTACTTGGCGGAGCAGCTTATTGAGCTGCACCCCTGGGCAGACATGGTGCGCCTTACCAGATCAGGAGGGGAGGCCAATGCCGTCGCGATTCGCATCGCCCGCGCCGCCTCCGGACGGGACAAGGTGGCGTTTTGCGGCTATCATGGCTGGCATGACTGGTATCTTGCCGCGAATCTTGGGGATGAAAAGACTCTTGCCGGGCATTTGTTGCCAGGACTGGAACCAAAAGGCGTGCCAACCAATCTTAAAAATACAATTTTCCCTTTTAACTATAATACCTTCAATGAGCTGGAGACCATTACAAGTCAGCATGATATTGGCGTGATCATCATGGAAGTATCGCGTAATAAGGGGCCTGAAAATAGTTTCCTAGAGAAAATTCGTCAATTGGCGACGGCCAAGGGCATTGTCCTGATTTTTGATGAATGCACTTCAGGATTTCGTCAGACCTTCGGAGGCCTTCACAAAGAGTATGGTGTGGAACCTGATATGGCGATGTTCGGAAAATCCATGGGAAATGGTTATGCCATCAATGCGGTCATCGGTCGGCGGGCAGTAATGGAGGCTGCGCAATCATCTTTTATCAGCAGCACCTTCTGGACAGAACGAATTGGCCCTACAGCTGCCTTAAAGACGCTGGAAGTAATGGAAAGGCTAAAGTCTTGGGAAAAAATTACCAAAACAGGCCATCAAATCAGAAAAGGCTGGCTGCAATTGGCGGCAAAACATGGGCTTGATGTTGAACTGTGGGGCCTGCCGGCTCTTTCTGGCTTTACAATAAAAAGCCCCCACGCCCTTGCGTACAAAACCCTGATTACACAGGAGATGCTGGACAAAGGTTATTTGGCGGCCAACAGCGTATATGTTTGCACCGAACATTCACCCGACATTGTAGAGGGATATTTTTCTGCCCTTGACTCTGTCTTTGGGTTGATCAAGGCATGTGAGGAAGGACGGGACGTCACGACGTTGCTCAGAGGACCGGTCTGCCATGCCGGATTCAAAAGACTTAACTGAATGAAAACGAGTTCTTTGCCTTCACTTTACATACGTGCAGATGCCTCTCAAAATATCGGTACCGGCCACGTCATGCGTTGCATCGCTTTGGGGCAGGCGTGGCAGGAAAAAAGGGGCCGGGTTGTTTTCATCAGCCACTGCGAAAGCAAAAAATTGCAGGAGCGTATTATCGACGAGGGTTTTGACTTTATCTATATAGAAAATCCCCATCCTCACCCTGCTGATCTTGATAAAACGATTGAAACACTGTCCACTATGCACTATCCACCATCCACTAATGATTGGCTGGTTGTTGACGGTTATCGTTTCGATTCAATGTATCAGAAGAAAATAAAGGAAGCAGGCTACAAACTGCTCTGGATCGACGATTACGGACATGCGGAGCATTATTATGCCGACATCGTGCTCAATCAGAATGTTTCCGCCGAAGCGTCTTTTTACGCCAAACGAGAGCCCGCCACGCGGTTGCTTTTGGGTACCCGCTATGTCCTCCTAAGACGCGAGTTCAGACAGTGGCAGGGCTGGCAGCGAGAAATTCCCGCTACGGCAAATAAAATTCTTGTCACCCTGGGAGGTGGCGATCCCGAAAATGTAACACTGAAGGTAGTCCGGGCATTAAAGCAGGTCGGTAGCTCGGGGCTGGAAGCAAAGATCGTCGTCGGACCCACCAATCCCAATCTGCATACCTTGCAACAGGAAGTTGACGATAACGCAAATATGCAGATTATTACGAACGCAACGAACATGCCGGAACTGATGGCTTGGGCGGATGTGGCGGTTTCTGCCGGGGGAAGTACCTGTTGGGAGATGGCGCTGTTGGGACTTCCCAACATGATTATCTTTTTTGCCGACAATCAGCGACCTATTGCCGAAAAACTACATGCAGACAATATGGCTTTGAGTGTGGGCTGGGGCAGCAAATTAACTATTGAAGATATAACTCAAAGCTTGGAAAAACTCATATGTACTGCACCACTCAGAAAAATATTTTCAATAAATTCCAGAAATCTCGTTGATGGCGACGGGGCGCAGCGGGTTTGTCAGGAAGCAATGTAATCCATTATGAACATTCTGGTTTTGGGCAATGCAAATAAGGATTTCACTGGCTATCAGACAAGCGTTATTTCATGCGCTTATTGGCCAGAGGATGGGAGACGCCCGTGAGCGAGATTATCGGAAAAGGCGTCTTTTATCTGCGGGAGATACGGTCAGATGATCGGGAGAAGATCTATCGATGGCGGAATTCGCCGGATGTTGCCAAATATATGTATACCGATCATCAGATCACAGAAGAAGAGCATAACCGTTGGTTTGATTTAATATTGAACGATAAAGGCCGTAAATATTGGATCATTGTTTATGATAAGAAAGAAATCGGTCTTGTGAACATATATGATATTGATGACCTCAATAAAAGATGCTGTTATGCTTCTTACATCATTAGTCAAAATTTGAGAGGAAAAGGGATAGGAACGCTTTCGGAATATTATATTCTAAGATATTTATTTGAGGCACTGGGATTCAATAAAGTATGTGCCGAGGTTTTTGTATTTAACAAAGCGGGTATCAATGTGCATAAAAGCCTTGGTTTTCAAGAAGAGGGCCTGTTTCGACAGCACAGAGTCAAAAATGGTCAATTTCTCGATGTTGTTGCGTTGGCCATGTTGAGAAGTGAGTGGGATGAAAAGAAACCGCAGATTGAACAGAAATTAAAGGCGAAGGGGATTTTATAAAATGCATGCCTACTCTTGCATTTCAATCAATAATCGGACCATAGGATGCGGAGGCCCCGTTTACATAATTGCGGAAATGTCTGCCAATCATGGTCAAAGTTATGATGAGGCTATCAAAATCATTCATGCAGCTAAAGAAGCAGGAGCCGATGCTATCAAGTTACAGACTTATACACCGGACACCATTACAATCGACTGTGACAACGAATACTTTCGTATTGGTAAAGGAACGCTCTGGGAAGGCCGAAATCTTTATGATCTTTATAAAGAAGCCTATACCCCCTGGGAGTGGCAGCCAAAGCTAAAGAAAGTAGCGAATGACCTAGGATTGGATCTCTTCTCCACGCCTTTTGATGATACGGCAGTCGAATTCCTGGAAAAGATGGATGTTCCCGCTTATAAGATCGCATCTTTCGAGTTGGTGGACATTCCATTGAT
>Ga0302251_1001075_pt1 | contig 18850 bp, 42 predicted proteins | sample AAG_RA_Gln_MG_FD_193534 | JGI IMG/M metagenome (GOLD analysis project Ga0302251, IMG submission 193534) | Enriched activated sludge microbial communities from anaerobic digester in WTTP, New Holstein, Wisconsin, United States - AAG_RA_Gln | ecosystem: Engineered > Bioreactor > Anaerobic >...
CGGGTTAAGGCGGTGGAGGTATACCAGTCCCATATATTATCCCGCTGTGTCCGGCTGTTCGCTTCTTCTGCGTTCTTGTGGGGATCGTCAATGATCAAAAGGTTAGCCCCACGGCCTGTTATTGCCCCTCCCGCGCCTGTGGTGATCATTCCTCCCCCATACCCTTTGATCTCCCAATCTGACGCGCTGGAGCGGTCTGGTGACAGTTCTATCCTGTCAGGGAAGTGGCTGCCCCCGTATCGCTGGATAAGGTCACGGCATTTTCTCCCCCATGAGGTTGCAAATGTGCTCTCGTATGAGGTGAGGATCACACGCTCCCGGGGGTTATGGCCCAAATACCATGCAGGGAAATACTTTGAGAGGAGTTCACTCTTGCCGTGCCGGGGCGGGAGAAATACGGCAAGGCGGGTGAGTTCTCCCCCTGCGATCTCCATGAGTTTTGTATTTATTACCCGGAGGTGTTTGGCGGGCAGCCATTGGCCCGCTGATACAATATATGCCCATTCCGCCGGGCTCATGATGTTGGTGCGGTCAATCATCGGATACGGCAGCGGGGAATTGTTCCTTTCCTTTCCTCAAAGCCTTCTGTGCCACTAACTCCTCAAGGATCTTCTCACGGAGGGCGCGGTATTCCGATGAGCCAAACAGGTCGTGCGGAGTGAGATCAACGGATTCCCCGGGCCTTGTGACTTGTGTGTTTTCGGTAGGTTCTCCCCGGGAGAGGCGCTCTGCCTTCATTGCCACATCAAACATGCGAGTCACATCTGCGGGGGTGAGGTTGAGCGGCTTCTTTTCCTTAACCTTCTGTGCCCATTCGTTGATCTGCGATGCTGCCACGGCTTGTAAATGCTCTGCGAGTTTGATGTGCCGCTTTACCATGGCGATCCGGCCCTTCTCGATCTCCTGCCGGGCGATCTCATCAAGGTGGTTGTCCCATGCGAGAACGCGATCCTCCCACATCCAGCGGTGCGCCCATCGTCTCATGATCTGCCCGCTCTTATGCAACCTCTCCGCAACACCCATATAACTTCTATCGGTCCCTATATCCCGGTATAACTGGAAGGCCTCCCACGCTTGCTCTGACTCTCCCGGCTGCCTCTCCCATGGGAGGCGGGTTTCTCTTTCCCCGCTCATTCTGCTCCCTTCCATTCGTCATGTTCCTGTGCGGTCTGAATGTTCTTGAGGTTGAGGAAAAATTCCTCTCCGCACCCGGGACACACTACAGGGGTAAGGCCCTGATCAGGATCGTGCCCCATGTTTGCAAGGTTCTGGAATATCTTTTCCCCTGCTTTCTCCACCTGCCCGGCTGATACGGCAGGTATCGCTTTTGGCATCGTGCTGTGGCCTTCTGTGGGGCTCACAGGGGCATTCCCTATATCAGGCAGGGGTTCCATGGCATCAAAGAGATCACAGATTTCATCCCCGGTGAAATAATCATCAAGGAATTGGGGTATATCCATGATCTCACGGATCTCCGGAATGAGGAGATCGAGATCCCATTCTGTGAGTTCAGAGGTCCGGTTGTCCACTATCCGGTATTCTTTTGCTTTCTCTGGAGGGAGATCGAGCGTGACGCACGGGATGGCATCGAGCCCTATCTTGAGGGCTGCTTTATACCGGGTATGTCCGGCTATAATAACGCCTTCAAGGTCCACGAGGATCGGGACGTTGAATCCATAGGTTTCAATGCTTTTGGTGAGTGCGTCAATTGCTGCGCTGTTCTTTCGGGGGTTACGCCAATATGGTTTTATGGTCGATATATCCCTTATTAATCCCTGTAGTGCGGGAGGTATTGTTATCGTATTCATGGTTGTGCCTCTTTTTTCTGCTGTAGTATCTGGTTTTTATGAATCCATGCCCGGCTATATTCTGCATTCTCAAAGAGTTTTGAAAACCCTGTGATGTGTTTCAGTCGGATCAGTTCGTCCGGTTCCAATCCTATCTCGTTGCATATGTCGGTGTCTGACCACCCGTTGTCTAACAGTTTGAATACGAGGTTGGACATTCCGGTGACGCTGTGTTTTCCCCGGGCCCTGTTATGTCTCACGGTGCTTGCGATCCGATCATTGATCCCCTTATCAATTACAACAATGGGCAGGTGTCCTTTAGTCCGGGCAAGAATGTCCTTATAGGTTTTCATGACAAAATAGCGGTGGAATCCATCGACTATCACGTATTGGTCATGCTCTTTGTCATAGATCGTGACCACGGGCTGCGTGTAACCGTCCTGCTGGATGCTGACATACAATAATCGCAGTTCATTCGGGGCCACTGAATTAGGGTTATAGGTATTGGGGTGGACCTTCTCAAGGGGCACCCATATCACTTTACTGACGGGTTGATCGGGGAATGTTATTTCCTGCATTTTGCTCCTCCGTGTTTCCGGTATTCGCTTTGCATCTTGCTCCCTTCTTTTGTGGGGCGGGTCCGGTAATTATCATGTTTTACGCCTTCCCAATCGTGGGTGAGGATGCACTGCACTTCTGCTTTGTAATAGGGCTCCCCTCCGGCGGGCTGAAAGATGCCATCAAACCATGTGAACTTTTTATGGAGTTTTTCCCGCTGCATTTCATCCGTGATAAATTTCTCAAGGAGGTAATCCCGGTATTCTTTCCAGTCACGAAACATGAAGGGCAGGGAGTCCACGAAGTAATTCGTTTTATTGAGTTTTCCGGCAGTGTCAATCCCTTTGAGCCTCCGGGTGAGTCTTGCGTATGTTTTCGGGTCAATCTCCTGAAGGTAAAAGAGGTTTTTCACAGCGGTCTCGTGATGGAGGTTGCTTACCCTCATTTCACGGATCGGAACACCATACTGGAAAAGTTTATCATAAATTTTGTTGTATTCCCACTTGTTTGAATGGATGGCTTTCCATACATCGTGGAGTTTCCAATCATAGATCGGGTATGTGGTGATGTGGGTGAGTTTTTTATTCAGGACTTTTCCCCATGGTATGCCCTTATACACATTGCCCTGCACAAGGCCCATGGAACGCAGTGGGGACTCTTCTGCCCGGACTCCGGAGATATATGCAATGGGTGAGTCCGGGGCCAATGCTTTTGCAATGGCAGGGAAAATGTCATGGAATCGATCCGTGCCAAATGTGTTTTCCTTGATTGAGATCGGGTCTTTTGGATGGACCCACTTTTCTTTTTCGGATTCGTCCCAACACTCGAGCCATTGATCATAACTGCTTGTGGCGTTGAATATCTTGATCGGGATCTGATACCAGAGGGGATCAACGTCCGGGTGATACATGATCTTTTTTATCATGTCCACGGTTGCTTGCCACTCTGCCTCTTGGTCAAGGAACATCACCCGGAGTGGTAATCTGTCCATCTCCCGGGCAACGGTGAGGGCGATGTTGAACACTACTGTGGAATCCTTTCCCCCGCTGACTCCGATCACGATGTTATCAAACTCTTGAAAGAGCCATTGAATGCGTGAGGTGGCGGCCTGAAACACGTTTTCTTTAAGGTAAACTCTCATGCTTTTGCCCTGTTGATGATCGTGGTTTCATCAATCGGGTTCCCCATGGTCCAATATTTCCAGCCGTCACAGTAGAAGTAAGTATATGACTTTTTGAAAAACTTCTCTGCCCTGCCGTGTGCCCTGATAAAGAGGACTGCGTTCACGAATGCTGCATCCCCGGGGCCCTGCCTCACGACATACTCATGAGGAATGTGGGCCATAGACTTTGCGAAGGTCCATTTCTTGTGGGCTACAAATGCCCTGAAATCTGTTTCGTTTTGAATCTCCATATCAATCCGCTCCGTCAATGAAAGTGAGTGATACCCGTTTTGATGATCTGCGGGGATCAATGGCTGATTTCCCTATCCTGTGATCCACCAGATTTGGGATCGGGATATACACCCTTTTCTTGATGCTCTTGAGGTAATCTGCCACAAGGTAATCCACTCCTGTAGGGTGCTCCTCTGCCCGTTCCCATCGGGGGTAATAGTTTACGATCTCCCGAGCAATGCCCGGGGGGTAATACGCACAGATGGCTGCGATGAAATTTGATCCCGGGACATATCTACTCCCGATAGTGAGATCGTCCTGTCTCCTTGAGAAGAAATTAATCACATCATTTGGATGCTGTTCAATGCAGGCTGTGGCCTTTGTGAGGAAGTCTTTGCATAAAATGGCATCGTCCTCCATGCCGATGATCGGATCGTCCCCGGCGGCCCGGAGTGAGGCAAGGAAGGCCTCCATGGCATTCCCCATATCAATGTAAAAATACGCCCCGGGTAAGTGTTTCCGGAGGTATTCAAGGTAAGGGGCCCGTTGTGAGATACCTACAATGTGGACCCTTATAGTCTGCATAACTATTGTTATAGACTATGGTGTTATATAACTTTGTTATCTTTTAAGGTCTGACAGAAAAGATATATTTAAAGATTATACTTGCAGTGTATCACATCGTTATACCATGCATCAACGTGGGGACATTGATAACAATTTTGAACGGGGGTGAGGGTCCCTTTTTCTGCGGGGCATTCCACCATTCTCTGTATGTCAAGCCTGCCGCCTTTAAATTTCATGCATCATTCCACCGGGGGCAGTGGATACAGTCGGTTTCAAAGCAGAGGTGACAGATGTGATCCGGATCATCCCGGGGATCATAACTGTCCCTTATCACATACCGGGCTTCTTCCTTCTGCCGGGCTGCGATCTCATTGTGAATGCGGGTTAAGGGGCAACACCGGGAGGGGGTGCCACAGTCCTCACAGCCCTCATCCATCTTTGTTTTGTTGCACCCGTGGAGATCCATCAACTCATCCCGGTAATCAAAAGAGGAGAGTGGCATTTAAAACCCCTCCTCCGGCTCAATGGCTATGACACGCCCGATCCTTTTTCCTTTCTCCTTTGTGAAACGCGGAGGGAGATACAGTGTGCCATCCTCTATGAGGAGCGGATTCTGTCCCGGGAGGCGTGTTACCATGAATCCCCGGGCAAAATACTCGAGTGCTTGAGCATAGCATATCCGGACCCACGGGGCTGTTCTCCCCTCTTCAAGGGCTGCATACTCTGATCCGTCAAACTCTGGTGCCACATCGGTAAGAGAGATGCGGAGAAGGGCTACCATTTATGCCACCCTCTTGTGTGCTGCATAAACTACCCACACGATGAGTGCGTGAGTCTTTCCCGAGAGGAGATCCCTCTTTGAAAGGTGCCCGTCCTCCCTGAATGTTGCATCTTTGCGGTAATATGCTGCGTATATCATTTTCCTACCTACCTTTCCGGGCTTATCCCGGTATAATATATGTTATAACTGTTATAGTATATATAACTATCTCAATGGGTCCAATAAAAAAAGGGTTAAAATACGGTCCCGATTGACACTTTATAAGTGGCGGGCTCAACCTCTGCCATATACATTATGTCAAAATTCCACGTTTCCCCGGGTGCAAGGTCATTCATATTATCCATGAAATTATACACCACATTCCCGCGTGAGTCGTAAAACTTCGCTCTGATCTCCACATAGGATAGGGTTTTCTTTCCGGTATTCTTTGCGATGCCCTTGACTGACCCCATGTGATAATCACCGAAGGATGATTCTGGAACGTATCTGTGGCTGTAGATCGTCAGTCCGTCCTCTGACATGAGGCCTTCCTGCGTGGGTTTTGTTGTGGCTTGTTTCTCTGCTGTGGGGGTTGAATCGGAATAATGGGATGAGGACATGCAGCCCGTGATCGCAACGGTCAAAAGTATAAGGCTTATCAAGCCTGCTATGTGCTTATAGTTCATATAACAGGCTGTATAGAAATTATAGTATTTAGTGGGTATGTTACCCTTCGGACCCATCGGGCCGGATGAGTTTCATTTCTCCATCTGATCGGATCACTACCTCCCACATACGGACTCCCTTTTCTTGTTCCAAATCTTGTTTCATCTTCTGGAATTGCTTATAATCGTGATTGTCTTTCACCCTTACGGCAAACTGAATGTGTGAGGGTTTCGGTGATAGGAGTATCCGGAATACGTGGGGATCTTTATCCGTGAGGGGGACACCTGTTTTTATTTCCTTTCTTGCGGCTGCCATATTATGCCGCCTCCCCTGCCTCTTCACAGAAGAGGGGGGCCCCGTCTGCCACGAGGTATGCAGCATACCGGGGGGTGATCTGATACACCTTCGCGGGGGTAGTCCCTACCCTGCCCACGGAGACTATGATCCCGGCCTGCCTCATCCCGTTGAGTTTCGCGGGGTGGAACGTGATCCCCTTCTCTGTGAGGGATTTACGGGTGAAGGGGCTCGTCCCCACGGCAAGATAAATCTTTTTCACCAACTCATAGAGGTCCGATCCTGATTTAAACAGTATTACCATAGTAGAATATTAGTATAATAGTATTTTAAGCCTATCCAGAGACCCGCTATATTACCTAACTACTATTATTCTATTGTGATTGAAGTCCCGATCTCTTTTGAAATGCTGGAGAGTGCCCGGGATAACGCGGAAAAGTTGGGGGTGCTTAAACAGTCCTTCATGAAGGGGCAAGGGAATTTTGTGGGCTGCCTTGGTGAGGAGATCGTATTAAAGGCGCTCCCCGGGTCTGCCCGAGAGAATACTTATAATTTTGATATTTCTTATTCGGGGTCACGACTTGAGGTAAAGACGAAAAAGACCACTGCCGCTCCGCTCCCTCATTATATGTGCTCTGTGAGTAACCACAATACCCGGCAGGCTGCGGACTTTTATTGTTTCTGCCGGATTCTCTTCACCGGGGGATGGCCTGAAAAGGGGTGGGTGTTAGGGTATATGCCAAAAGCCCAATTCTTTGATCGCGCTGTTTTCATGAAGAAGGGGGAAAAGGAAGGGGATAATGGGTATATCGTAAAAAATGACTGTCACTCTGTGAAGATTTCCGAGTTATACGGGCTTGACAGTTTGGGGCTTGTTGTTGGGGATCAGTCGTGAAATGATCTGATCGTATGTCTCACCCTTCTTTCCAATGTCCTTAAGGGCTTCTACTGTGCTTCGTTTCAATGCAATCGTTGTGCATGGTGACTCTTGATCTGCCATGGTTCTCCTATAGTATAATAGTATTCTACTGGTTTTTATAGGTTATGGGGGTTATTATAACAATTACGGGCCAATGCGCTTGGTGTTTGCGAGATAGTCCACGAATAACTCTTGTTCATCTGCGAAGGCGCAAAACCGGGCCGGGTATGGGCAAAACAGTCCGGCCTCAATGACGGTGCACATATAGAAAAAGACCTTCTGCTCTTTCCCGTCTGCCTCCTCTATTCTTGCAAATTGCTTGAGGCAAAACTCGCACCTGTTGTAGTGAGGTATGATCTTATGGGCTTTCGGGTGGGGCCCCTTCATAATAGTAATAAGAGGGGAGGGGTGAAGGGGGGTGTGTGGTTAATCTTCTTCAGCGGATCGGAGGAGCGGGGCCTTTTGCGTTATGTCTTTCCAGCGCGGGACAAAGTGGGCACAATTCCCACAAAACCACCCTATGATAATCCATTTCTGGATCGGAGTTTTCCACCCCTCTTTCCCGGGCTGCTTCACGTTACAATAGGCAGCCCTCATCACTTCCTCTTTGCAGGCGGGGCAAATCGGCTTTTTATCACTCATGTGGTTATACCTCACGTTATACTGTTGGCTGTATGAAGATAACTTCATCGTTTTCACAATAACACACCTCTTTTCCTCTCCGGAGGGGCCTGCCACAATACGGGCAACAATAATCAGCGGTCCACGATACCTCTTTGAAGAAGTGGATATAAACCGCTTGCACGGGGTTGTATTGGCCCCCGTGGAGGCTTTGCCAGTCTTTGATAAAGTCCTCCGGGGATCGGTATCCTTCTTCCCTGTAATAGCGTTGTGCCACCTCACTCAAGGTAATGGAGTTGATGCTTTGGATCTGGAATACCGATCCGTATACTGCAAACGTGTCCCCGGGTTCTCCCTTCGGGCTCTGCCGGGTTGTGGCCCACTTTTCACCCTGAATACATTTCAGGGCGTTCTCCCGTGAAAAAGCAATACATTTCCTTGTCATAACTTCCCTATGAGAGGGTGGCTTGTTTTGTCTCTCCCTCCCCATAATGCTGTATTTTTTCATCGATCTCTTTGCATACACGCTCAAGCCATGGCACATCGACTGATCCGGTTTCCCGGGCCCTCTTGAGTCTCGTTTCATAGTGCCGTTTATCGGCAAGGAGTCCGGCAAATGTGACGGGGGGTTTCATGGGATCGCCTCAATGGTGATCTTCACCTTTTGCGACCCGGGCCCCTCACGCCATGCCTGTGCAAGGGCTTGCTGAAGAACATTATCATATCCGAGGTGTGAACAGTCCCCTCGTGAGAATATATCTTCCACGACTTTTGGATCTTCGTTGTCCTCCCATAGGAGGGTGCCCACGACAGTGATCGGTTCATCCATGAGAAGGTTCACCCCTCTTCAATTGGTTTATCCTTTCACGGATGCCTTTGATCTCGTCCTGCTTGCGCTTGATCATGATCTCATACCCCTCAATGTTCTCCTCTGTGGTCGGGAGGCATATCTCACGATACACTGAACTCATGATCTCCTCTGCTGTTTGAAGGCGGGGATATACACAACCTCCGGGCGCGGGATCTCCTGTATGGTGCACAGGTCTTTGAGGTTGTCCTTTCCAATGGCCCCCTCTGCTTTAGTGATGGAAATTTCTGCCATCTCTACAAACACGGCGGGGTATTGTTCCCTGAAGGCTCTCTGATTAAGCACTCTTTTCCGGCTGCTGTTCTCTTTTATGGCGTAATCCCCCTCCCTTGCGATGCCCTTCTGTGTGTAATCACTTACAATGAGTTTGAAGGACTCTTCAAGGGCTTTCAATTCGCTGCGTTTCTTCTGGATTTCTCGTGCAATCCAAAAGGCATTTTCAAGGCTGTGGAGTTTGACTTCCTGCGGCCTTTCAAAAATACTGCTTGAATCCATACTTTTACCTACTGTTTCGGCTATAATAATTATTATAACAAAAATGGTATTTATAACTATCTTACTGTGCAGGCTGCCCGATCCAATTGAGGATCTTGTCTCTCCTGTGCTCCCGGTTTCCTGCAAGGAAAAGGATAGGGATACAGAAAAAGGTGGAAAAGGGTTGCATCCTGTCACGGAGGAACTCAAAGATAAATTTCTGTGTCCCCGGGTTGAGGTTCCGGTTTCCATCGTCCTCCAGTGGAAAATACTCATTGATGAACACTACATGCGTGTAAGGGTTCGTGATCACATGCTTGAGAATATCATCCCACGCCATTTGTGCCACTTTCTCTGCCATGCCGGGGTCATTGCATCGATCCATGTAATAATTGAGATATGCCCAATTATCGAACACTGTGCGGTCACTGATGAACTCCGGGCGGGCCTCCTCCGCTGCGATCTGTGCTTTGACGATCCGGTATTGGTTCACATATTGCTGCCGTTGCGGCTCTGAAAACATTCCGGCTACTTCTTTGATCACCGGGAGATGAAGGGCCCCCGTGAGATCGTCCACTAATGTTGATTTTCCCGAGCAATGCGTTCCACAAATTCCTATGCGTATCATGGTTCAACTTCCGTGATGGTGAAATGTTCAATCCTGCTGCGCTGTGCATCAAAGGCGGGCTCAATCAGAAGGTCTTTCCCGTTCTGCTGTTCCCGTATCCTCCGGGCCGTGTCCCACGCTTCCCGGGCTGTTTTGCAATACATGATCGGGTCACTCATACCCTGATCGCCCCGGTGCGGTATCCCTCAATAAATTCCTCAAAGGGCTCCTCTTCTCTTGCAATCCTCTTGAGGTGTTCCCGGGTGTGAGGGAATTTAAGATAATGCCAATGGCTGTCTTTCTGGTTCTCCTTGCAGGCTTGTGAGCAAAAATGCAAGGTTCTTTTCCGGTGGTGGTCCTCAACGGTGATGAGGGCCCCGGGCGGGATCTCCTTCCCGCACACAAAACAGGAGGTCATACCCGGGCCCCCCGGGAATACTTATCCCCTGTAGTAAATACGGGAATTATCTGGTGTCTCCTGTTGATCTCCTCCGGGGTATGCCTGCCACATGCGTAAAAGGTCTGATCCCCTTCGGTGAATACGTGTGTTCCGGACCCACGGAGATCACAGTCTTTCTTGAGCGGGAGAGGCTTGCCACATACGCAACACCGTTTCGGGACTTTGGGGCGGTCCATCTCACATCACCCCGGGAATGAGAACCTTGAGATCACGCTTGATCAGGTATTGGTAATACTCAAGGAGGAGCATTTGCCCGAGGGTGCCCCACGCTCTGTAATAGGGCTCCGGGTTGTAGAAATACGTGAGATAGGGGCTGCCCGTATGAGAGAGGTATTGTGCGAAAAGATCCCGGTCTTTTCCGTCCATCTGATCGGAGTCTAATTCCATGGCGTGTAACATCTCGTGAAGTATCCGGGCCGCGATCTCTATGGAGGATTCTCCCCTCCGGACCCTCACGGATACCCGGGCCTGTGCCATGCCTCCCACGGGGCTTTCCGGCCTGACGCTTGCCCCCGGGCTGTTCTCATCAAAGATGCATATCTGGTGACGTTCATTGGGCCACAGAAACGTATCCTGATCCCATGCAGCGGTATGGCAGAAGTTACTCACCTCTGGCTCATACGGGGCAATAAATGAGAAGGAGAATACCGGCGGGATATACGGGCTTGTGAACCACGCCATTAATTCCCATCGCTTTGCAAGGCTGTGACGGGAATACAGATCAATGATCGTCCATCTCTTGATAAGGTGCGGTTTCATGCTCTCACCAATAGTTCCGCGATCTCCCCGTTGATGATCTCAAGTTGGTCCTGTGCCTGTGTGATCCGCTCCTCAATCACGGACCTGCGGAAAATGAGTTTATCCAATCTCCCGAGGGGGTGAGAAATGCAGCATCGACACCGGGGGGGTTTCATGCGTTCACCCATTCCCTTATGTTCCAATGGGGGACCGGGACCGGCTCCGGGGCGGGATCTCTCAATAGGTGCGAATCTACATGTGCGCTGTCAATCCGTCCCGGGAAACTATCATCAATGCACTCAAATCCCCACTCAACCATATCCTCAAGGCTTTTCATGGTCCGCACATACGATCCGTCAAACTTGATCCGGCCTGACAGGGTGAGAGTGGTGGTGAATGGCATTGAGTCCATTATGATCGGCCCTCCTTCGCTGCCTGATACCGGGCTTTCCTGTATGCTCGCTGTGCGTTCCGGATCTGGTATTTGCGGATCTCCCGGGCCTCTTCCCTTGCGGGGGTTTCCGGGTCACAGTATCGGCACATCTGCTTTCCCGGGGCCATGTAATGATCATAGCATACCGGGCAAATCTGAAGGCCTTTGTGTAGGGCGCGATGGCATCGGTTACACAGGGCGATGCAGCCCGAGAGAAATATCCTGATATAAGAGGGCTTCCCGTAATCCTTCAGGGATGGATGGTGAGGGACTTGAGAGGGTTTTTTGCACCATTGACATACCGGATATTTGGTGAGGAAAAGTTTTTTGAAGAAGTCCCACTCAACGGATTCCCATATCTCCCCAAGAGCCTCCCGCCTGTTCTCTGTCCGGATCTCCTCCGGGCACCGGGTCACTTCTCTGCCCCCTCATTGGTGAGCCTCCCCTGTGCCCACCCTGCGGGCTTTGCAGGTTTCTCCAAGGGGTTCCGGGGCGGGGTTTTCCTCATGTTTGCCTGATGAACAATGAGGAAAGGGGTTGTGAGGTTTACCCCCATAGTGACCCCTGTGCCAAATGTGACATACAGGAGGTCCACGAGGGCATCAACCATAGCCTCCCGATCATTCTGTGCGGCTGCGGTGACAAATTCCGCTGCCTCCTCTGTGATCAGGCGGGCCCGGAATAGGCGGGTTTCTGTATCGAAGTCCTCAAGGTTTACGGCATGGCCCATCTTTTTGTGAAACTCCTCAACCAGTTTTTGAAGATCCGGCCCCCTGTCTTTACTCTCGAGCTCGACTTCAAGCACCCAAGTCTGCCCTAATACCTTCGTGCCGTTGTCCTCCACAACCCTGTTAAGTAAGGTTCCTGCGGATGAGGCATTCGCAACACCCCATTCATCCCAATCGTGGTTCGCGGTGTTCCCGTCGAACGTGGCTTTGAAGGTGAGCACATTATTGGACCTTGTGGGGTATCCGGTATACTTGCATACGTGTTCGGTCATGCTGCCCCCGGTATTAGGGTGGCCCAATCCTGTGCAGGAGCGGGCTTTGTGATCTTCTGGAATGGTGGGGGGTTGCTTGCCGGGCGGATCGTTTTGGGGATAAATGCAGCGGGCTTTTCAACGATCTCCCCGGTCAAAACATCATACCGGGTGCGGTCCTTTAATTCCTGTTGTTTCCCGGCATTCCATCCCCCCACCTCTTGCAGGTATCCGGTCACGCGGCTTATTTGAACAACATCATGGCTGCCACACTCCGGGCATATCGGGGCGCTGCATAGGGGGCAGTAGGTTATTGTCTCAAGGATTTCATGTGAACAATTGCAGTGATCGAGCGGACACATCTCAACGATCTCCCCCCCGCACTCCGGGCAGGCTTTGATCGTTTTATCGACTGTCCACGGCCCTTGCTTCTCCTGAATCACCCGCTCTACTGTGTCCTTCTGATGCAGGATCGTTTTACATGTGTGGCACTTGTATCTCTTGAGTTCTCCGGGCAATACAGGGAAATACGTTTTTAAGGGTTTCCCTGCGTATTTCTCAATGATTTCCTGATTTTTCAGAGTCCATGCTATCACGTAATCACACTTCCATAAAGTATTGACTTTTTCACTCCGGAGTGTAAGATAGGTGTTTGGCTGCTGCCTCTCTCATTCTCATACGCTCCTGCTGCTGCGGATCTCTTGTGACTCTCTGACATTCCCGGCAGTAATTGTGCCTGCCGTCTGATTTCCGGAGATTCAAAGAGAAATCTGTTGAGGGCAGGGTCTTATGGCACATGCCGCACTCTTTGGAGAATACCGGCATAGCGTCCGCTTCTGCCCGGGTCATTGACATAATTGGGCCCTCCGGACCAATTCAAGGAAGGTGTCCCACTCCAAAACGGCAAGTGGGGCAGTCCGGTTTTTCTTTATCACGAGGAGTGGATCAAGGCCTATCTTTTCGGCATTGGTGGAGGCTTGTTTCCACCATGACCACAAGGAGATAGTTTCCTGTGCTTTTGCCTCTACACCGAAGGGGAATTTATCCCGGGATGCGGGGGAGAGATAAAGATCGCACCCCCCTTGACCCATCGCGGTTGAAAGTATGTCCCCTTCATTGATCTGGAGGGTGCTCACTATATCGCTCCTTAATGCCTGTTGGAATACCCTGCCCTTTGCTTTCCGTGTCTGCGGGGTGTTCGCGGTCATTTCCACCCCCACTTTCTTTCAAGGAGATATAGGGCAAGCAATACGACACATACGGAGATGAGCACGGCTGCCGCGTATGTGCACATCTTCTCTTCGATCATTGTGCCCCCGTTGGGAGGGATAATTTGCTCTGGTGGTGGTCCTCCCGGGCCCTTGCCGCTCTCTCTTCTCTGCGATCAATCTCTTTGCAAATATCACAGAGGGGGGTGTCACACTCAACAATGGCTTTGCATCTCTGGCAATACCCGGTGAGAGGGATACGATCTCGAGTGATAAGGCTGTGGACCTCTGCGATCTTGCTCATGCCTCAACTCCCTGCGGTATCCTGTAAAACCTGACATACGGGGCTTTCTTCCCGTCAAATTTCGGGTAGGTGAGATCCGGGCGGGTCTTGAGATAGTTCACGATATACCGCTTGAGTTGAACCTCCGGATCTTTGAATCCCTGCTGGATGAGGTTGTGGATAAAATCCGGGTGCTCCTCTTTAAATTGGAAAACTATCCCGTCCCGTGAAAAGTTGTTCCGGTCACTGCATTTTTCCAGATAGGTTTTCACCCATTCTGTGACATGCACATCTGTAGGGTTGCAGGCTTTGATCCCTTTCTTAATACCGGCCTTCTTGTATTCCATCATGCACTTCTTACAATACCCGTGCGTTCCGAGTCGTTTGCCGGGCTGATGGGTAAAGGCAGTGAGGGGGAGGTATTCCCCGCAATTGGAACACTTCTTCAGGATTGGGGTCTCTGCTTTGGGTGAGGTGTCTGATGCTTCTGCAATGCTCTTGTGGGCTGCTTTGGCCTCACATTTCTTATCGCAGTATATCCGGTTTCGTTGTGCGGGGCAGTCCTTCATTTTGAAGGTTCTCCCGCACTCCGGGCACACCCGCTCAATGGTGAAGGCGTTCATGATCGGGAGGCCTCCACTTTCGACAAGTATTGATCAATCGTTCCGGCAAGGGCCACCCATAGGGCCTCTTCTTCCTTGCACATGTTTGGGGGGTGCGTATCTGTGGGGGCTCCTCCCACCCATAGATCAGCCTCAATATATCCCAACACCTTCGACACCCGGCGCTTGATCATCTCGTTGAAATGATCCTTTTCCAGAGGGGTGAGGTCCGGGTATTTCCCTTTGAGGCAGGCTATGTCATTCTCTGCAAGGTTATTGAGGGCTTGATTCTCACGGGAGATGTGGAAAAGGATCTCATCCCTGATCTTCATGCCGTCCTTATACAACTGTTCAATATCTGTCACTCTGTTGCCTCCCGGCTGATTGACTCGTAATAAATGAGTTTTATCCATTGCTCAAGGGGCTTGAGGTTCCCCGAGGTGTGATACTCAAAAGCCTGCCCATCTACCATCTTTACGTGCTGCCGCAACTCATCACGGACTGCCTTCAGGAAGTCCGTGGTGGCATCCAGTGGGCCGCTGTAGGTCTTTTGTAGCCTTTCGTAAAGTTCCGGGGCCCGGTGCTGCTGTGGGGCCAATATAACGGTTAGGGCATCGAGTGGGTCCGGGCCATCGGGTTCCGGTGGGGCGTTGTCTTTCTTGACTGATTCCCGGTATCTCTCCCGGTCCTCTGCCATCTGATCAGCCCGGGCCTCTGCCCTCTCCTGATTCTCCCGCACCCGGTCAAGGGCATCGTCTATCTGCCACCCCATGAGGCGCTTATATTTCCTCACATCATCCGGTGAGAAGGCAGGGTTCCCGCTCTGGATTGCATCTAAAATGAGGGTGTCCATTCCGAGGTTGAGTGCGTCCGCAATGCTCTTACCCAATTTCTGAATGAGATCCTCTTTGTAAGTCTCAACCCACACCGAAGTGCGGCGGGGGGAGAGATACTTGGGTGGGCGGCCCCGGGTCATGGTGATCCCCTCAATCCCCTCAATGCCTGTATCCTTTCCCCTATGTTTTGGTAGGGGTGGAGGGCATTCATGTGGGCGATGGCCTCTTTCAGTTTGACCGTCTGCCGCTTTCCATCCGGGTTGATCACTACCGGCTTCATGCTGCGCTCCCCTTGCAGTAGGTGACGGCTACGATCTGCCGTGAGATCGCAGTATATCCCCGGCTCTTCATGTGGGCTGTGATCAGGTGTTTTACCTGTTTTGGTGTCGCTGTGCGGTCCCCTCCGAGCGATCCCATCACATGCCAATAAATACGGGATCGGTGGATATGCCCGGGCTCTTGAGGGTTGTGAGAGAGGTATTCATCAACTGCCGCGTTCACCTTCTCTTCAAGAGGATTCATGGCCTGTGCCCCCCGGCCCTTATTGAGTGGTGGTAAAACCTCCCTGTCTTGGTGTATCCCTCTTCACGGAGCGCGGTTTCGATTGCCCGGATTCCCTGCTCGTAAGTGAGAAGTGAGAAAACCGGGTATTTCTCCGGGCTCTCTCTCATCCCGAAGTGTGCAGCGGGGATAGTGAGTGCATAGGGGTTCGTTTCCTTGAGGTATGCCCGGATCTCCTCTGCTGCCATGCCATCAACTGTGGCTACTCCTTTGAGAAGGGAATTAAGGCATACTCCGGATAACTCACTCACGGACTGTTGAAAGGCTGCCCGGGCGCTGTTAATGTGGGCAGGGGTGACGTTCATTTCCCCACCTCCCGGGACTGCATCCACTTTGTGAGATACTCTGCGGTCTGAATGGTGCGGATCGCAACCTCTTTGATGTAGGTGTCTGCCGGAATGCCCTTCTTCTGTGCATCGTTGATGTAGGCAGATACCACAATGGTGCGGGCGCTGTCCAATACGGAGAGTGATACCTGTGAGAGGTTGCCCGGCTGCGGTGCGTCCTTGAAAAGTTCGGGGACTCCCGCGGGTGGAACGGTTGCAGGTTTCTCCTTTGGAAGGGTTGAGGCCTTCTTAAAGTCCGTTGCCGGTGCTGCTGTGGCGGGTTGCTTGTCTCCGGTGATGCTCTGCTGCCCGGGCCCCTTTTTCTCTGATGCCGGTTGCTGCGGGGCAGTGGTTGCGGCTGCCGGGGCTGCGGTGGTTGTCTCCAATGATCCAGAGGGGTATTTCGCTTTGGATGGCTTGATCCGGATGATCCTGCCGTTCTCAATGGTGGCTTTGATCTCCGTGCCGGGCCGGAGAAGTTCCGCGTATATGCTCTCTGATGAGGCAACGGGGAAAGACTCTGATCCGGTCTTGATGATGTAATCACCATTCTGGAGACTCTTTGACTCAATGACAAAGATCCTCTCTTCACTCATGGCGGGCGGCCCCCTTGACGATCTGGTTTACGGTGGCCTCAAGGCGCTCATTATATTCCTCAACCTTGTGGATGGCCTCCTCATCTTTCCTCCTACACTCATCATCTGCCTGCCCTATGCGTGCAATGATGGCAGGGAGTGATCCTATGCCGTCCCCGGTGACTACTACATCAAACCGCTTGTTGCCGAGTGTATGAACTTCTGCCCGCGGGTATACCTCTTTGAGCGCCTTTTTAATGTCGTGTTCGGTATAGATGGTATCACACTCAATCGTCACCCCTCCGATTCCTTTTGGATGGGTAAAGGGGAACATGTCAGTGATCCTGACACTCATAGTATCCCCCGGAGCGCGGCCTCATTCCCGGGCGTGTGTTCAATCGTCCGTGCAAGAAGGGAGAAAACCTTTTTATCCTTTCCTTCAAATACTGTGTGTGCTGATATTGCCGTATCAGCGCAGTTACCTACCAAATCGGCTTTTATTTTTTGTGTCATTTGTTCACCCTTGCGGTCCCATTATCGATCCATCTCTGCCACACATGGGCTGCGAGCGGGTTTACTTTCCACATCGCTAATAGGATACTATTATCAATTTCCTTCACGGGATACCTCCGGAGAGGATGAGTAGTGGCCCTTATCGGCCCGTTCTGCGTGATACCCTTTTATCATGCTCTATTCATCCTCTCTGCCTTATTGGCAGAATACTATTATACTATTTCCTATTTAAGGCTTTATATTTGTAATTGTGGGCTATTATTATCCTATTATTCAAAATTATGGTTTTTATAATGAGTATAGGATTATGTAGGGTTCCGCTATGGATGGGTTTTATAAGTATTATATGGAATCTAATAACAGGATGGCAAGAACGGGAAAAAGCACTATTCAGGTAATGTTATCCCCATCTGTGATTGATGAAGTTGAAAAACTCGTGCATGAGGGGAGATACGCTTCAGTTAGTGATCTTGGAAATTGTGCGATAAAATGTATCTAATAGGGTTTACGTTTCTGGCAGGTGTCAAGTATTCCTTGACTGCTGATTTGTATATTACTAAAATATAGGTAAAATGTTGCATTTTAGTATTTTGTAAGGGTATATCCTTCCAAAAAAGGGGATTATGTATGGGTATACCCTGACATTCTAACAACTGATGTCAACATCCGCTCCCAGAAACAAAGAACCCCTCTTCTGGGAAATCGAGTTCTTTTAATCTGCTTTTTACTGCATTCGTGAGGATTGATACAATAAGATCCCCTCTCTTATCGAACGCCATTGAGTGTTGCCCGTATAGCTCAACTTGAATTTCAATCCTGAAATTATCGCTCATCTTTACCTCCTACAATCTCCTTGAAGTCTCTTACTAAGCCGTTGATACTCTGGATTTTCGAGCACATCTGTATTTCCAGAATCAAAAGACCTGCGAAAGATCCTCATTTTGCAGGCAATTTCGGGGCTGTATCCCATTTCAATTAGTTTTTCCTCGTCCATGCTTACCACCTTTACCTCCTACAGATCCTCTTCGGGTTCATCCGTTGCATAGGCATATCCCGTTTCCAACATTATACAGAGAGGGTCGAAACAATTTGTTTGGCCTGTGTTGGGGCAGGGGTCGCCCTCTCCAAACTCCTCTGCATACTGGCAATAGATCCTCATCTATACCTCTTACAGATTGAAACTACAATTTACTGTATCATCCTCAATACCCTCATGGTAGTCACAGTCTTTACAATCTATGAGGTCTTGGTATCCCTCAAATTCTGGATTGGGGCAATATACCCGTTGTTCGATTTCAACTCTTCCCATTTTCTCACCTTGACGTTTTACAATCTGTTGTTTGGGAATTATATGGGAATTTTCCCAAAGATTTCTCAATCATCTTTACCTCTTACAGATACTTTTTATGGTGTTTTTATGGGACTTTATGGTGTTTTTCCCATAATTTCCATAATCGTTTTTCATAATCTGGCTCATATTGGCTCCTTACCCTCGGAAGTCTCTTGGTAAGGGGGGCTCTTCTGGTGGATTTGAAAGGAATAATGCGGAAAGTGGGCGCTGAAGTAGTTCCGCAAGTTTTTCTGCTTTTTCGAGAGGGAGAACAATATCCTCCCCTTTGTTGATAGCAGTAAGAAAACCCTCTCTATCAATCCTTTTTGTGAAAAGGGATTCTGAAACCTCTTTGCTTGTCCATCCTCCTGATCTCAATAACCAATCAAAGACAGGTCGCCTTATACAGAGTTTTAAGGGAACTTTGTGCATAGGCTTACTTCCTACAGATTGCCGCTTTAAGGGCATCGGTTTTTGTTCCTAATGGACAGG
>Ga0302251_1001078_pt1 | contig 18821 bp, 16 predicted proteins | sample AAG_RA_Gln_MG_FD_193534 | JGI IMG/M metagenome (GOLD analysis project Ga0302251, IMG submission 193534) | Enriched activated sludge microbial communities from anaerobic digester in WTTP, New Holstein, Wisconsin, United States - AAG_RA_Gln | ecosystem: Engineered > Bioreactor > Anaerobic >...
TGAGGGAGGTCAGGTACCCGCCGAGCAGGTGGCAGCTGCTCTGGGAGCTGCGCGCGGCAGGCGTGCGCGTGATGGAGGCGCTGGTGTTGAGGGGCATGGATCCGATAGTCCACGGCAGCGCGGCCCGGGGGGACGTCGGTCCCGCGAGCGACGTGGATGTGCTGGTCCCGGAGGCCACGCCGTCGATGATGGTCGAGGGGGCGCTGGCGGCGGCAGGGATAAGTTTCGCAAAGAGGGAGATCGCCCAGGCGACGCCCGCCCATGCGGTCAAGGCGATAATCCATGTTGACGAGAAGGTCAAGCTGACGTTCCCTCTCGTGCCGCTCAGGGGGAGGGAGAGGGACTTTTACAGGTTCGGCGGGGAGGTGGGCATCTCGGCGATGAGGGGCAGGATGCGGGCGCCCGGCGTCGACAAGAGGCTCATGATGATAATCCCGACCGAGGCGGGGCACTACGAGGTCTCGGCAGTCGGCAACGCCACAGAGGTGGCGAGGGCGGTCGGGGTCAGCCTCGAGACGGTGGAGGAGAGGATCAGGGTCCTGACGAGGAGGGACGCGGTCGGCAGGACGGGGGTCTACTTCAAGGAGGAGGTTCTCGACGACGAGACCTTCGAGGGCAAGCTTGCCGCGAGGGCGGGGGAGGACCCGAGCCTCCGGAGGCTCCTGCAGCGCAGGGGCGCGGGGCGGTGAGGCGGAGCGCTGGATGCGGCGTTAGAGACCTGGTTTCTAAACGATTGCATGTGGAGCTTAAATATCGGGTCTAGGCACGGGGCGAAGTCGGTTTTGGCAAAGGCAATCATGTTGATTGGGCTGCTCGTAACCTCGCTGTGCGTCTTCTCGTGGCTTGTGGCTCCGGTGGGCGCAGACCCGGATGGCGGCGGAGGTGTTGAAGACAAGTTCCGGTCCACTATAGAGGGGTGGGTCTCGCTCATCCAGTCCAACGTCCTGTGGATCTCCGAGGCGATTACCGGGCTCGTGAGGGGCGTGATCAAGGCAGTCTATTTCATCGTCGGCTTGGCCGGCTTCCTCATGTGGTCCTCCGGCGTCTCCAAGTACTCGGGCAAGCGCCTGGTGCTTGGCGCGGCGGCTATGGCCTTCGTATCCGAGGTCCTCCTCTGAGGCGGCGGGGTTTATTAGCAGACCGCGGGATATCCTTCCCCATGGCAGGCGGGATGCCGAGGGGATGCGAGTCATGCCTCAGAGGGGCGAAGCTGGTCCTCTTCGTCACCGGCGAGTGCGAGAGCGCGTGCTACTACTGCCCCCTCAGCGAGAGGAGGAAGGGCCTCAACGTGGTCTATGCAGACGAGGTGCCGGTCGAGACCGACCTTGACATAATACTCGAGGGCAGGGCGATAGACGCGGAGGGGACAGGCATAACCGGCGGCGACCCGCTAATAAGGCTGCCAAGGACGCTGAAGTTCATAAAGCTCCTCAAGGGGTTCTTCGGGCCGGACCACCACATACACCTGTACACCAACGGCAGGCGGGCGAGCAGGCAGGCGCTTGCCAAGCTGAAGGCTGCAGGTCTAGACGAGATAAGGTTCCACCCGGCGAGGCGGGACTGGGGGAGGGTGGCGGAGGCGAAGGCGCTCGGGATGTATGCGGGGGCGGAGGTGCCGGCCATCCCGGGCGGTGCGGTCGAGGTGGAGGAGTTCATAAGGTACCTTGCCTCGGTGAAGGCAGACTTCATAAACATCAACCAGCTCGAGTTCTGCCCCCAGAACGCGTTCCAGTTGCGCCAGAGGGGGTTCAGAGTAATGGGCGGGTCGATGGCCGCCGCGGAGGGGAGCGAGGAGGCGGCGATGGAGGTGGTCAGATGGGCTGAAGCGGAGGGGATCGGATTCCCGGTGCACTACTGCCCAAGCTCCGTCAAGGACGCGGTGCAGACGAGGGGGAGGCTCGCCAGGAGGGCGGCCAACGCGGCGAGGCCATGGGAGGAGCGGCTCGAGGACGGCACGGTGGGGAAGTTCGTCGTCGGGCTCCCGGGAGCTACGGGCAGGCCAGCAAAGTGCATCCTTGCCAGGGCAGTGGGCGCCGACGCGTCGCAGGTCGGGGTGGCGGACGACGGGAGGGGCGTGGAGGTCCCCAGGCGCCTGGTCGATGCGGTCCGGCTTGCGTTCCCTGATGCGACGGTGTCGTACGTCCAGGCATACCCGACCGCGGCGAGGGACAAGTTCGCAGAGTTCCCCTGCTGACGGAGCCTGTCCGGCGCCTCATGAGCCGCCCTGCGACACGGCGAACCGCAGGATCGCGGCGATCCCGCCCATGTTGGCGAGCTGCCTGCCCTTCTCATGCTCCCCGCCTATGAAGAAGACCCGGCCGCCGTAGCGCTCGACCTTCTTGGAGAGGGCCTCTATGCCCCTGCGCTCCTCGGGTGGTATCGACTTGAGGAGCTTCTCGGAGACCAGCAGCGACTCGACTGCCCCCCGGTCGACGGTCCTCTCGACGTCGGCGGCACCGTAGCTGACCATGTTCGGCGACTTGGAGAGCCTGGAGAGGAACTCGTCGACGAGCCTAGAGTCCCTCAGCATCGTCGAGTCCTCCATGAGCTTCGAGAGGGCGCCCCGCGCCATGACCTCCCTGACCCCGGGCTCGCCGGTGCTCGAGGTGTTCTCCTCGAGGACCTTCGCGCCCTTCAGCCTCTCCCTGAGAACCTTTGCGAGGTCGTTCTTGGTGAACCCCGGGCCTGCCGCAACGATGGCGGCCGGCTCCCGCTGGAGGAGCCTAGAGACCTCCTCCGCTATCGCGCCGAAGTACTTGGACTTGAGCGCCGGCCGGTCGGATGTCTCGACGTACTTGCCGGGTATGTGCGAGCTTATCGTAAGGATCTCGTCCATCTGGTAGTCCCGTATGAGGAACAGGGTGGCGTCCTGGTCGTCGAGCGTGATCGCGATGACCTTGGGGCGCGACCTCGATGCGGCCCTCTGGAGGCGCTCCTCGTGGAAGGAGAGCCACTCGCCCTTGGTGATCCTGATGCGGTCCCTTATCCCAACCGCGAAGGCGTGGAAGGAGCCTTGTATGTTCATCTCGTCGGGTCCGACCGTGACGCGCCCCTTGATCCGGAGCTTCTCGGTGAATGTCTGGAAGCCCATGTCCTCGACGGAGATGCACAGGAAGACACGCCGCCTGCCGCCGCGCTCCTCCTCTGCGCCGCGGGAGACCTTCACCTCGCGCATCGTGTACCCGCATACCGAGTCGCCGCGGTCGATTATGTTGTAAAGGTGCCAGAGGTCATCCGAGTCCTCGACCTCCACCTCGACCGTCCCATGCTTGCGATCGGTCTCGATTATACGCATCGGGCGCACCAACAGGAAGTATGTTATATTCGGCTTCAATAAGATATCCATTGTGCATTGAGATGGCGAGGCAGGCGGCGGACCATGGCATAGCGATCAGGGAGGCGAACCTGGCGGACATCGATAGGATAGCCGAGATAGAGGATGCCTCGTTCCCCGACCCTTACCCCCGGGGACTCCTGAAGGCGTTCCTCTACATGCCCGGCGCTTACATGGTTGCGACGGACTGCGGAACGATCGTAGGATACACCATTGGGATAATCAGGCACAGGACGCTGGGCCACCTCGTATCGGTCGCAGTGGCTCCCGGCAGCAGGAGGGCGGGGGTCGGCAGGGCGCTCATAGGGGAGACGCTGGCCAGGCTGGCGGATGCCGGTGCCAAGAGGTTCATGCTCGAGGTGAGGGAGTCGAACGCACCTGCTCTAGGGCTGTACAAGAGGATGGGGTTCTCAGAGGCTGGAAAAATAGAGAAATACTATGCCGACGGCGAGTCGGCGATAGTGATGGAGCTCAACGGGAGCTCAGGTTCTCGAACGTGAGTATGGTTATGTTCTGCGGGCGCTTGGCTATGTTGCCGATCCTGGCGCCGATAAGGAACGCCACACCCTTGTTGTTCGAGATGTCGAGCAGGCGCTGCGTGATCACGCCGTCGAAGATTACGGCGTGGAACTTCTCCTCAGACGACTGGAGTACCTCTGCGAGTTCGCGTACCGCAACCTTCTGCTTCTGCTCCCACGCATCGTCGACGAGTATCGCCTCGAGGCTGCCCTGAAGCGGGTCTATCATGGCCTTGACCTTTGCCATGTCGACGCCGGGTATCGCTACAGGCTCGGGAGCCCTCTCCTCACTGGGCGCAGGCTCCTGGACCTCGGCTTGCGGCGCCTGCTCCTGAGGCTGCTCTGGGGGCTGCGCAACCGCTTCCTGCTGCTGCGCCTCGCCCGCATACCTCGCCTCTGCCTGAGGCTCCGGAATCTGCTGCTCCCTTGCACGATCGCGCCTCTCCTGCGGATACCTTCTTCCGCGGTCGCGTTCCCGGTCCCGGTCCCGATCGCGCCTGTCGCCGCGGTCATCCTGTGAGGGCTCGCCCCTCTTCTCGCCGATCATGAGCTGGTACTGCTCGGTCGGAACCTTTGAGCGGAGGCACTTGGCTAGCTCCTTCCCGGTCAGGTCCTCGACCTCCTTGCCGTGCGGGGCCCTCGCGATGTAGTCGATATCGGCCACCTGGAGGAGCTCCCTGAGGATGAGCTCGCCGCCCCTGTCGCCGTCCACGAAGGCTATGAGCGTCTTCTTCTTGCTCAGGTCCTTGATCGAGTCAGGGACCGACGCGCCGTCCATGCCCACGATGTTCTTGTAGCCGTGCCTCAGCATGTTGACGACGTCCGCCCTGCCCTCGGTTATTATGACCGTGTCCGACTTGTCGACGTCCGGGCCGCATGGCAGGTTGTCTGCCCCGTACTTGCCTATCTCGTGGACGCGTACGGACTTCATGATCTCCTCGGACAGCTCCTTGATCTCGAATGCTCCTTCGGTCTCCCAGTGGACGAGTATGTCCCTCGCCCTGTCGACTATCTTGCGGCGCTTCTCCTCCCGCACGTCCTCGATCTTCTTGATCTCGACCTGCGCGGAGCATGGGCCGACCTTGTCGATCGTCTCCACTGCGGCCGCGACTATCGCGGTCTCGACCCTGTCGAGGCTGGAAGGCAGGATGATTACGCCGTAGGACTTGCCGGACTTGGACTCCATGTCCACCTGTATGCGCCCTATCCTGCCGCTCTTCTGGAGCTCCCTGAGATCGAGCTCCTCGCCGAGCAGCCCCTCGGTCTGTCCGAAGATTGCCCCAATGACGTCAGGCTTGTCTACAACACCGTCTATGTTTATTCCAGCATAGATAGTGTACTTTGCTGTTGTTGGCGTGCCGCCCATATGAACCACCTGGAAAAAAGCGGGTTAGGCCTCCACATGGCCTGCGGCACAGAGAATTTTTTCTCTGATATAAGTTGATAACATATTAATCATGACTCCTAAATCAATAACACCTGATTCATATTATGCGTTTTAGTTCCTATAACATTAGGAACTTAAAAAAACTTAAAAACCTTCCTATCGGCACACCCCGGCGAAGCCGGTCTTCTCCATCGCCTCTGCCGCCTCCGGGACCCGCTTGAAGTAATCACGGACGGGCGACAGGGTTGAGACGAGGCCGCTGGTGACGGCGTTCTTGAGGTCCATCGGGTGCAGCCTCCCCTCTCGGTAGGCGCAGATCAGCTCCTCGGAGGTTGCGTAGGATACGTCGCCGCCGTACTTGGCGGGCCTCGTCACCGTCAGCGGGGTGTCCCTCATGAGTATGTGCCTAGCGATCTCGATGATGGGGTTCCCCTCGACCTCCTTCGGGGGGCAGTAGGCGTTGTTCAGCTTCGCCTTGATCTGCTCCGGCGAGTCGTGGATGAATATGCACGTCTCCGGCCTCGACTTGCTCATCTTGCCGTCGATCATGGCGGCGTCCGCATCGCCCTTCATGTCCATCCTGCCCGCCCCCTGCAGACCGGAGAGGAGCGGTGTGTGGACGGCCACAGGCTTCCGGAGGCCGTAGTGCTCCGCGACCTCCCTCGCCAAGACATGCGCCCGCCTCTGGTCCATCCCCCCGAGGACGAAGTCGAGCTTCAGGTAGAAGATGTCCTCGACCTGCATGCACGGGTAGATCAGCTTCGAGAAGTCGACCTGCGTCTCGTCCTCCTTCCTCCCCATGATCGTGACCGCCCGCTTCACCCTCGAGAGGGAGAGCGTCTTGCCGACCTTTATGATCCCCTCCCAGTAATCCTTGCTGCCGACCATCGCATCTGCCTTGATGAGGTCCACCCGGTCGAGGTCGACGCCCAGCGCCCTTAGGCAGTGCTCGATGTAGGCGGCGCAGGACTGGATCCTCGCCATGTCGCCCCCGAACTTGTCGTTGATCCAGGCGTGCCATGTGGCCTCCAGCAGGGTCATCTTGATGCCGGCGTCCATCATGTCCTTGAACTTGTTCACCCAGATCATCCACCCGAGGTGGAACATCCCCGAGGGCTCAAAGCCCAGGTAGCCGCGGGGCGAGGCGTTTGTCTGGAAGATCTCCTCTGCGTCCTCCTTCGTGATAACCTCAAGCGCGTTCCTTGCGACCAAGTCGACCTTCTTTGATGCGTCCATTAGATGAACCCTCTGGGCGGCGGGATTGGTTTACGGTCTTACGCTATGCTGAACTGCGTTTTACTCTTTTTGGTCTGCGGACGGATGCAGGCTGCCGTGTTGCCCGGTGCTAACACCCAGCTTCACAGAGGGACGTTGCATCCCGCTAGGCAGGGCTCTCTACACCGGGTGATGTCCGGCCGCCTGCAATATGAGATGGGTAGGAGGTGACCTTTTTGGCTTTCGAGGTCGGCGACGGCACCGGGAGGCTCAGATGCCCGCAGAATGGAATAGCGGGGCTGTTGCAGGTGTGGGTTAGGTCTCGTTCATCGCCGAGCTCTCGCCCTTGCTCGCTTGACTCCTGTGACCTGCTGTGTCGCCCCGCAGTGCTCCGCTCCCGACTTCATCGCACAGTAATCCATGCGCCAGACCTTAAGATAAGCTTTCCAAGTTCAGGAGAGGGGACATGTCTATCTCCAGCAGCAGCACCGGGCAAGTCATGCCGAAGTTGACGAGGACCTGGGGGGAGGTCTCGCCTACCACCCCGACATCCATGCCGTCCACAGAGACCTTTGCGGCGCGCCCGTCTATGAATGGGGGGGATGAGAGGGCGGAGAAGCGGGCTTCCTTCGAGAGGCCCCTGAAGAACGCAGACACCACGGCCTGCATCTCCTCGAAGCTGAGCTTGTCGTCGCTTATTGCGGCGCCGAGATGGGCGATGTTCTCCGGCCTGCCGCCGCGCTCCTTCACCACTGCCCCGTACTCGAATATCCTCTGCGGGTAGTCGATATGGGTGTTCATCCCGAGGAGCTGGAGCAGCTTCGGCAGCAACGTATCCCTGAGCACGGTGTACTCGAGGGAGACAGGCTTTATGATCTCGATCAGGTTCCTCTTGGGCAGCATCGGCCTCTCCTCCATCACCTCCCTGCTTGCAAGGTGGTATGTGGAGACCTCCTGGAACCCCATCCCGATCATCAGGTCCCGGACGCGGGAGGCGAGCCTAGTCCCCGGGAGGGGCTTGCCCACGGTCAAGAGGCGCGGGAACTCCGGTTCTATCCTGTTGAGCCCGTATGCGATGACGACGTCCTCGACGAGGTCGACCTCGTGCAGAACGTCGACACGGTATGGCGGAACCGTCACCTCGAGCGCCTCGTCCTTTGGCTTCGAGGCGGCATAGCCCATGCGCTCCAGAAGCGACGCCACCGCGCCTGCGGGCATGTCAAGCCCGGAGTAGGTCCGGACGGCGGAGGTCGTGAGCTGCTGCGTGCGCGCATCGAGGCGGGGCGTGATGACCTTCCGGTCGCGGTAGGCCACCTCGACCTGCTGGAGGCTGCCGCCGCGCTCGAGTATGGAGGTCACCATTATGACGAGGCATATGCCGACCGCCTTCTCGTCCAAGCCAGTAACATCGATGAAGACGTTCCTTGTCCGCTCCGTTACCTTAGTCGCGTCGCTGTTGATGATGGGCGGCATGGAGAGCACCTTGCCGTCCCGGTCGGTGAGCAGCGGGTAGGCGCTCTTGTCGGAGAGCAGGTGTGCGTACTCCTTCCCCTTGGGGGTCGCGCACAGGATCTCCGCGCCGTCCATGGCAGAGGAGCACTCGAGCGGAACGAACGAGATCTTTGAAGGGGCCCTTGCGGCATAGACGAACTCGCCGGCGACCGCGTCCATGTCGTAGATGCCGATCGATGCCTTCTTGCGCCCGGAGCCGTACGTGTTGTGCAGCTTCTCCTGCAGCTGCATGAGTTGGCGCGTCGCCTCTGAGGAGATCGTGACGCCGCGCACCGCCGCTGCAACTATGATTGGGCGGACGCCCTCTGTGGACGGGTCGACCCTCAGCCGGAGCGGCGGGCCTTCGAACCGGTTGATCGCGTAGTGGGGCATCGTCCCCCGGTAGAACCTTATCGCCCTCGCTATCCCCTCGGCGCTGAAGAGGTCCGGCCTATCGGAGGTGACCTCCACCGAGATCTCGTCCCCGTTGATCTCCTCGGTCTCGCACTTTATGGAGGAGAGCAGTTCCTTTAGCTGCTCGGGTTCGGCGTCGATCCCGGCCTGCGCGGCAAGGTCCTTTGCGTTAACGGTGATCGTTGGCATGGGTCACCACCACCCCCACTGCCTCAGCTTCTCGAGGCTGGTAGTGTTGAGGTCCCTTATGTCGTTGAGGCCGAGCCTTATCATTGCGAAGCGGTCTATGCCTATGCCCCACGCTATGACGGGGAACTTGATCCCTAGGGGGGTAAGGACCTCCGGCCGGAACAGCCCGGACCCCAGACACTCGATCCACCCCAGCGTCGGGTGCTTGATGTAGGCCTCTATGCTCGGCTCCGTGAACGGGAAGTAGCTCGGCTTGAACTTGATGTCGTCGAACCCCAGACGGTGCCCGAACTCCTTCAGCACGCCCAAGAGGTGCCTGACGTTGATCCCTTCCCCTCCTACGATCCCGTCGAGCTGGCTGAACTCGATCATGTGGCGCGCGTCGATGACGTCGGGCCGGAATACCTTCGAGAGGGAGAACGCCTTCACGGGCGGCTCCTTGTGCGATGCGAGGTACCTCGCCGATTCGACGGTCATCTGGGTCCTGAGCAGCGGCTGCGCCGCTATCTTGAGGTCCCAGGAGTAGCCCCAGCCGCGCGAGCCCGTGCCTCCCCCGGATTCATGGGTGGCCTTCACCCTCTGGATGAGGTCTTCGGGCGCGTCGATGCCCTGCTCGACGCCGCGGACCTGGAAGCTGTCGTGGATGGCCCGTGCGGGGTGGTCCTGCGCCTGGAAGAGCACGTCAAAGTTCCAGAACTCGGTCTCGACGAAAGGCCCGGAGGTCTCCTCGAACCCCATCGATATGAAGATCTCCTTGGTCTCCTCGAGGAAGGCGATGTAAGGGTGCCTCTTGCCTATCTTCAGCGATGGCGGGGAGGCGCTGACGTCGTACGGGCGGAGCGTTACCTCCTTCCACCTGCCGCTCCTGATGATCTCGGACGAGAGGAGGTTGAGCGAGACCTCGGCAGCGTGCTTCCCCGGCACGGCCGCGAGCGTGAGCCTCTTGACCTCCTTCAGTTCAAGGAGCCCCCTCGCCTTGAGCTGGACGGCGAGGGACTGGTCTTCCTTGCTGAGCCTTGAGGTGTCGCCCCCCTCCTTCATGCGCCTGATTGCGGCGTCGAGTTCGGACTGTTTGGCCGCCTTGAGGACGAGGATGGACGCGGCGCCCCTCCTCTCGATCGCGAATGCGCCGGTCTTCCTGCCCCACCCCAGCGCCGCAGAGACCTCGTTGGGCCTTAGCGCGGCGCTCACGTCGGTCAGCGGCGCGGAGCCGCCACGCGACTCAAGCAGCCCCATGACGCGGGTCTCCGGCATCCCCTCCTTGGCGCAGCGCTCGCCCTCCTCGGTGAGGCGGAAGCGCTCGGTGACCTCCTCGGTGAGGGTTACGTACCCCTTTGTCGACAGAAGGCTCGACAGCGGGAAGATTGAGCTCTCGGGGAGCCCGAGCTTGCTGGCGAGTGCGGCGGCGTCCGCCTTGCCGCCCATCCGCTCCAGGCACTCCAACAGTGATGCTTCGGACTGGCTCAAGGACATGGCAGGCCCTCCTTTACGAGTTTGTGATTGTGCACGGTAACATCATTCACCGGCCGTGGATTAAGAGTTTACCGTTCTCGTCTATTTCTCTATTTCTGATTCGCGTAGACGAGATGGGCGCGCCGTCCTCGGCAAGCACGAACTTGACTACCTTGATCCTCATAGGCGGCATCCCCCTCTCCGCGCGGACGACGTTCGCGGCGTATCCGCCCTTGGCCGTGCCTTCGCTCACGACAAGGATGTCGAACGAGGGATCCGTCACGACGGGGCCGTACTGGTCCTCGAGGACATGGAACGAGGCACGGCCGAGGAGGCCCTTGGAGGCCAAGAATGACCTCATAACGTCCATCCTGTGCTGCAGCGGCTGGATCCCGGTCTTCCCGGACTTCGCCACGAAGTCGTCGGAGGTTATGCCTACGAGGACGCTGTCGCCGACGCGGAAGGCGGTCTGCAGGAGCCTCTTATGGCCCCTGTGGAGGTGGTCGAAGGTGCCGCCGAGGGCAGCTAGCGAGAGCCTCTTCATCTTTGTTCAGAGCCTTATTCAGCAGTTCATTCCTTCTTTGTCGGGATCAGGTATATCGCCTTGATGAAAGACACGCCGGAGCACTTCGCGCAGGGTCCGAGCTCCTTGAACGTGAAGTCGCCGGTCTCGAAGGCGCGCTCCTCGCGCTTGTCGCAGCCCTTGCAGCCGATGACGGTTATGACGTTCTCCCTCTCATCCGGAAGGGTCTTCTTGGACGAAGGCTTTCCGACGAAGAAGTAGATCCCCCAAGACGCCACCAGCAGCGCTGCGCCTATTATGAGGATGTACATCGAGTAATCCTGGATCGAGTCGATGAGCGATGCGAGGAGGAAGAGCACGATTGCCCCGATCGCAAACGCTATAGAGAGTATGGCGTACTTCGGCGGCCTCGGCTTGCCATTGGACTTTGGTTGATCGGAAGTTGAAGCGCGGGTTGGGAAACGTATTGTCATCTCAGACACCTCACTGACCTACCGCCATGGTGTTGCCTATGCCGGCAACTATGACGGTGTCGCCCTCCTTGGTGCGTTCTTTTATCGCCTGCTTCACCCTCTCGTAGACGGTCTCCGAAGACTCGACGACCTCCTTCTTCATAGTCGTCAGAGCGTCCTCGAGGCTCATCTTGCAGATTATTGCGTCGAGGGGTATCTTGTACTTGACGCAGGCATCCTCTATCTTGAACTTCTCGGGGCCAGGGTCGCCTATCGCGGCGCCTACGCCGTCGACGACCTCCCCGGTGTTCTCGCCTTCGAGCTTCAGGCCTGCATCGATCATTATGACGCGGTTGACCTTGCCGCCGAGCTTCTCGATCAGCTGCTTCACTGCCTCGCCCGGCTTGCCCACAACTCCTCCTGGGCCCTCTGCCTTGAGGACGTACGCCTTGCGGCCCAGGACATCAACCTGGGAGTAGACGACCTCCTCGGCTATTGCCTCCTTCGGGGAGCCGACCATGAACTTGGCGGCCACGAGCGGCCCGAGCCCGTCGCCTATGGGCTTCGCCGCTGCGAAAGTCCTCTGTGCGGTGTAGTATGCCTCCGCCTGCTTCATGATCATGGGCAGCTGCATGTCGAGCTGGACGAATATCATGAGGCTCTTGGTCTTCTTGCCGAGCAGGAGGTAGTGCCTTACCACCTTGTAGATGTAGTTGACCGCGGTCGCGGCCTCTATGACGTCCTCTATGTTGGCCTTCTGGTGCTTGTCGGCCTTCGGCGCGACCTGCGAGACGAAGAGCATGGAGCGCTCCCTTCTTACGTCCAAGATGTGCTCCAGCCTCCCGAGGACCCCGAACGGGTCCAGCGAGACCGGCTCAATAGTGAAGAACTCCAGGTAGTTGTTCACGCTCGCCCTTATGTCGGCGTTCTCGGCGGTGAACGGCTTGACGGCCTTGAATATGTCCTCGCGGCTCTTGTCAGACATCGCCTGCAGCCGGTCAACGGCCTTCTCCACGTTCCGCTGGTAGGTGATGATCTGCATACGCTGGTTGAAGAAGAGTATGAATACGAAGAATACGACCATCCATATGACGTTGAAGAGCATGGAGGTGGCATCGCCGCCAAAATCGAACAGCTGGGTTATTGTAACCACATCTTAGCACCACATCAAAACGGATTAACTTGTTAGAGAATCATCGGCTCAGATATATTTATTTTGGGGATAAATAAGTGGCCGCCAGCTTCCGTGGGTTCCCGGACCCTCTCGGCGTCCAGTACCGCCACAGACGTATGGTGGTTTAACTGCCGTGTTCGGAATGGGAACGGGTGGTTCCCACCAACTATGGCCGGCGCACCGAAATATAAGAAAAAGCGGGGGTTTTTATATTTTGTGCTTCGCCCTTATCAGCTAAGCTCAGCTCTCCATCACGATCATGGTCATAGTTGAGCGCACTTTGTCTAGCTGGCGGACCTTCTTGGTCACCATCTCGCGGAGACGCTCGAGTGTGTCGGACTCTATCATTACAACGATGTCGTAAACGCCATAGACCATGTAGGCAGACTTGACTTCAGGGACCTTCTTCAGGTTTGCAAGGACCTCCTTGTCGGTCCCGGCCTCAACATTTACGAGTACAAACGCTAGAGGCATAGCAATCACCACCATTACTATAGACTGCTCAGCTTATAATCTCTTTGTCATGAACATTATAATCACGGATCGCGGGGCAGGAGGCGGCGACACGGCGCGGTCCCGCCCCTCGGTCGAGCCTTTGCTCACTCGCCCTCATAGTCTGGCTGGATTAGGTCCTCCGGCCACTTCTCGGGGACGTTCTTCCACAGGAGCGGCGCGTTTGGCGCGAAGTTTACCTCGAACCTGAAGACGTCGAACCGGTTATAGTACCCGACGACGTCGTGGGCCTGCTTCTGCTCGATGCACTGCGCCACGTCGATGTCGGCGACAACCATGCCCTCCTTTCCGATTACGGGTTCGGCGATCATCTCGCCGGTGGGGCCGAGTATGAGCGAGATCGGCGGCGGGGCACGCTCCAAGAACTCCTTTATATCGGGGTTCCCCTTCGAGACCTGGTCGATCGCGTCCCCATCGAGGATGCATGATGAGACTATGTTGAACACCTTGCCCTCGAACGAGTGCGCGGCGGACCTGATCCGTATTGCCTCCGTCAGGTTGTAGTTTCCCGCGAGGCCCATCCGCTTGAAGGGCCATGCCGGAGGGTAGGTCGCTATGTGCACCTGCTCGCCCTGCGCCATCATCGCGAAGCGGGCCAGCGGGTTCGTGTTCTCGCCGCAGTTGAGGGAGCCGATGCGGCCCAGCTCGGTCTGAACGACCCGTAGGGTGGAGCCGTCCCCCCTAGCCCACGTCAGCTTCTCGGCCCAAGTCGGGACGAGCTTCTGGTGCTTGCTGAGGAGGCGACCCTTCCGGTCGAAGAGGAGGTTCGTGTTCCACATTGCGCCCATGCTTATGGGTCCCTTCTCGTTGATGCCGACGGAGAGGAAGACGTTGTGCCTGCGGGCGACCTCCCCGATCATCTTCAGGTGCGGCCCGGGTATCTCGACCGAGTTCTCGAAGAGCTTCCTGAAGAACTCGTGCTGGTCGACCGGAGCGTAGACCATGTTCCATATGGGGAAGGCGGAGACGAAGGCCTCCCCGAACACGACGATGTCGGCGCCCTTCTCCTTCGCCTTCATGGTAAGGTCGTCCATCTTCTTGATGGTAGCATCACGGTCAAGGAAAACGGGCGCCGCCTGCACCGCGACCGCCCGGAACTTCGGATAGACGTCGCCAGATCCGGCTGGCATGAGAATCCACCAGCATACATTTGTTGCATATGCCTAATAACGTAATCTGGTGCGTCCGCAGGGGTCAGCGATAAATGGATCGCCTGCGAGTCTTACATGGTGAGGTTTTTGGTCTTCTGTACAAAGTGCGGAAAACAGCTCGCGGCAGACGACTACTACTGCCCCCGCTGCGGCGTAAGGACCGAGGCAGGCAAGGCGGCGGGCGTCAGGGTCCCGACTGAGGAGATCAGGGACGCGTTCGCCGCGGCCGGCAAGGAGATGGAGAAGGCGTTCTCGCAGATCGCCAAGGAGTTCGATCAGGCGGTCACCAAGGTGAGGGAGGGCAAGGTGCGCATCGACTGCGCGAAGTGCGGCGAGAAGGGCATCGCCGATGCGGACTACTGCCCCAAGTGCGGCAGCAAGCTCTGATTAGGCGGCTCAGGGGGACGCGACCTTCTCCCTGATGGCGGCATTGAGCTCGTCGTCGTTGGCCACAGACATGACGCGCCGGGGCTTGAGCTGGCCCAGGGATCGGCCGCTCCGCACCCTCCGGTCGATCTCCTCCTCGACCAGCCTGTAGGCGGAGGGCTTCGTTATCACAACCTTCACGAGGTCCAGCGTAAGCCCTATGCTGAGGAAGGAGTCGACCTGGTTCAGGCTCTTGATTATTCTTGACCGGAACGCCTCCTCGTCGTCGACCGGCTTCTCAGGGATTATCACGAAGACGAGCTTCGCCGGGACGGTGCCCACCTTGTAGAACTCCCACCACCTGATGTTGGGCAGCCTGAGGAGGTGCTCGTTGACGACGCTTGAGTAGATCCTGCCGCCTAGGAAGTCCCCCTTCTCGTCGGAGACCTCGAAGTCGACCAGGTCCACGGAGCGGCCCAGGAACTTGACGACGGGGAGCGTGAAGGACAGCTCGCCGTAATCGAGCTTGACCTTGTGCTCGCAGGCGGGGTCGATGACCTCGATGATGTCGCCGGTGGGGTATCTGATGAGCGGGAGGCACTCGCCGGGGCGCGTTATGACCAGCTCCCCCCTCATGCCGGCATGCCAGTCAGTCCATGGGGTAGCAGTCACCTTTGCCGACGGGTCCTTCCGCGCATTCAGGATGTCCTCCGGCTTCGCCATCTCGGGGATCACGTTCGTCAGGAGGTAGGCGAAGCCCGGCCTCCCGCTGAATATCTGGACGCCCTGGACCGGGGCCTCCGTGCTCCCGAAGCAGTCGAAGAACCTCATCTTCGGGTAGTATCTTGAGAGCGTCTCGATGTTGGGCGCGATGGGCTCGGTGTAGGACAGGCCTATCGTCATGCTCTCGATGAGCTTCTTGAGGGCCTGGTAGTCGACGCCCCTAAGCAGGTACTTGACGATTAGCTTCGCGAGGAACTCCGGGAGGCCGGTCTGGGCCTTCACGGCGCGCAGCACGACGCTCTCGGCATAAGACGGGTCGTTCGCCACCCTCGCCATCAGCATGTACAGGAGGGGGGTGCCGGTCGCGACGTCGAAGTGGCCTCCCTTGGAGGCTCTCCGCATGGCTTCGAAGAAGTCGGCCTGGCTCCCCAGGGGGGTGGACAGGTACTTCTCGATCTTCAGCTTCTTGGCGCCCACCTCGAAGAGCTTGTTGGAGAGGAGCGGGTCGCGGGCGCCGAAGTTCCAGTAGGGCGTCCACGGGCGGACCCCCATGGCGTATCCCAATACAGCGAATGTGCTCGTGAGGTGGTCCACATCGGCGGCGCTGTAGTAGAAGCGCTTCGGCTCGCCGGTGTAGCCGGAGGTCTGCCAGTACTGGGCAGGCTTTGCGAGCAGGACCGCGTCGAGGCCCTGCTGCTTTATGGCGCCGAAGATGCGGTCGTAGAAGAGCAGGGGGAGCTCGTTGAGCTCGCCGATTCCGGATATCTTGGAGACCCGGCCCGCGTAGATGGGGGATGCCTGCGCCCGCGCCGTCATCTCACGTATCAGCGAGTCGTGATATTCCTTGTATTGCGGATATCCCCTGAAGATGGTCTTCGCGTAGTCAACGATCTCTTTCTCGAACGCCTCGTGTGCACCCATATGATGACCGACCGGACAGATTGCGTCTATGCTCGTGCTATTTAAGAGTGGCTCGCATCGCCTGGCTCATGCGGTCTTCTTGCCAACGAGACCCCCTAGGCGCTGCAGCGTGTTGGAGCGGGCGCCCGAGAGCTTCGCGTCGATGACGTACGGCACCCGGGAGCTCAGGGCAGACTGGAGCGCGCCCTTCAGCTCCTGCGGCGTCGACGCCGCGCAGCCGTCGCATCCGATCGCCTTTGCCAGCCCGGAGTAGTCCCAGACCGGGAGGTTGAAGCTCTTCATGCCTGCGCGCATGGCCTCCAGTGTGCCGTACTTGGCGTCGTTGTAAACGATCACTATGGGGTTTATGCCGAGCCTCTTCGCCGTGCTCAGCTCCACGCCGGTCATCTGGAAGCCTCCGTCGCCGACGAGGACCACGGTGCGGCGCGTGAGGTCCGCCAGCCCCATGCCAAGCCCGGCTGGGACGCCGAAGCCGACGCTGGCGTAGAAGGCGGGGGCGAGGAACCGGTTGACCTTGAGGTCCACGCACGAGAAGAGGCAGTCGCCAACGTCAGTTACGACCGCCATCTCGTCCCCCACGAAGCCGTTGAGCGCCTCGATTATCGAGCCCGCGCTCAGGCCTGAGCCCTGCTGCGGCGGGGCGGCCTTGCTGTCTGCGGGCTGCCTTGCGGGCGGCTCGCGCGGGTTTATGCCCGGGCTCAGGAGCAACGACCGCATGAGGTCCGGCAGCGTTATTCCGGGGAAGGACTCGCCCCTCACCAGCAGCTGGCTGGCGTCGGCGAGTATGAGGTTATCGTCAGGGATCCTCATCGTGAAGAGGCCGCTGTCGAAGTCGGTCATGAATCCGCCGAGGAGCAGGACGCAGTCGGAGTTCTCGACCATCTCCCTCGCGCGCTGCGACCCGATTGCGCCCATGTATATGCCGACGAAGTTGGGGTGGGTCTCTGGGAAGACGCTCTTGCCGAGGAGGGAGGTGGCAACAGGCAGGTTCGCCTTCTTGGCAAACCGGATGAGCTCGCTCCTCAGTCCGAACCTGTCGATCTCTACGCCCGCGTAGATGACGGGCCTCTTGCTGCCGTTTAGTATCCCGATGACCTTTGAGGTGGCGTCTGCGAGGTTCTTCTCGAAGTCGTCCCCCCTCTTGAGGTAGGTCCTCACGACCCTCCGGCGCTCGACCTCCGTCTTCTGCATGTCCCGGGGCAGCTCGATGTAGCCCGGCCGCTTGAGCCGCATGACATCGTCGATCACGGTGTCTATCTGCTCGCATGCCTTGGTGCCGTCCACGAGGTTGACGGCGGCGCAGGTCATCTCGCTGAAGGCGCGTATCTGGGTGTCCCAGTGCTTCACCTCGTGGTGCAGGAGCTTGTCTGGGCTCCTCCCGCTGATCTCGGGGGCGCCGGAGATGAAGAGGGTCGGCGAGCGCTCGGCGTATGCCTGGGCGGTCGCGTTCAGCATGTTGAGGGCGCCGACCCCGTAAGTCGCCACTGCCGCGCCAAGGCCCTTTGTCCTCGCATAAGCGTCGGCGGCGTACCCTGCGCTCGGCTCGTGGGTGGTGGTCACCATCCTGATGCCGCTAGCTTCGGCGTGGGCAAAGAAGGGGAGAATATAATCGCCAGGGATTCCGAATATGTGGTCAACCTTGTAGTCGGCAAGGCGATCCAAGAGATACTCTGAGGCGTTCATTGGCAACACGTCCGTGGTTTGTGGTATAGGTATGCTTGCTCTGTTTATTTTAGCGTTGGCATGTGCAGGCCAAGCGGCGGGGGGCGCGGCAGGCGACCCGGCACAATGGGGAGGGCGTTTGGCGCGCTGGCGCGGCGGGAAGTGCGTCCAACATGTGTTAAAGCATGTGTAATTATGTTAAAAGATATTCAATACGCTTATCAAGTAAATTCTGACCAAACTAATCTCAGGATTGAACAACATGGCGATTGCAATTGGTCTTGACATAGGCACGAGCGGCATACGCACCCAGGCGATAGAGCTTGAGACGAAGAAGGTGCTGTCCACGGCAATCACCCTGCGCCACCCACTCCCCGGCAGCAACGTGATCGACCACCTTGACTTCTGCCTCAACAACGGGAGGGATGTCGGCCACGACATCGTCGTGCGTGCCGTTGATTCGGTCATAAGGAGCCTGGAAGTCGAGCCCGGCCAGGTCGAGAGGATCGCCGCCTGCGGAAACCCCATCCAGATGTCTATATTCCAGAACATTGAGATCCGCGACCTCGCGTTCGGGGGGGAGAACACCCTCAAGCGCCTGGGCCTGACGAGGCCCGAGAGGAAGACGGCAATCCTCGATGCCGGCAAGATCGGACTGGAGTCGGTCAAGCCGTCGACCCAGGTATGCATCCCGCCGGCTGTGGCGCACATGATCGGCGCGGACGCGATAGCCATGATATTCAAGTCGGGCATGCTCGACAGGAGGGAGACGGCGCTGGTCACCGATTACGGGACGAATGCGGAGATAGGCCTGAAGGTCGGTGATGAGATATACACCGGCTCGGCGGCCGCAGGCCCCGCTATCGAGGGGCAGGAGATAGGCAAGGGCATGCTCGCCTCGCCCGGGGCGATATCGGACATCAACGAGGTCGGCGGGGAGCTCGGCATCACGGTTCTCGACAATGCCATGATGGGGCAGTGCGCATACGCGCTGGACCCGAAGACTTGGCGCATCATAAGGAGGGGGGCGGATTATGTCGAGCCAAAAGGGCTGACCGGGACGGGCACGATAGCGCTGGCCTACACGGGCATGAAGGCAGGCTTCATAAAGCTACCCAAAATCGCGACCGCCGACAGCAAGATACACCTCTTCAATGGCGAGATAGACTTCAGCGAGAAGGACCTCTGCGAGGTGGGCAAGGCATTCGGTGCGTTCAGGGCAGGGCACCTCACCCTTCTGAACCACGTTGGGCTGAAGATGAGCGACATCCAGACGGCATACATGGCGGGGGCAGGCGGCACGTATGTCGACCCGATAAAGGCGCAGGGGGTAGGA
>Ga0302251_1001080_pt1 | contig 18818 bp, 17 predicted proteins | sample AAG_RA_Gln_MG_FD_193534 | JGI IMG/M metagenome (GOLD analysis project Ga0302251, IMG submission 193534) | Enriched activated sludge microbial communities from anaerobic digester in WTTP, New Holstein, Wisconsin, United States - AAG_RA_Gln | ecosystem: Engineered > Bioreactor > Anaerobic >...
CCCGTACAGCGGGTTCCCTTGTGAGAGCGACCGCGCCATTGTGGAGAAGGCGGAGCCTGAGAGGATAAGCATGATTTTGCTCCCGGCGAGGTGCTCGTCCCAGAGGCGCTGCAGCATCGAGAAGACGTTGGGGTCCTCCTCGACCCAGTAGTTGAACTCGTCTATCACCAGCACGAGCCGCTCCGAGGACTCCTTCGCCAGCAGCTGGAAGAGCGAGTCCCAGTCCCCTGCGTCGGCGTATATCCCGAGCGACCTTGAAACGGCACGCTTCAGGCGCTCGAGCTCGAACTGCATCGGCTCCTTCTGCGCCAGGAAGTAGATGCTCCTCTTCCCTTCGGTGAACTTCTTCGCGAGGCAGGTCTTGCCGACCCTGCGCCTGCCTGAGATGACCACCAGCTCGGCCCTCCCGGAGGAGTGCCTCCCCTCGAGGTAGGAGAGCTCGTCAACCCTGTCGGTGAACATTCTGCACAAATAAGTATTGCAATACTGAGTATTTAAATACTTAGTATTTTGGGACTTGAGTTGGTCCCGGCGGATCATCAGGGCGCATCCCCGGCAGCCCAGCGCAGCACTGCCGACACGGCGCCCCGGTAGTCCATGAGGTCCCCGAAGATGAGCGGCTTCAGCTCGGGCTTCCAGAGGGCCTCCTTCGCGTCCAGCCTGTCGGCGAGTGCCCCTTGGTCAAACGTCGCCCCATAGTACGCAAGCTTCTCCTCAACCATGGCGCGGTCGAAGCGCACGCCCTTCCCGCGAACCAGGAATGCAAGGTCGTAGAGGTCCCTCGCCTTGTCCCGGCTCACGATGGCCCTCACCTTCTCCGCGGCCACCTCCTCAAGCGCCATCCCGCCCAGCATCTTGACCGGCACACCGTAGGCGCTGTAATCGAGCCTCAGCGGCATCGGTCTTGTGAGGGCGTGCTCCCTCCGGCTTATCTCGACGTAGACGTAGGAGGTCTCCTCCGGCGACGTGTAGAGAGGTCCCCTTGCGCCGATCCTGAAGGAGTAGCCTCTCACATCATCGTTCTCGACCCTCGCGGAGTTCTTCACGCCGTAGAGCCTGAGTGATTCGGATACGTCGCCTGCCAGCGCTTCTGGAAGGCTGCCGCTGCTCGTGAAGTCCAAGTCCTCGGAGAACCTGTCTAGCCCGTGGAAGAAATAGAGGTATGTGCCGCCCTTGAAGACTAAGGGGTGCTCGGAGAGGGCCGCCAAGATGAGGCTCTGCAGGTAGCGCTTCTCCTGCTGCCATGGCCGGAGATTGTATAACTTTGCCAGCTTGATCAGGGTTGGCTTATCAATCATCACAATACCGCCTTCAGCATATCGCATCTATTAAATTACATCGTGTCATATCATCAAATCCCGAATATATAGGATCATAAACACTAACAATGATGGTTCGGGCAACACAGGCTTAGTGCACTCTTCAAGCCCCATTATAAGGGATTGTAATCGTGAATGCTGCACAGACACAATTTGTGCGCATCAATAGCCTGCTAAGCCCATTATGAATGATTATGATATCGGAGTGTATTTAAATGGAACTGCGGCAAAAATGCCAAGTGCGTTCAATCAACGCAATAAGGAATGACCATGGACTGCAGGTCAGCAGGAAATTGAGGGATTGGATCGGAGATATGCTTCAAGTCATCTTATCTCGCCTTGTTTTTTTAGCCATGTGTTGAATCCTTGCGTTGCAGCGACTCATCAACCCTCCGCGTCATCCTCCCTTGGAACCGCTTCTGGTAGCAATCGAGGCGCGCCCTGTCCACCTTCCCCAACAGGTCTGCAGGTAGCGGCGCCCTCGGGAAGAGGTAGGCCATATCAAGCAGCGCCTTCTCCGGGTCTGCCACGAAAGCGTAGCTGCCGGACCTCGCGTGCGCCTCGTATCCGAACATGAGTGACGGGGGAATCTTGTGGTAGGCGATGCCCAGCGCCAGGTAGCGCCTGCTGTTCTTCGGGCTGATGCACTCCACGCAGGCAGGCACCTGGGTCGTGAGCCCATGGAATAGAAGGGCAGACTGCAGGGAGACGTATGACGGCTCCACCAGTTGGGTCGCCACAACAAAGTCGTCGTCGGTGAAGGAGAGCCTCCCCCGCAGGACCCGGGTGGCAAGCCCCCTCTTCACGAGGCGCGAGGCGTAGACCCTGGCTACCGCCTTCGGCTTTCCGGTGAGGTTGGCCAGCTGCTGTATGGAGAAGACGGCCCTCCCGCTGCCCATTGCCATGTCGCGTATCTGGTAGAGGTTCAGCTCTTTCATCTTCACACCAGAATAACAATATTGTTATTTGGGGGCGACGCAGATAAAGTTTTCCGAGGGCGGGCATAATGCACCCTGCAGAGGCATGCGGCAGGCGGCGATTGGGTCGGCCCAGCGGCAGGCGGTGCCCGGTCCACGCATGAAAACGCTTTTCCACTCCAAGGTTGCATAGATGATGCAGTGCGGTGCGCACGATGGAGCGGCTCGTTGTCGACGGCTTCGGCAAGTCGGTCTCCGCGGAGGGGACAAACGTGGTCGTCAGGGAGTACTCCGGGGGCGAACGCAAGACCCTCTACTACGTCCCGGCGGAGTCCCTCAGGCAGGTAATAATCACGGGGAAGGGGTCGATAACGGTCGACGCGATAAACCTGCTCGCCAAGAACCAGGTCGACGTCGTTGTGATAGACTACAGGGGGGAGGTCACTGCCAAGGTCTCCCCGGTCGAGTTCAGGACGGTGAAGACGAGGCGCGAGCAGTACTACGCCTACAACGACGGCAGGAGCGGGTACCTCGCCAAGCGCTTCATCGAGGGGAAGGCCAAGAACCAGTATGCGCTCCTCGGCACGCTGGCGAAGACGCGCAAGGACACGGACCCGGCAGCATTCGAGGCGCTGGTCGCCGCGAGGGAGAGGGTAAGGCCGCTCATCGAGCAGGTGGCAGCCTACCCGGATGCCCCCGTCGAGAGGATAAGGAACCCCCTGATGGGCACGGAGGGCATGATATCGGACATCTACTGGAAGGCGGTGAAGGAGGTCGTCCCGGCTGAGTTCGGCTTCAGCGAGAGGAGCGGCAGGAATGCCACCGACGGGGCGAATGCCATGCTCAACTACGGCTACGGCATCCTGGAGGGCGAGGTGCACCGGGCGATCCACCTCGCTGGGCTCGACCCCTACGCGGGCTACCTGCACGCAGACAGGCCCGGCAGCAACACGCTTGCGTTCGACCTGATGGAGGAGTTCAGGCAGCAGCTCGTCGACAAGACGGTCCTGGCCCAGATGACGAAGGGCATCGTCAAGCCATCGGACTTCTCCATGAAGGAGGGGACGTGCAGGCTCAGCGACGATGCCCGGAAGGGGCTGCTGAGGGACGTCCTGTCGAAGTTCGAGGACTTCACGGCGACGGGCGACGTCAGGATAAAGTGGTGCGACCTCATAGTGAGCCAGGCGCGGAACGTCGCAAAGTACCTGAGGGGCGAGGCGCCGTCCTACGAGGGGTACTACCTGAGGTGGTAGCGCAGGGTGCGGCGCCGCTGCGCATGGAGTGGCAGGCAGCGGCTGACGTGCCCCCATGGCTGAAGCCTGCGGGCCTTCTCAGCCCCCGCGTTCGCCCTCGTAAAGCCTTGGGCGGCTCTGCAGCGTTCCGTTCAGTGGCAGTGCTCCCAGTATATGCAGCTCTCCGGGCACGCGTCCGGCATCCCGGGGTCCTTCTTCTGGGCGACGCACTCCTGCTTCGCGTCCCGCTCCTCGACCCACCAGCGGCGCATGTCCTCATTGATGAAGAAGAGGTCGCGCTTTATCTGGGGCGTCGGGCCGTTCCGGCTTATGAAGACCGTGCAGCCTATGTCGACGGGCACCTCATGGATGCTCTCGAGGACTATCGCGTAGCCGGTGGCATAGAGGCGCATCCACTGGGGGGCTTCGCACGGCTCCATGACCTTGACGTCGAAGACGATCTTGCGGAGGTAGTCGTAGCAGTCGGGGCTGAGTATGCCCGAGAGCCCCAGGAGCTCCCCGGAGACCTTGTGCTCGACGAGGAATGGCACCGACGTCGCCATCACGTCGCGGGGGGAGGCGAAGGGCTGCTGCATCGCGAGCCCGTCGTGCTGGACCTTGCAGCTGTTGACGGTGTAGTCCCAAATCGCCGATGCGAACTGGCGCATCTGGTCGTCCAGCATCGGTATCTCCGGCGCCCTCACCCTCGACCACCACGCGTCGAACTGCGTGCCCTGCCCGTTCACGAATGCCAGGATCGAGTCGCTTATCGCGCCGTGTATGAGCTTGCCCTGCCCCAGCGCATAGTTGGGCTTCGGGGAGACCTTCTTCACAAGCTTGAGGAAGATGTCCCTCCCGGTAGGGCAGTATTTTGAGCAGACGAGGTACATGGGCAGCTGCGCGTCGTAGAGGGGCTTCAGCGGCTCCTGCGCCCAGCTCCAGCCCCGCAGCTCAGTAGAGACGCCCACCTCCCGGGCAAGCGGCAGGAGCTTGTTGAGCAGCACCTTGCGGTCCATGTCGCTGAGGAAATAGACCATAGGCCAGTCAAGTCGAACATTTGTAATTTTGGGTAAATAACAGTTGCATCTGCAAAGGGCGGCGCGGGTGTGTCGGCGAGGAGTGGGCAGAGGGGGGCATGCGGTCAGACTATCTTCACGCGCTCATCCTCGTAGAACTCTGCCTTCTTCTTTGAGGCGATTGATATGGACTTCAGGCATGACGAGCAGAGAGGTATGATGTATACAGAATCCTTCTCCGCAGAGAGGAACTTCGGCACCTCCTGGGCAAGGACGTGCCGGTCGTTTGCGTTCAGTTCCCCCCGGAAGCCGCTGTACTGTACCCTGCGCAGGCCGTACTGCTTGAGGTATCCGGAGAGCCGGGTCCTGCTGGCATCGTCTGAGATGTCGTAGATCACGAGGGTGATCATCGCAGCCCACAGGAGACCCTCTGTCGCAACGGTATAAAACAGGTTCGCCCTGAGTGGGCGCAGGGGAGTGTTTTAAGCCCCGGCGCGACATATGTCTTGGCATGCCCACAAAGATCACCCTGCAGCTGAACGCGCAGAGGGACTTTAGGATGCCGAGGTTTACGGGGCATGTTGCCAGGGCGATGGCCCTGCACATGATCAGGATGGCGGACCCCGCAAGGGCGCTGGCGCTGCACCAGCTCGACGTCCTCAAGCCTTTCACGGTCGAGCCGCTGTACTTCAAGTCCAAGGAGAAGTACGCCGATGGATACCTTGCGGACTGCTCCAGCCCCTGCAGGATGGTCGTCAAGGTTCTCGACGACTCGATAGTCCAGGACTTCGTGGCGTGCGTGTCGTCACCGGGGATCGCCATGATAAGGGACTGCGAGATGCAGATCGGCGAGATCCGGGTCGAGCAGAGGGGCTACGGCGAGCTCGGGGGGAGGTTCGGCGCGGAGATTGGCGGGGAGGGGCTCCTCAAGTTCGGAATAAGGTTCGAGACGCCCACGCTCTTCGCGATGAAGGACGCGCGCTACTATTCGCTCTTCCCGGAGCCGGAACTCGCGCTAATGAACCTGCTCAGGGTGTGGAACAAGTTCTCGGGCAAGAGGGCAAGCAAGGACGAGATCTCGGCGTTCAGGGGGTGGGTCCGGAGGAGGGTCGGGGTGGTCGGCTACGAGCTCTCGGTCCAGAGGATCATGGTCGAGAGGGCGAAGGCGAGGTCAGGTTTCACCGGCTGGGTGAAGTACGAGATGGCGGACAGGGAGTATGCGGGGCGGGTGGCGGAACTCCTCGACTTCGCGGAGTACAGCAACATCGGGAAGGACAGGACTGCTGGCTTCGGGGTCGCCAGGGCGTGGATGGGCCAGAGGGAGGCGCGGCCCGGCTACGAGAAGAACGCCCGGACGTAGATGACGGTCCTCATAAGGTAGGGCGTGACGACCAGCGTCAGTATGGTGCCTATGGTTATGAGGACAATTATGTCGCCGAAGACCCAGCCGAAGAGGTCAAGGGCGAAGTAGGCTTCGACGACCATTCCTGAAAGAATGGCTATTGCCGTGGGAGATTTTTGTAGAATTTACGCCTGTGGTCAATCTTTAGGACGACTATAACCCTCTCTTTCTCGTAGACCTTGAACAGGGCCCGATAATCGCCCGAGCGCAGGCGGAAGGTATCCGCCTCACCGGAGATCTTGACAAAGTCTAGCTTGAGTTTAGGGTAATGCTCAAGCTCATTGAGTTTTTCTCTTATCTGCCCCTTAAGTTTGGGCTCGAGCTCGGCAAGGAATTTTGCCGCCTGCCGATTCAGGAAGACGTTAAACGCCATCTAGAGGGACCAGCTCATCGAACTTCTTGAGCCTTACCGCCTTGTCAGCCTCTTTAGCAAGCTCGCTCTCTTCAGGCGTTATGAAGACATCCTCGAGGAATTCCTTCAGCGCGTCGAGCTTCCGGTCCATCTTTTCCATCTTCTCGAGAACGGATTCGGTCAACCTTTCCACCACAGAATAAGACTCGCGCCTCCCTAAAAAAGGTTAACCGGCTTCGCTGCACCCACAGCCCAAAATACCGCTGCGGCGTCCATCAGGGCTTGATACTGAGCTGGTACGGCTGCCAGCCACAGGCGGACCGGAAAAGAGTGCCACGCACCTGGGCGCGGCCCGGCTACGAGAAGAACGCCCGGACGTAGATGACGGTCTTCATGAGGTAGGGCGTGACGACCAGCGTCAGCACAGTGCCTATGGTCATGAGGACCATTATGTCGCCGAAGACCCAGCCGAAGAGGGCAGTCGGGAAGGCGCCCATTGGCACGCTCCCGAAGAGGGCAAGGGCGCCTACGCCGAATATCCCGGAGGCGAAGCTTGCCAGGAGTACGCCGACCGCCAGCCAGACCAGCCACGTCCTGCGGTCCTCGGTCGCCACTAGCGCCGCGTAGATGGCGATCCCGGTGAAGAAGGTGGCGATGAAGGCGTCGGTCATGGCGTTCGTGAGCGCGGCGGCAGATGCGGCGGCGTTCAGCGCGAGGAGGCCGGCGAGCGCGTACGTCCGCTTTGGGTTCCTCAGCGGAGCGGCGGGGCTGATCCTGAAGCGCCGGTAGATGATCAGCGGCACCAAGCCCTCGAAGAGGTCCGCGAGGGACCAGACTATAACGAAGTCGAGGGGCATCCCGAAGTAGAGGCCCATGAAGATGCAGCTGAAGTATCCCGCAGCGCACCCCCAGATGCCGAACCAGAGCGCCACTGGCACGTAGACCGCCGCGGCGATGTAGAGCCCGGAGATGCCTGGGACGGGCGCGACTGGGGCGGCAACGACCGCCCATATCGCGAGCGCCGTGCAGACTGCCGTCGTGGCCGCGCATACGGCGGGCTGGCGCCATGTGACGCCCCGGCGCGCCTCCCTGTGGACGACCTCAGTCATTGTGGATCGGAGTTTGGTATTGTCTCAGGGCTGATATAACACTATACCTCTGCTCCGCAGCCAGCGGCGGCCTGGTCATCGGCCCGGCGGCGGAAGGGCATCATCGAGCCTCCTGCCCTTTATCGCGGCGTCGCCGACCCCGTAGAGGACCCACCCCAGCAGATACTCGCAGACGTCCCGGTCTATTCGGGAGGACGACAACAGCTCGCTGAGGAGCTTCGATATTGCGGCAGAAGCTGACCTGGCTTCGGAGAGGGCAACCTCGAGGAGCGCCTCATTGACGGTCAGGATCTCGCCGAGCGGTGAGAGGGCAGCGCGCAGGGACTCCAGCTCGGCGCCTGAGAGGGAGCCGTCTGCGGAGAGGAGCAGGAGGTTCCGGTCGACGCCGCCGGCGATGCAGAAGGAGCCGCGAGCCACCTTTGAGAGGGGGCACATCGACCTGAGCGCCTCGATGGTCATAGTCTCGTCGGTCGACAGGACGACCTTCTGCCTGAGCAGGTGCCACACGTCGTCTGCCACCGCCCTAGACCTGGCGGGGTCGCCGGCAAGCACGACTATGCTCGAGCGCCCGATCGCCTCCCGCAGCCCCGGGCTACTCCCGCCCTCCGGGCACTGCAGCTCAGCGGCGGGGGATGAGCCGCCTGGCGGGGGCGAGACCAGCCTGTTGAAGGGGCTGCCCGGCTCCAGCGGGCCTATTATGAGCACGCGGTCCAAGGTAAGTTCACCAAGGTATCAGCGTTTAAGACGGTGGCTCAGGATTTATTTATAACCTTAACTCCTTAGTTTTTAGGTAATATGTCGATGTTGAGCTTTGAAATCAGGCCCTCCACATTAGACGGGACTTCGCTGAGCCTCTCCTTCCCATCGCCGTATTTGATGAGGTATACCTTGGATAGCTGGAACAGCAGCTCGCTCACAGATATCTTTCCAGCCAGGCCCGCCTCCATGATCATCTCAAGCACCCTGAAGTACAGGTAAAGCGAAAGGAACGAGACGAAGAGGTAGCCCCTCACGGCGTCGTCCCCCAGGCAGGACTTGTCGTTCTCCAGCTCGTTCTTCATGGCATCAAACGCCTGCTCGATGTCCTCCCTCTCCTTGTACAGGCCGTAGATCCGATCGCCGCCCCAGTCGAGGTCCGTCAGGATGGAGATCTTCCCATGGCTCCTCTCGTCAATCTCCGCGGCAGGCTGGTCCGCCTCCTCATCCCCGTCCGCCAGCCGCAGCTTGATGAGGTTCGAGTGCTCCTCGCCCCTGAGGAGCACGTCCTCGTAGAGGAGGAGCCTCGCCCTCCTGCCGCCAAGCTGGAGCTCCTTCACGGCGTACTTTATGCCCCTGCCGCGGTAGGCAAATAGCCTGTCTGGCTCCAGCGAGTAGTCTATGAGCTTGGAGTTGCGCCTGAGGGGCTGGATGAAGGACGTGCCGAGCGAGAGGAGGGCCACCACAATTTTTATTGAGTAGAAGCCCCTGTCCAGGATGATTACGCATTTCTTGAGCGGGAATTCGTCCATCACCGAGCGGAGGGGCCTACTTCACGTCCCTGATGGAGCCTGGCATCGGCTTGAGCATGACTGGGGCCTTCTTCTCCTGGGAGAAGAGCAGGGAGAAGTTCACCTGGTCAAGGAAGAGGCGCTCCTTGTTGTAGCCCTTCTCTGCGAGGCTCAGGTTTGCGCTCCGCGAGAAGATGGATGAGAGGTCGTAGAAGAACACGCTCTGGCCATCCATGAGCGACAGGAAGAACGAGCGCTGCGCCTCCCAGTCCGCGCCCACGCTCCTCAGCCTTTCGGACACGGTGTTTGGCGAGAGCGACGCCTCGATCTCCCCGCACAAGTAGAGCTTCTCCCACGCTTCCTTCACGTACTTGATGGGCACGTTCCTTATGGCCCTGACTATGGAGAGGGCGGCAATCTCGCGCCATTCGTCTGGGAAGCATTTGCGCAGGCCCTGCAGGGCGCCATCCATGAGGCGCCTGAGGAGCCTGGCGTTTGCATACTCGTAGACGGTCCTCTCGCGCCTTTTGGTCGGGGCAAGGCCTTCCTCAGTCACCCTGCCGATGTACTCGCCAGACACCTTCCTGGCCCGCTTCTTTTCCGCATCGTAAACGCTGCGGACCCTGTACAGGTAGTGGCGCCCGTTGATGCTCTTCAGCTCAACTGGGCCGTAACGCTTCCTTGCCTACTCCAGCAGTCTGCTGAGCCATTCTTCCATATATTACCTATTAGGCAATATGAACTTTAATGGATTAACGGCGGGGATGGCTTTGTTGCCATCAAAAAGCCAGGAATCTCCTTCCCGATGAAACACATTACCTAAAAATTGAGGAGTTAGAGTTAAAAAAGAATTTTGAGGGGCACGTCTAAGTAATATAAAATAATCAGGGCGCCAGATGATGAACAGTCATACAAAATAACAGTTATTTAATAGAGATCACATCTATTCCAGATCCTTCTCTATAGAATTGAAAAAGTTTAGCAGCTCTCAAATCACTTCTTCCTATTGTTATTTTGAAAGGAAAAAGAATAGTGGAATTAAGCGCTTCATTAACGGACATTGTACTATTAACATTTGATGCGATTAATGCAGATATAAGCCAAATTTGAAGGGGGGAATTTAAAGTGGATATTTTTTTAGTAAATGAGTATGTGTTTTGAGATTTAGTCTTGTTCAGAATGCCCCACCAATTCATGGAACGAATTACTCTGCCAATTGCCCTTCTTGTTGTTGTGCGACTTCCCCATTTCTCTATAAATCGTTTGATAATATGTTCCATTGAAACGCAATCCTGCACTCTTTGCAGATTGCCTGCTATTTCAGCAATGTCCCGGAAGAATGGGTAGGAGATAATCAACATACCCCAATGTAGCCAAATCCGATCTTTGTCAGCTATTTTGGGATATAAAAGTAAGCCTGAGTCGCGTATGCTGCGGATCTCTTCAGGTACTTTTATCCAAGTGTTACTCAAGACGAGAGTCGTTTTTCGGGCGCCCTCTTTTTTTAGGGCGCGCTCAAGTTTCGCCTTCATAGCAGATTTAATCTCATCTTCGGACATCTCTTTAATCTTCAACTCTACAACGTCATTAAGCCATTCAATTTGCAGTTCACGATCATAGCCAACACGTTGACTCATGGAGCCTTCCTCCCAATTTCAATGAAAGGTACAATTACTTCCTCAATTGATATGCCACCATGACTTATCGAATATTTATCAGGTTTATCGAAGGATTCACCATAATGTGGCATCAACACGAGCTTGTCTGGCGGTAGACCCGTCTCTGAAGGCCATTTGATAAAATCATGCGCTTGTAATAAATGATCTCTTAAGGTTACCCTGTCGAAAATCATCGCACGTTTGCATTGATAATCCACTAAAGCTCCTTGTGATAACAATCCAATTCCTTTGGATTCGGTATTGCCGTGATCTGAAGTGATAAATATTCGAAAACCTGCGTTGAGTAATGAATTTATGATCTTCATTAAGAGGGATTCGTCCATCCAGATTTTTAGGCTTTCATAAACGCCTTTCATGCCTACACATATTCCATGGATGATGTCATCAATTTTGACAATCACTATACCGATTATATGATTGTTCTCATCAGCTATTGCATCATATAAATCACTAGGAATTGTGTCGTTTATTCGAAATAGACTGGCAATATCGCGTTTACTATCAGCGTTTGATTGCCAAAATTTTTTCCACAAAGAATCTTCAGAGACATCAGGATTTGTAAGAAATGCAGGAATCGATCCGGAAAAGATAGCTTTCCGCGAGATTGAAGTAGTCGTTGGTACTAAAGCGAAGAGTTCAGTCTCGGAAAAGGTAAGATTACTCTGAGACGCGCTCATTTTTTCACGTATAATCAACCAGTCGTCAATAGACATGCCGTCCAGTACAATTAGCGCACACCGAGTTTTCTTTGATTCGTTGCGTATAAACTGCGCAATTTGATTCGCAATTTTAGGGCGCGGAAGGTATGGAAGGGAGAACAAAGAGCCGTAGTTGTCTATTAGCCATGATTCGAAACATTTTTGACATTTTGAAATGATGCTTTCTATTTCCACGTTTCTTACATCATGATTAATGATCAATACGCGCGCTTCTGCAAGTTTGTGAGAAACAAGGAGCCAATCGTCAGAATGCATATCCGGTACAGAAATATCACGTTCTATTGACTGCATCAGCAGATCCAATCGCGCCATTACGTTGCTTGTCGGTCCTTGAATTCCTATGGCGGTCCACGATGGCAATTCTATAGGATTAGTTTGAGTTACAGGCTTCAGTCGGCCTTCTGCAAAAAGGTCTCGAATGTAGACCCGGATATCATCGTCCTCGAAATTGATGCTCCTGTCAAGTATCCCATTTACATATTTATTCCATTCTTCCTGGAAGAACTCTATTAGTTTTCCTCTATCCGAAAGAATGGCTCTAATAGGCATTTTGTTGAGTGTTGGAGACAATTGGCTTGTTATGCGATCAATAAAAAGTGGAGGAAGCCCAAACAAACCTACTTTCTTCGTGAAAAGAAGCTCGGAGAGCATCCACTTGGTGAATTCGTTCGTAGCGCCATGTATTGTGAAGTTAAATTTGAATATGAACTCTAGAATCAAGTCGATAGTTTCCTGAGAATTCAACTTATAATTCTTGTTTCCTTCATGAAGTTCCAACAATTCATTCAGGAAGTCCATCGGTACTGATTTAACAACATCATAATCGAAATTTGGAAGCAGCCTATGCAAATCGCAATTAACTATTTGAGCCCCACAATACAAGTCATATGGAATCTGAGTCGGGTTTCTGTTAGTTATGATTGCAAGCTTATGCCCGTCGCCTTCATTAAGCAATGACCTATGCTTTAGCTCGTACTCGAATCTGAACGAAATTGGGTCCTCGAATTTCAGTATGTCGTATCCTTTTTGTTTTATAGCATTGAATATTTGTTCATTGGAAAGAAGGCCGTCCCCGTCAATTATAACTACTTTATCATTATAAATCTCATTTAGCAGTCTGCTTTGTAAAGGATTCAAAATCAGGTCACCTTTACTAACAGGATAGGCTCAAGGAAGGGAGCCACTGCATATTTCTTTGAGAGAGCAGCCAAAGCATCCGCTTCTTTTTGGTCCAATATCTTAAGCCTCGCATTTCTTACGTTATCTAGCCCCACTCGAGATATGGCCTCGCGTTTTAACTTGAACGTGCAAATTACTTTCTCACGCTCGTTCTTTAGTTGTTCATCGTTCTTTTTCAATAAATTTGTTAAAACTTCTTTCCCGCTCTTTAACGCCTCGTCGTGCAGCACGTTATATTGAATTGCGTTCAGGCGGTCATTAAATCCTTTCAGTGCAATCGCATCATCACTCTCGAGCAGCTTGTCCCATATATGAAGGGCACTACTCTTCAACACCCTATTTTCTTGGTTAACAAATACTGGGATCGAGGTTTTAGATTCGCTCTTTCCTTTTATCCCAACCATCCATAATGAAAACAAGCCACTAACGCCTTCAGGCAAACCATTAATCGATATAGTTGGGAATGGATGACCAATAGCCCATTGCTTATAGCAGTGCATTATCTCGTTGATAATCGGATCCCGGAGAGAGACTATATCCATATTTTGATTGTCAATCTTCTGCGAAGACTGCGTTTTTTCGTATTTTTTGCCATCAGGCATCTTGATAACTATTCCGTTTAAATTGCTCTCAATTGTTCCCCCTTTCATGAGGGCGTAATTTACAATCATTTTATCAAGTAAAAATTTCATTGGAGTATTTAGTGTCTGACTCAAGGCGCTCAGATCAACAGGGGCCATTAAAGGTAGTGATTTCATTAAATCTTCATTAGTTTCTTTCTTCATTTTTTCTGAAAGCGCAACCATATTCTTTTCAATATTTGATGGATTAACTATTGCGTCCATGATATATCTATCAAATTCAGCAGAGAGAATTCCAGAGTCCAACAAATCACTAGTTTTATCAACACCAAGTTCGGACATTATTAAATCCAGTTTTGCCTGCAGAACACCAAGCACGCGCTCTTCAACGGAATTGTTAAAGATAAAGTTGAATGCTTTCACAGGATGAGCTTGCCCAATACGGTCCACCCTGCCTATCCTTTGCTCAATCTTCATTGGATTCCAAGGTAAATCGTAATTCACTACAATGTGGCAGAATTGTAAGTTAAGCCCCTCACCGCCGGCATCGGTTGAAATCAATACCTTAGTGTCCTTAGAGAAAGCATCCTGCGCTGCATTTCGCTCCTCTAAACTCATCGACCCATTTAAAAGCGCACACCGGAATCCATGTTGCTCCAGGAATTGCCGCAACATATCCTGGGTTTGTATGAACTCCGTGAAGATCAGGAACTTGAGGTTAATATCATTCTCATCCACCTGTTGGGCATAGATGCATTCAAGCAAGGTTTTAGCGCGAACATCTGGAGATAAAGCCTCACATTTTGTTGCTAAACTCAGCAACCGTTCAACCTCTGCTTTTTCATTATCGATCGTGCAATTTTGAATTGAGCTAATTTGATCATACTGCTCTTGACTATCCATCTCTACAAAATCATCCATTTGATCAAAGTCAACTTCCCTAGATCGGTTGCACTTAAGTACTTCAAGCCGTTTCTCAAGTGCTGAGCGTATTGCCCTTGTGCTGCTTGAAGCCATCTTTTGCATTAGGATCATGAGGAAGCCAAGATAGTTCTTATTCTCATTTAAAGCTTGATTATAACCTTCTCTCACATATCGGGTGACTTCGTTGTAAAGAAGCTCCTGAATATCGTGTTTTGTATCCCAGTTTACCTTGATCAGTTGGCTCATTCGTGGCATGAATAAGGGTTGGCCTCTTTTGTCGATAGCATTCCTCTTATCTGTCCTGAATACATATGGAGACAATCTCTCGGGATTTATTGCTGAATTAGGAGGAAATACATCATAATCGAGCAGTGACATGAGCCTCTGGAAAGAATCGGATTTGCCCTGATGTGGAGTGGCACTTAGTAGGAGCACGTAAGGCGCCACCTCAGATAAACCCTTTGCCAATTGATAGCGAGCCACTGAGGGTGTGCTTCCTCCAACACGGTGAGCTTCATCCATTATTACAAGATCCCAACCTGCAGATAGTAACGACTCAACGCGTTGGTGATTATATTTGTTGATCTCTTCCTCAGTCCAACCTCGTCTCAATTGAAGTGGTTTTACACTGTCGTATGACAAAACAACTTGATTGAAGTGCAGCCAGGGGTTCTCATCTTCAAATATGGACGCGAGCGTATCGAAGTCGCTTGGAGCTACAAAACGGAAGCTCTCGTTAAACTTTGACTTCATCTCTTTGACCCATTGTATAGTGATGCCCTTAGGGCAGACGATGAGCGTTCGTTCGACCAGCCCTCTCAACTTTAACTCGTGGAGTATCAAACCTGCTTCTATCGTCTTGCCTAATCCTACTTCGTCTGCTAATAGGTACCTCATTGTTCCCTGAGAGATTGCTTTATCCAGGATGGCTAATTGATGTGGAAGTGGAATTACTTTTGAGTCAAGGGGGGAAAGTATTGTGGATTCAGATAGCAGATTCGTGACTTTTGCTATAGTTGCTGTAAAGATGATGCGTTCTTTTGTAAAAATATCAGGCGTATGAGGGTGAATATACTTACTTTCTGCATGAAAGAACGAGTTTTTTGAGGGCACGAATATGGTGTAACTTGTAAATCCCCATAGGTCTTGGATCTCGAATATTTTCACTAACTCGTTAAAATCATCACTCCAGACCCAATCGCCTTCTTTTACTTCATTAAGACCAGCGTTTTGAAGCATAAGAAGCCATCATACCCTCTATTTTCCGCCTTCCCGCATCACAGCGTTGTCGTAGTACATGAGAAGAACTTCGTCTTCCTGGAGCACCGACTCGGGCAGCCGCTCCCCGGTCTCTATAATCGACTTGTAGTCCTTTGCGGACCAAGCCCTCTTGAATCCGGCCCGTACAGCCTCCGCGCGGAACTGCTTTAGCTTGCCCTTCGTCGCAAGCATCTGGTCGAACTCCTTCAGCAGGTCGCGCTCCCTCATCTTCTCGAGGTCTGCCTGCCTGTTGGGGTCTGGGATGTACCATTTGCCTGCAGAGTCTTTGAGGAAGTTCTCTTCGAGGATTACTGATAGTTCTGGAAGCTGCTCATGCTTGTCCAGATTCATCGATTTTTGCATGAACTGGGGCTGCAGATCCTGGTATGTTTGAGGCTTCTTCAGCTCCTGGCGGAGCCAGCTGACCGCGCTCTTCTCGTCGTGGACGAAGAGCGTGAGCTGCTCAACAGACTTGACGGATAGCTTCCTGCGGTCGTACTCTGAGACCTGGCTGGGGAGGAAGAACATGCCGTCCCGCTCGGGGTACCGCTCGGTGAGGCCCCGGTAGAAGTCCGCTGCCGAGATCGGGACGGAGATGCCCCGCTGGACGTGGAAGGCGACCATCCTGTCGAAGAGAAGGTAATATTGCCGTTCGAAAATGATGGTCATTTGCCCAGTTTTATCAGTAAATAATGGCAGATGTAGGAGATGCTGGTTCACAAAGTCCCACACCGCCTCCTCAGTGCCGGCTTTGAGGGTGAACGCCTTCTCGAGCCCTCCGTTGGGCTTGTAGGCGGAGATGACGAGGTCTTGCTTTACGGCGCCTGAGACATATGTCAACTGTTTTGTTGTACCTTTTTGTTTGTCTAGCGTCCTGACGTCGGCGACTATGAAGCCTGCGCGCATCAACGCCTCCTGTATCGCCATCCAGACGCTGTTCTGCGAGTTGTGGAACTCAACGGTCATCCACCGGCCCGGCTTCAAGATGCGGTAGTTCTCCTTGAAGCACTGCTCCATCAGGCGCTGGTACTCGGCGAGGCCCTTCTTCTGAGTTGCATTAACGATGGCTTCTTGCTTGTTGTTGGTGAAGATCTTGAGCCATGCCTCCCAGAGGAAGTTCAGCTCGGAGTACATCAGGTTGCCGCCGAATGGGGGGTCGGTGAAGATGTAGTCGATGGAATTAGAATTTGTGATTTGGGGGAAAGATGAAGATGATTGAGTGGTAATTAAAATGTAATTTGGGATGATTTTTAATTCAAAGTTGGATTTAATTTTTTCTGAGAAGAAATAAAATGGTGAGATTTCAGCTTGTGTTGAACTAATATATAGCGTACCTGACAAGGGTCCAACGTGCCGATTATGTTCAGCCATATATCTATTTAATTTAAATGATCTTGACAATGATGATGAAAACCAGTTTTTTAAAAAATTGGAATGACGTTTTTTTTCTACAAGAGATATTTTTTCTCGAATTGCACTTAAAATCCATAGATTTCGTTTCGTGTAAAAGTGGTGGACATGGGTTATTCCAGTGTTGTCATTTCGCCTAGCTTCATCCCCATCAGGCATTCGGTCGATAGGGTACCAGTAAGGGATCTTGGTCGCATCAATCCTCCTTATCAACGCCAGGTCATCAGCGTCCGGCTTCTTCTCATATCTTTTTCCATATTTTTGATTTTTTTCTTCAATAATTGAATAATTAATAAGCACTGGAACTTGTTTAGCACGTTTTATTGTTTGGTTTGTTCCGTAATCAAAAACCGTTTCATCAACACGTTCAAGGTCTTTTTTAAATAAATGGGCGTTGCAAAATGGACAATGAATATTTTCATTCACTAAAGCGTCTTTATATCCTATTTCAATAACAGTAATTTCCCAATATACCAGCTCCCTCGAGCACTCCGGGCAGACGAAGACGTCGCTCCAGACGGTGTAGTTGATCCTCCCCTTGAGGGGGACCTTGCTACCGCCTATCTCTGTGCGGAACTGCTGCTTGCCGCCGATGGTGTGGTTCGTCTCGTACATCCACCCGCACTCTCTCTCTACCTCGGCGAGGATGCGCTTGGCATCACTCTCGAACTCGGCCACGTCAACGGGCGTGTTGTAGTTGTAGGCGATGAAGGTTGCAGCTGGAGACAGATCGCAGAGTATGGCCTTCCTGGCGCCCCACTTGGCTCCTGGCATCTCCCTCTCTATCTGCGCCTTGAACTCCGCATCAGGCGCTCCGCAGGACCAGGCAGCGACGCCTGTCATGCCCGTGCCGCAGAAGCCGTCGAAGACGAGGTCTCCTGGCTCGGTGTAGTGGAGGATGTATCGCATTATGGCCTTGTGGGGGACCTTGGTGTGGTAGGAGTGGGCGTTGTAGATGGGGTCGTTCTTCCCCTCGGAGACGTCGAAGGCGAAGGGCTCCCTGTGGTAGTGGTCGGTTGATGGGTCGTAGGGCTTGCCGTGCTGCTTGATGAAGTCCCCAATGAAGGGGTTGGGGCAGGCCGTGTAGTAGGGGGGGTCGGAGAGGGCGACGATGTCCTCGTCCTTGCCGATGGGGAAGCCATCGATGGAGCGGAGCTGATCTAGCGCTCTAGCTAAACTGGTGCGGTGTTCAGACAAGGAACTCACTTCACAATGACCCTGATTTTTTGCTTGTCTTTTCCGATGCACTTTTCGTCGAGCATATTAGTGAACCGTTTAGCAAACTCGTCAACGGAACATGGGACCCCGCCCTCCAGCAACGTAGATTTAATATCATCGGTTGTGAGTTCAATCTTTATCAACCCTTGGAAAGCATCATTCACTGCTTGAACGAATTCATTTGTAATGGGATTTGGTAATTGTTTTGTTTGAATAAAGGTATCAATTGATGCACGTTGTTTGGGCGACATTAATTCCAAATTGCTCTTTGCGGAGGGATCGTTCAGGTTCTCAATAATGATGCCTGTCCAATTACTATGCAGCTTTTCAAGGTCTTCTTCCAGCGTCTCCATTATGGAATCAGGATAAATTGGTTCATTATCGGGCCTGAAGTTGCATGCAGGGCAACTTGTCCGGCTCTCAAGTTGTTCGGGAAATAGCGAGAAACAGGTCTTCAATGCACTTATCTTATTAACATATTCATCCAATTGAGTTTTTGGCATAAATTTAATGTTTGCCAAGTTTACCAATTGCTTATAGCGCTCATCATCAAGAAGTTTGCGCTTAGCCCGGTCCTTTGTCAAGTCCAACCTTGATTTTTTATGAAGGTCGAGATAGAGGCGGATATAATCTGCTTTGCATTCATTTAATTTGATACTCAGTGAGCGTTTTTCAGCATCGTCGGTCCATATCTTTTCGTCCCGAAGTTTATCAAGTGTCGATGCAAAGACGCTGTTTATGGCCTGCTTGAGGTTATTTTCTTTGTTCAATATGGAAGAGGCGTTTTCCAAATAACTCGAGATTGATGAGGTGTCAGCAATGAAAGCTTGGAGTCCATTTAATGATTCGATGAGAGCTAATCCTTCCTTCAAGGAATCGATCTTCTTTGCGTCATCTCTATAGTTCTTCAATTTCCCTGGTGTATTGAATATCTGAAGATTGCTGAAGAATGTTTTAAGATCACTTAGTGTCTTTAGGATCTCTGTTTTCCTGATCTCGGTGAAGACGTTCGTG
>Ga0302251_1001082_pt1 | contig 18782 bp, 20 predicted proteins | sample AAG_RA_Gln_MG_FD_193534 | JGI IMG/M metagenome (GOLD analysis project Ga0302251, IMG submission 193534) | Enriched activated sludge microbial communities from anaerobic digester in WTTP, New Holstein, Wisconsin, United States - AAG_RA_Gln | ecosystem: Engineered > Bioreactor > Anaerobic >...
AAGGTGGCCGAGTTGGCGGGCTGTCCCAGGGCGGGGGCGGACGCGAGGCGGGTGGCCAGGGTGCTCCATTCCATGTCGAAAAAACACGCTCTTCCCTGGTGGAGGGTGGTGAAAAAAGACGGGAGCATAGGCCTTAAAGATGGGGGGGAGCTTCAGCGCAGGCTTTTACGGGAAGAGGGGGTGGAGTTTCTGCCCTCCGGCGAGGTGGACCTTGGGCGTTTCGGGATCGGTCCGGATTTCGGCGGCTTTGGGCCCGCGGCCGAACTGGACGACTGGGCGGACTATCTTGGGGTGAAATAATCGCGAAGAAAGGGCTTAATCGGAGCTTAGTCGATAAGGTACTGGGTTCCGCAGGTTTTCAACCCCCAGCCGTCCAGGCTTGCCGACAGGCCCGGGGACAGAAGGGCGCTGCGCAGGAAGCAGGCGCCCAGCCCCGCGTCGCGGCAGCGACGCCGGAGGCTGTCGATAAGCTTGAGTTCCAGGCCCAGGCCCCGGAATTCCGGAACGACATAGAGGAAGCGAATCAGCCCCACCGGCCCGGCCTCGGTATCGACAAAGGCCATGGCGGCCATGGCGATGGGTTTACCCTCCGCCTCGTTCATGTAGTGAAGAAATCCATCCTGCCCATGTCGGCGTAAAAAGTCATCGAGCCCGGTTTTTTCCAGCGCCGCCGCGAAAGGGGGGCTCCAATCCAGGGCTTCCTCCAGCGCTTGAGCGAAAAACTCCGCCAGGGGAAAGGGCGCTTCGCCGATGGGACGGGCTTCCAGGCAAAATTCCTCGTCCACCAGATCCTGGAAGTCCTCGGGCTCCACGCCGAGCCTGGCCAGGCCGAGGACTTCCCGCATATCGTCCATCCACAGCTCCACCTGGCACCGTAAGGTGGCGTTTTTATAGTCTCTGAAAAGGGCATCTTCCCTGGGATACTCCGCGAGGACCTGCCTGAAGGCCTTGAATACGCCCTTGCCCCGGCCGAGGACCCTGTTCAGGGCGAGTTTGAGTTCCATTCGGTTGATTCGGCCGCAAAAGGCTTCCATAAGGCGGAAGCCGTCGGCGGGGCTCCACTGCGGAGGGGGAGCGATCCATTCGGGAAGCGGAGCTTCCGGGAGGGCTTCCTCCCGAAGGGTTTTTTCCGGTTTCGGCACCAGGTCCCCGGTTCGCAGATCGATATAGTGGGATCTGCTCTGGTCCTCCATGGCGAAAATGATCCGTTCCAAAATCGTATCGCTCAGTTCGAAAATCCTTGCTTCCTTTGCCACGGCACCATTGTACACCATGAAGCGTCGGTGCGCAGCGGGAAATCCCCAGGGTCTTCGCGATAGGCCTAACCTGCGGCGCGCGGCCCCGGCAACTTCGGCGCGTTGATGGACAGGGCCATGCAAGCCCTGTATACTGGCCGAAACCGTGAACGCCAACCTTCATCTTCATTCCAAGTTTTCCGACGGCAGCCTTTGGCCCGAGGATATAGTCAGGGGCGCAGCCCGTCTGGGCTTGGATCTCATCGCCTTGACCGATCACGATACCATGGGGGGAAGCGATCGTTTCGCGGCCGAATGCGCCGCCCAGGGGCTTTCCTGGGTGAGCGCTTGCGAGATAGATGTGGCGGATCCGGCGGTGGGCTACAAAAGCGAGTTACTGGCCTATTTCCCCGGCAAGACCCCCCAGGACTGCGCCGCGACCGGGGCGATGCTTCAGCGCGTGCTGGATGAGCGGAGAAAGCGGCTGGACTATTACCTCTACTGGGCGCGGACCTTTTTCAAGCGGGAGGACTTGACCCTGGAGGATATGATAGCCAGGCGCAAGGCCGACGACGATGTGGGCGGAGGGGATGAATTGCCCCTGCTGTCCTGGAGCAAGGTGGATTTGTTTCTCTATCTGCGAAACAATAAACTCGTTCCCGCCTATATAAACTACAAGATATTCAAAAAAGAGTGGATGCGGCCGGGCAGGTTCCCCAAATACAAGTTGTCCAAGCCGGATACGGTCTCTTGTCTCGCCGCGGTGCATGCCGACCGGGGATTCGCCGTCATTCCCCATATCGGGCATTTATGGAACGACAATCCCGAGGAAATGGAACGTCAACGACCGCAGCTCGAGGCTCTCCTGGGGTATTTTAAGGGGCGGGGCGTGGATGGGGTGGAACTGTACTGGTATTCGGGAAACAAAAAGACCAGGGCTATCAACGAATTGGTCCGCGGCATCGCCGGGCCGATGGGGTACTTTTTCACCTATGGCTCGGACTGTCATGGTCCGGATACGGACAAGTATACTATCGATAAATTCTCCGGGGATTTCCCCGGTTTTCCCCTTCCGGGGCGATGACCGGAAGCCGAGATTAACGCAAGGAGTTTGAAATGGCGCACTGCGTAGTACCCGAGGCCGAGGCGATTCTCGACAGGGAGTTCAAGGTGTTGGACAAGGGCTTTATCCGCCTGGTGGACTATCTGGGCGGCGACGCCCGAATAGTGCAGGCCGCCCGGGTATCCTACGGAGAGGGGACGAAAAGCTATCGGGAGGACGCCGGGCTCATCGATTATCTCATGCGCCACGAGCATACTTCGCCCTTCGAGCAGGTCGCCCTGAGCTTCCATGTAAAACTACCGATTTTCGTGGCCCGTCAGTGGATCCGTCACAGAACCGCCAGGGTAAACGAGATTTCCGGCCGTTATTCGATAATGAAGGACGAGTTCTACCTGCCCGCCGACGCCGACGTGGCGGCCCAGAGCGAGGACAACAAGCAGGGGCGCGCCGAGGAGCCCATGGAGGCCGCCGAGGCGGCGAAGATCAGAAATCTTCTGGATAAGGGCCAGAGGGCGGCGTACGAGGATTATTCTTCCCTCGTGGAGGAGGGGCTGGCCAGGGAGCTGGCCAGGATAAACCTGCCTTTGTCGCTGTATACCGAATGGTATTGGCAGATCGATCTGCACAATCTTTTCAGGTTTCTCTCCCTCAGGCTGGATCCCCACGCCCAGAAGGAGATCAGGCTTTACGCCCGGACTATGTTGGAGATCACGCGGGCGGTAGCCCCGGCGGCGACCGAGAGTTTCGAGCGAAATATCCTGCACGGGGTGCGGTTCAACGGAGCGGAGATGGCGGAGCTTAAGAGGCGCCTGGGCGTTGCAGGGAAGGGCGCTCCGACGGAGGCGACCGCCGGGATGGCCAAGGCCGGAAACGCCGTGCCGGGGAAGGCCCCGGAACAAGGCCAGGAACCCCTGCTCAAGGGCAAGGCCCTGGAACGATTCGAGGAAAAACTTCGGAGCGGGAAGCAGATTTAATAGGGGCTGTTCGCCCGGACTTCTTCGGACAGGCGGCTAAAGCCGCAAATTCTTGTCCTCGCCCATGCCGTAGAGTCTGGAGGCGTCGATTTTTTCGCCGGAGGAGCTCCGCAGGCTTCCCTCGAAGCGGCCGAAGGGGCCGATGTAGTCCACATCGGCCAGTCCCAGGCGCATCGTGATATCGTGGGGCACTTCGGGATGAAAGATGAGATCGACCATCCCCTCGGTATCCTGGATGACCCAGGGCGCGGCGTGTCCGTAAGGACGGGTTATGCGGATGGGTGGCAGGGAATGGATGGCGCTTCCGATCCAAAGCCGGTTTTCGTTGTAACGCCGCTGGTCCTTGACCTGGTTGTCCGTGAGATTGAAGCCTATCCTGCGCCCCGAAGGCTCCACGCCGGAGCCTGTCACCCAATCGTAATGCAGATGATAGGGATAGTAGCCCTTGTGATCGTCCAAAATACCCAGGGCTTTTTCTTCTTTAAATGTCCGCCGCTCTCCGTCGATCTCGAGGCTTCCGCCGCAGGGCATGAGAATTTTCGTGGAATACATGGCCCGATTAAGCCCGAGCGGAAGGCAGACCGAAAAGGCCGAACTTGATTCTTCGCGCAAATCGAAGGTCAGATCAAGGTCGAAGGAGGCCGCCGGCGCCTTCCGGGGATTATTCGATGCCCGAAGTTTCATGGACCCCGAGTCCATATCGACGGAGATGGAAAGCTCCCTATGTCCCGTCTTGATGCCGATCTCCGATTTTTCGAGCGAAGCCGGAAAGAAGAACCGGCGTCCCGGGAAGGTTTGGCGGAAGCCCGCCTTCCGCTTGCCCGCCCTATCCCAGATATCCACCGAGGCCATGCTCAAATACTTGGCATCGTAGAGCACCGCGAAAATGAAGGTATCCGGATCCCCCGCCTGGACTGCCTGCCACTCTTTTATCCTCGTGGTGCGGAGAAAACGGGGGAGCGGATAGTGGTAGGGCCTATGGACGTCGATGAGATTGGCCTTGCCGGGTATTCCTTCCCAGGAACCCAGGACGAGGGCGCCGTTCCGGCAGAGCGCTTCCGGCGCCGGGCCCCGCAAAGCCCCTGGCCTTTGTGGATCAGACAAGACCGCGCCTGTAGAGTTCGTAGAGAACCTGGGTTCCCCGCTCTCCCCAGCCTTGGGCCAGTACCTTGGCGAAGAGATTTTCCGCCAAAACCACCAAGGGGAGACTGAGTCCCAGGGTTTTCGAGGAATCGAGGGCGATCCTCAGATCCTTGAGAAAGTGTTTGGCGTAGAAGCCGGGGTTGAAATCCCCGTCCAGCATGCGCGGGGCATTGCTCGAGAGCTGCCAGCTGGCCGCCGAGCCTCCGCCGATGGAGAGCAGGACCTGTTTGGGATCCAGCCCCGAGGCCGAGGCGTAGTCGAGGGCTTCCACCACGCCGATGAGATTGGCGGCTACGCAGATCTGGTTGGCCGCCTTGGTATGCTGGCCGGCTCCTGCGCCGCCCTGGCGGACGATGGTCTTGCCCATTATCGCAAAAAGGGCTTCGGCTTCGGCATAGGCATCCTCGTCCCCGCCCACCATGATGGTGAGACTGGCGTTTCGAGCCCCCGTGTCGCCGCCGGAGACAGGGGCGTCCAGGGCTTTTAAGCCTTTGGCCGATGCGGCGGCATGGATGCGTACCGCCAGATCGGGGCTGGAGGTTGTCATATCGACAAGGAGGGTCCCTGCGCGGGAGTGCGCCAGGAGCCCCCTGTCGCCCAAGTAAACTTCCTCCACATCGGAGGGAAGCCCCACCATGGTGATGATGACATCGCAGCGGGGGGCCAGGATTGCGGGGCTTTCCGCCCATTCCGCTCCGCGATCCAGCAGCGGCTTGGCCTTGTCAGGGGAGCGGGTGTAGACGATGAGCCTGTGCCCCGCCGATAGCAGATGCCCGGCCATGGACTTGCCCATGACACCGAGACCTATGAATCCTATGGTTTTCCTTTCAAATGACATTGCAATTCCTCCATGCGAAGCCGCATAGTAACTCTAGCCTTTTGACCGCCGATGCGCAACCCGGGATTTCAACCCCTGACCGGGCCGCGGATTTGGCGAAGCAACCGCCTTCATGGCGGCACCCCGGGACTAAGCAGCGGGAGGATGTTATACTTGCCCGCCAAGGGAGGAGAGATGGCCAATTCCAAAGTTAAACTGATCACCAGCCTGGGCGAGATCGAGCTGGAGGTTTTCGACGACAGGACGCCGGTCACGGCGGCGAATTTTCTGGACTATGTCCGCGCAGGCTTCTACGACGGCACCATTTTTCATAGGGTCATTCCGGGCTTTGTGGCCCAGGGCGGCGGGTTCGTGCCGGGAATGGAGCAGAAGAGGACAAAGGATCCTATAGTCAACGAGGCGGCCAAGGGTCCGTCCAATGCCCGGGGAACCCTTTCGATGGCCAGGACCCCCCATCCGGACAGCGCGACCAGCCAGTTTTTCATCAATTTTTCGGATAATACAAGCCTGGATTACCGTGGCCCGGGTCCCGGGGCGGGGTATTGCGTGTTCGCCCAGGTTACTAAGGGTATGGATGTGGTGGACGCCATGGCCGCGGTGCCGACCGGTCGCAGACCGCCCCATGCCGACGTCCCCAAAGAGGATATTGTCGTAATAGCCGCGAAAATTCTCTAAAAACCCATTTGTTACTATTGACCAATACGCCAGGGCGAAGTTAAAGTGTGTTTGTTACTATTAATAGTAACAATATCATCCTGCCTTTCAGCAACCAAGGCGGAAACAGAGGTTCCCAATGTCGAGAAGCAAAGTCTTCATGATCGTGGCGGTAGGCGCGGCCTTTCTCGCCGTCTCCTGCGGAAACACGAAAAAAACCGTGGGTATAGCCAAATTCGTGGCTCATCCCGCCCTCGATGCGGTGGAGCAAGGAATAATCGATGAAATTTCCGAGTCCAAACCGGAAATCGAACTGGATAGGCAGAATTCCAACGCCGACATGGCAACCGCCGGCCAGATAGCCCAGCGCTTTAAGCAGGCCAAGGTGGCGGTGGCGGTGGGAATAGCGACGCCAACGGCCCAGGCCCTGGTCAATCAGATAAAGGACAGGCCGGTGGTGTATTCCGTGGTTACCGATCCGGTGTCGGCCGGCCTTGTTGAGAGCATGGACAGGGGGGGCGCGAACGTGACGGGAACCTCGGACATGACGCCGGTGCGGGTACAGCTCGATATGCTGGTATCCATGGCTCCGGTTCAGCGTCTGGGGCATGTCTACTCTTCCGGCGAGGCCAATTCCCTGGCCCTGGCCGCGATAGTCAAGGAATACTGCGCCGAAAAGGGAATCGAGTATGTCGAAGCGACTATAACGAATTCCTCCGAGGTCAAGTCGGCCCTCCTCTCCATAGCCGATCGGATCGATGGCCTGTATTTGGGCAACGACAACACGGTTTTCTCGGCCCTGAGCGCGGTTTCGGAAGTTTGTTTGGATAAGAAAATCCCACTCATGTCCGCCGATCCCGCTTCGGCCGAGACCATCCCCGTCCTGGTCGCCCTGGGTTACGATTATTACCAAATGGGGCGGGCGACGGGCAAAATCGTGGTAAGAATTCTGAACGGGGAAAAAACCAAGGATATTCCGGGCTTCCTGCCCACCGATCCCGAATCCCTGGACCTCGTACTGAATCTGGATGTCGCCGAAAAACTCGGGCTCAGCCTTGATCCGGCCTTGGTGGACCGGGCTACCGTCGTGGTGTCGGGCGGGACTGTGACGAAGAAGTAAGATGATCGAAGGAATCCTTGTCGAGGGCCTGGTCTACGGGATCATGGCCCTCGGGCTCTTTATCAGCTTTCGAATTCTCGATTTTCCCGATTTGACCGTCGAGGGCTCCTTTCCGGCCGGGGCGGCGGCCGCCGGCGCGATCGTCGCGGGCCTTGCCGGGGCCCTGGCTCCGAGGGCCCCGGCGGCAGGGGGGTTCGGCGCGGCGGGGGGCCTGGGGGCCGCAGCGGCCGTTCCGGCTGGCCTTGCGGCCGCCGCCCCGGTGCTCGCCCTGATAGGCGGCTTCGCCGCGGGCGCCCTGGCGGGCCTAGTCACTTCGCTCATCCACCACAGGCTCAAGGTTCCTCCAATCCTGGCGGGAATCATCACCATGACAGGCTTTTACTCCATCAACCTGCGCATATTGGGAGGAAGGCCCAATATGCCGCTGATCAGGAACAATCCCCTCCTGGGCTTTGCCCGCACATGGCTGGGATCGGGCGTCTTGCAGGATATTTCCCTTTTCATAGCCGCCTTGCTCGCCGCCCTCCTCGTCGCGGGATTGATGGATCTTTTTTTTCATACGGAAATCGGCATAGCCATGGGGGCCATGGGCGACAACGAAGCTTCGGTCGTCCAGGCGGGCATAAACCCCGTATCCCTCCGAAGCCTTGGAATAGCCCTGGCAAATGGCATCGTCGGCCTGTCGGGCGCCCTGGCGGCTTCCTACCAAGGCTTTGCCGACGTCAATTTCGGAGCGGGCATAGTAGCCTCCGGGCTCGCTTCCGTGATGCTGGGCGAACTTTTGATCAAATCCCAGTTTATCGGTGTCCAGATATTCCGGGTGCTCGCCGGGTCTATTTTGTTCAAGGGGCTCATGTACGTCGCCCGATCTTGGGGCTACCTGGCCGGCATCACTCCCAACGACCTGAGACTCCTCACCGCCCTGCTCATAATCGGTTCGATCTCCGTATCCAAGTATGCGGGCAAAAAGCCAAAAGCCCTGTCCCGGCCAGGGGAGAAGCGAAGATGATCAACATCGAGGCGCTGGAAGTATCCTTTCACCAGGGCGGCGGCGAGGACAGAAAGGTGTTGAACGGTATCGATCTGAGAGTTCCCAAGGGACAGACGGTATCGATAATCGGATCGAACGGGGCGGGCAAAAGCACCCTGCTCAACGCGATAGCCGGAACAGTCCCCATAAGCTCCGGTTCGATAGTCCTGGACGGGAGGGACTGCGGCAAAGACCCGGAATGGCGCCGCGCCGCGTACCTGGGGAGGGTGCGGCAGAATCCCCTGGCGGGCACGGCAGGGGAGATGACAATTCTGGACAATCTGGCGCTGGCTGCACGAAAAGGCCCGCGGGGCTTGCGTATCGCAGTCAATAAATCCAAGGCCAAAGTCTTGGCTGAGCAGGTGTCCCAGCTCGATATGGGCCTTGAAAACAGGCTGAGGGAAAACGTCTCGCGGCTTTCGGGAGGACAGCGCCAGGCTCTGACCCTCCTTATGGCGGTACTCTCCCATCCTTCGGTGCTGCTGTTGGATGAGCATACCGCAGCCCTCGATCCGGGAAACGCCGAAATCGTCGGTCGTCTCACCAGGCGATTTATAGCCGAATACGGCCTCACGGCGCTTATCGTTACCCATGATATGAAACAAGCCTTGGAGCAGGCCGATCGGGTGGTGATGATGCACGAGGGCCGGATCCTGGCCGATGTGAGCGGCGGCCTCAAGGAACGGATGGGTGTCGCGGACCTGGTGGAACTCTTTAGGCAATCCCGGGGCAAGGACTACGCGGAAGACAGGGATCTGCTGGGTTGAAAGCACTTTTGTAGTTCCCCGAAGCTTGTGGGAATTGAGGCGAGGGGGATGCGGCAATGGCGTGCGTCGCGGAGCTTGACAGCGCTTTCCGATGCGATGAGCGAGCCCTGGGGAACGGCTGAGGAGAACGCCGCTTTCAGCGCGACGGGATTATTTTCCTGGCTGTGCGTATGTAAATAAAAGAAACACGGTCCCCTGGATACCCAGGCATCCTTCGCCAACAGGCTTCGGGGAACTAATTAAAACTTATACCCGAAACGGCGGAGCATAGCCTTACGGTCGGCCTTGTCGGCCTCGCCCTCCACACCCTTCGGCGAATTGCCGTCCACCACTCCCAAAATCCCCGCGCCTTGTTCGGTCACGGCCCGTACGACTTGAAGAGGATTAGCCGTGGCGGCGAAAACGCGGCACACTTCCGGGCAGGCCTTTATTCTGTCCAGAACATTGATAGGATAGGCGCCTGGGCCGAGGATGAGGTAAAAACTGTGCCCGGCTCCCACGGCGAGGGCGCAATCCCTGGCCGCCGCTTCCAGCTCCGGCGAACTTCCCGCGGTGCGGACCAGACAGGGGCCGGAGGCCTCGCTGAAGGCGAGACCGTATTGGGCCCCGGGCACCGAACCGGCCATAATTTCGGCGATATCTTCCACCGTCTTGATAAAATGGGATTGCCCCACAATGATGTTGCAGTCCGAGGGAATCGAAAGCTGCACGAAATCAAGGTTCATTCTTCATTCCTCCGTAAAGCATAGTATCTGCATCGAAGATTGTTGAGGGAATGAGGACAGAGAACGGCTCGGGCTTAAGGACAATCTCCTGCGGCACTGTCTCAGGAACCTTTTCAACAATCTTCGATGCAGTAAATAAACCATAAAGGTTGCTTAGTCATCCAAGGAGGCCCCGCCGGGGACGCCGACGGGAGCCGCGTATAGGGCGAACATATCCTCGCCGTCCAGCCCCAGATACTTGTCCAGGCCTTGCTGATCGTAGGCCCCGACGGCGCAGGTGCCCAGACCTAAGGCTTCGCAGGCCAGATAAAGGTTTTGACAGGAATGGCCTGCGTCGAGGGCTACCAGCTTGTCCGCCGCCTTGCCATAGCGCCACTCGCTCCTGTAGGGAACCGCCGCCCAGAGAATGACGCAGGACGAATTTCTGAGCTGCCCCATCAATGCCGCGTCCAGGGCTTCCGAATCGTCCCCTTCCCGCTCGAGCACCAGGGCGTGCTCCAATGGGAGATACCGGTAAAGCCCCGGCTTAAGCCCCTCGATCCTTCGGGCGAAGACATAGACATCCAGGGGATGTCTGGCGCCCCCCGACGGGGTGGTTCTGAAGGAGTATTTCCCCCTGTTCTCCCTGACTCCTTCGCAGGACCAGAGCAGATAGGAAAGCGTTGTCAGGGCCAGCTTTTCGATTTTAAAAGCTCGCCTTGAGCGCCTGGACAGCAAGAGCCGATGAAGCGTCGCCGGGGCTGAGAGGGAATCGTTTTCGATGCCATAGGCCTTGTCCACCGTCGGCAGGCTTACAACGCTTTCGTCCGGCTGCGGCGGCTCCTGCTGGGGCGGAGGAGGCAGACCCCTGGATTGGTCGGAAGCTGTTTCCTTCACCAGATGCCAATTGGACTTCAGAAAATGTCTACCTTGGAGAAATCGTTCGTCCATCCTATTTTCCTTTGGGCATGCGCGCTTCGACATGGCGCACGACATCGGCGATGAGGACATTGCAGACCTTGTCGCTCAAACCCTTGGCCTTCATCGCCTCCCGGTCTTCGGCGTTCCAGAGATCCGCTCCTTCCAAGAGCACCCTGCACTGGGAGGAACCATGGGCGGCCTCCATGGCGGCGAAGAGCCTGGATACCTCCTCGTAAGTCCTCATCTTGGCATCCTGGTCGGCGCCGCTTTCGCTTCCGTATATCATGGACAGCGCGAGCACCCCGCCGGTTATCGCCCCGCAGCTGTATCCGAGCCGCCCCATTCCGCCCCCAAGGCCGCCGGATAAGCGATGGGCAATACCCTCGTCCAGTCCGAGATCGGAGGCGAAGGCCGTAAACACCGCCTGCGAGCAGGATGAACCGCCCTTATGAATCGAGAGAGCCTTTTCCACTCTGTCCATATCCAAAACCTCCGGATTCGTCATACCGATTGCGTCGATAACGCGCCTTCGATTCCAACACCACGCTATCCTATCATAAAGGATGAGAAGCTTCGGGCAAAGGGCTTCGCGACAACTTCCGCGTTGGACCTAGCGGAAACTTCTCGCCGCGGCCACCGCCTTTTCCCAACCCGAGACCAGATCCTGTCTAAGCGCCTGAGCCATGGTCGGCTTGAATTCCCGTTTTTTGCGCCAATTCTTTTTCACCTCATCCAGACTCGACCAGTATCCGGCGGCGAGACCCGCCAGATAAGCCGCCCCTAGCGCCGTGGTCTCGGCCACCTCGGGTAGCACCACCGAACGCCCGCTGATGTCGGCCTGGAACTGCATGAGAAAGGAATTGGCCGAAGCCCCTCCGTCGGCCTTGATGCTGGCCAAGGCCCGACCGGAGTCTTTTTCCATCGCCTCCAGAAGGTCCCTCGATTCGTAGGCTATTGCTTCGAGGGCGGCGCGGGCGAAATGCGCCTTGGTCGTTCCCCTGGTGATGCCCACGACGGTGCCGCGGACATCCGAATCCCAATAAGGAGCTCCCAGCCCAACGAAGGCCGGGACGAGATAGACACCGCCGGTGTCGGGAACCGATCGGGCTAAGGCTTCGCTTTCGGCGGACTCGGTGAGCAGCCCTAGTTGATCCCGGAGCCACTGGATGACAGCCCCGGCGATGAAGACCGAGCCTTCCAGGGCGTAGGTATAGCCCTTGCCCAGGTCCCAGGCCACGGTCGCCAGGAGGTTGTGCTCCGAAGCGACGGGGACGGGCCCTGTATTCATCAGGGTGAAGCAGCCGGTTCCGTAAGTGTTTTTTGCTTCCCCCGGGCTGAAACAGGCGTGGCCGAAAAGGGCCGCCTGCTGGTCGCCGGCCGCGCCTGTAACCGGTATGGCCTGACCGAAAAGCTCGGGCCGGGTGACGCCGAAAAGGCCCGAGCTGGGCAGAACCTCGGGCAGAACAATCCTCGGCACAGCCATCACCGCCAGCAGTTCGTCATCCCAGTCCCCTTTGTGGATATCGAAGAGCAGGGTGCGGCTGGCGTTGGTCGGGTCGGTGGCGTGACGACCGGTGAGCTTGTAGATAAGCCAGGAATCGATGGTGCCAAAGAGAAGATCGCCCCGCTCCGCCCTTCGCCGCAGATCGGGACGTTCCCGGAACAGCCAGCTCAGCTTGGTGCCCGAAAAATATGGATCCAGCACAAGTCCGGTTTTACCCCGGATTGTCTTTTCCAGTCCGGCCGATCGAAGCTCCTGGCAGATGCCCGCCGATCTGCGGCACTGCCATACGATGGCATTGTAGACAGGCTTTCCCGAATCCTTTTCCCAAAGGAGACTGGTCTCGCGCTGGTTGGTTATGCCGATGGCGAGGATCTGCTCGCTTTCGATCTGGGCCGCGGCGATGGCTTGCTTGGCCGCGGCCAGCTGGGTGGCCCAAATTTCCTCCGGATCGTGCTCGACCCAGCCGGGTTGGGGGAATATCTGCTTGAATGGTATCTGTTTTACGCCGATGATGATACCGTCTCGATTGAAGATGATTGCCCTCGATGAGGTGGTGCCCTGGTCCAGGGCGAGGATATACTGTTCTTTTATGGTCATGGAGCAAGTATACTCGGAAATTACCGAGGGCGGAACGCGGAAAATCAAAACCGATCTCCGCGGGGGAGGAGTATGGAGCGTAACGAGTATGTCGCGCTGGTGAGTGCTTTCGAACACGCCTACGACAAGCTTATCTTAAAAGCGAACGCCTTGAGTCCTGAGGAACTGCGCTTTGTCCCTGCCGTGAAGGACGCCTGGTCTTCCAACGATCACCTGGTCCATCTTTTGGACGCCGACTGCAATCTCGTGATGCGCCTCCGCGGAGCCGTGGCGGAGCCGGGCAAGGCGATTCCCGCCTGGGATCCCGAAGCGTGGAAAATGAAGAACAATTATTTCCAGACCGATGGGCTGTTCTGCCTGGACCTGGCTGTGGCCTTGCGCAAATTCATCGCCGAATCGCTTAAAAACCTGGACGACGAAGTCCGTGAAAAAGCATGGATACTCCACCCGGAGCGGGGCGAGCTCCGCCTGGAGGCGGTGCTCAAAATCTATGCCGGCCATCCCGACTTCCATCTGAAATATCTGGAACGCAACGGCGAGGCCTTCGCCCAGTCAAAAGCCGGGGCGAAAGGAAGGCAAGGGTGAACATCCTCGAACTCCTCTCCGCGAAGGAAATAGGTACCGAAGTAGCGCTCATCCGACTTCTTTTCGCGATGATAGCCGGCGGCATCATCGGCGCGGAGCGGGAAATGCGCCGCCAGGTAGCGGGCCTGCGTACCCATATACTCATCTGCCTGGGCTCCTGCCTCCTTATGATGCTTTCAATATGGATGCCCCAGACGGTGGGCCTGGATAAGGGCGATCCCGGCCGGATCGCCGCCCAGGTGGTGTCCGGCATCGGCTTTCTCGGCGCCGGCGCCTTCATAAAGATAGGCAACAACGTAAAAGGCATGACCACCGCCGCCAGCCTCTGGGTGGTCGCGGCCATTGGACTCACCATCGGCGGCGGCATGTGGAGAGCGAGCCTCATCACCCTGGGCCTCGTGATTTTCGCCCTGGCCTTTCTGGAGCCCCTGGAGCGAAGGATATTCCCCGCCGAACGCTTCAAGTACTTAAGCGTGTGGTTCGCCGAGTCGTCGATGGACAGGGAAAAGGTATTCAAGGTCCTGCGGGATCACGGCATCAAGATTCAGACCATGGACGCCAGTCTGGATATCGGAAAGGGATCGACCAAGCTGACCTACCTGACCAAGATTCCCGAAGCGCTCAATATCGAAAGCCTCTTCAAGGAGCTGAGAAAAGTCGGGGACGTGGAGAAGGTCAAGATAGAAGAGAATCTGTAGCGGCAAGAAGACGGAGGCGGATCGCCGCCGGGCCTTCGCCCCGCCCCGCTTAATTTCCGCAACAAGCTTCGAGAAACTGACAAAAGCTCAAAGGCCCAGGTATTTCCTTACATCGATCAATGAAGCGAATATCCTTGAAGCCATGGCCCGGGCCTTCGGATCGGGCTCTATCAGATCGGGCACCATGATTACCCTCGCCCCCGCCGCATGGGCCGCCGTGACGCCCGCCAGGGAGTCCTCCAGGACGAGGCAGTTTTCCGGCGCGACGGCCAATCGCCCAATGGTTTTTAGGTATATTTCCGGGTCCGGCTTGGGCTTATCGACCTCATCGCCGCATAACAGGAATTCGAAGCGCTTCAGGATACCCGCTTTTTCCATCAGGGGCAGCACCCTCGGCCTGGCTGTGGATGTCGCCACAGCCAGGGGAACGCCAACTCTCCGGAGACTGCCCAGAAGCTCCAGCAATCCGGGCTTCAGGGGTATGGGGTTGTCGCGGTAATACCCGGCTTCGAGGAAAAGCCGCCGAGCCTGGACTTTGTCATAGGGGAATTCGGGGCCAAGCGACCTTACAAGAAGACGCTTCTCCTCGGCGGAGGAATGGCCGACAAGGCCCAGCAGCAACGGATCGGGGATTTCCCAGCCTTCGGAGAGACCCGCGGCGCGCCACAGCCCGATGGCTATCCGCTCGCTGTCGAACATGAGCCCGTCCATATCGAAAGCGACCGCCCGGATCGCCAAACCCTCGACTTCAATCATGTATACGCTCCCGACGCTGAACGTATGGAATAATACAATGGGAATGTTTAAAGGTTAAATACCTGCATCGAAGATTGTTGAGAGTAAGGAAGAAATGAGGACAGAAGGCGGCTTAGGCTAAGGACAATCCCTTGCGGCGCTGCCTCGGGAACTTTTCGGGGATCTTTTCAACAATCTTCGATGCAGTAACTAAAAGGTAAAGGCCCGACAAACCACCGGGCCGATATCCGCGCCATGCTTTTCGCAACCCGCACGGGCGCTTCCGTTGACTTTTTTAGGCCCACTTTGTATAGTCTCAACCTGTGTTGGCGGGCGTTTCCGCCCCCGCGCCCCGGTTTCCCGGGCCCTTAGCTCAGTTGGTTAGAGCTGCGGACTCATAATCCGTAGGTCGCTGGTTCAAGTCCAGCAGGGCCCAAAATAATTGATTATGCGGCAAGCACTTATAATTTAGTGCGAAAATTCAAAATGCACATTCCACCGACTGTCAGTAAAACTGTCAGTAGACAGAATACGTTGACGGTCTCACAGGAAAAATCCGAGCTGTGATGCTTCCTGTAAGTGCGAAAAAGTGGACTTCCTACCCCCACTTCGCAAAGGAATGATGGCATGAACAATCAAGAATTCTCACTCTACCTTAGGAAAGGAATTTATTACGTCCAATTTAAGGACCCGGTTACTGGCATGCCCGGAATACAACGCTCTACAAAGAAGAAGAATCAGAAAGATGCCTATCGAGTCGTTATAGAGTGGATGAGTAATGGCTTCTCCAAGGATGAGGAAGCCGCTACTCAATCGATCCAGAATGATATCACCATCAATTCAGTCGTCCAGATTATCAAGTCTAAGAAACTTTCCGAAACTCAGCTTGATACCCTTCTTATCGCATTAAAAAGTGCAAAGTACCTCGAATCAGCCTTGATAGCGAACACAAGCTCATCTGCGAGACTTATTGAGTACCAGGAAATGTTTTGGGACTTCGATAAATCACCCTATATCAAGGAAAAACTTCTTCACGGTCAGAGGATCGGGCGCTATCACGCTCTCGATTGTCAGCACCGAATCAGCTATTGGAAAGAATTTTTTGGCACAGAATTAAGGATCGGTGAAGTAACACGTAAACACATCCGGGATTTCTCTCTCTGGATTGCAGAGAAACAGGTTGGCGGCAATAGGGGAAAGAAGTTCAAGAAAGAGCTTCCCAAGAAGCGGATTTCGCATGCAACAATCAACGGTATCATGAACGCCGGATGCTTGCCGATCAAATGGGCATATCTGCATGATGAAATTCCAGCAGACCCTACAAAAGGACTAATGCGGTTTTCAGGGGAAGCTAGAAAGCGGGGAATCCTCACAGAATCAGAGGCGCAAAGGCTTTTTAATGTTGAATGGAATGACGAACGAGCAAAGTTAGGATCAAAATTATCGATGACTTCCGGGCTTAGATCGGGAGAAATCCTAGCTCTGAGACGTGAGGATATCGGAGAAGATCGGATTTATGTCCGGCACTCATGGTCGGTACAGGACGGACTTAAAGGCACAAAAACTTCAAAGGAACGAATTGCTCCGCTGATTCCATCGATTCGGGAAGAATTGCTTGCATTGGCTGACTCGAATCCTCATGGACCTGACGGCTTTATCTTTTACGGCCTTTTACCAGATAAGCCGATGGTAGGAAACATTTTTCTCGATGAGTTCTATGCCGCTTTAGATAAAATCGGAATCACCAAGGAAGAACGCAAGGAACGAGGCCTTTGCTTCCATTCGTGGAGGCATTATTTCACTGCTCAGCTCGCGGCGAAGCTGGATGCGAGGATTGTTCAGCACGCTACAGGGCATGCCACTACCGAAATGCTGGAACACTACGCTAATCACGAGCTTGAAGGGCAGTTGGAAAGCTTAAATAAAGCGGCTGATGAAGTGTTTAGAAATGTAATCTCTTTTAAAAAGAAGGCTGGATGAAGTATTGCTCAATTGGGATATTGTTAAGCAAAAGCCATAGAGCATTCTGCTTCTTGTGCCGCCTGAAGTGCTATTTGTCCATTACAGGGCAAAGCAAAGGAAGACACACTATGAATAAGCCTCATAATGCCAATGTGGTTGAATCTATCAAGAAGCAGGTGGAAAACCTCATTTCATGGGCACCTGACTTCGGATCGATAGAGATAAAGATTACCTTTCATGAAGGGAAGATTGCGAAGACTGAAGAGAGGAGAACGGTGACGGTATTAAGTAGTACAGTCGAAAGGCCTTAATCCTAAAGCTATTTAGTAGAAATGCTTATTTCGATACAGGCTCAATCTAGTAATAAAGAGCCGCTTTATTTCAATATGTATGGTATATTATTATAAATTGCTAAAATCTTTACCGAAGGTGCCAGCTTTGAAAAGATTATTTAGTATGCTTTCTCTTTTCTTTATCGTAAACCTGGTTGGGGCAGAGAGTCCACAGTTAACAAATTTATCTATTACTGTTGGAAACTTACGAATTTTCTATAATAGATACGATGCCTCATCGCCTTTGCAATACATCGAAATGGAAGTTCAACCTGAGGATAGGCGAAAGGTAATCGCATTAACCCTACATGAAGATGAAGCGACAAAATCAAACCTCTTATTAAATAAAAACGATGTTTACTTTAAAACTGAAAATTATATTTGGATATGGACATTTTCTAACAATACTGAAGAAATTATTAAGAGTGAAAAGTACAAAGGGATAACACTCATTGATGACCAGTATAATGAATACTATTTTGATACTTCTGTAATTATCGATACTATCAACACTATTTATAAAATGATTGAATTAGCTGACCAAAATAAAATTATAACTGGAAATACTGCGATACAAAGTAATAATGAAGTTGCCCTCGCTAGCCAGAATGAATCTAGCGCAGATGATAACAAGGGTTCCGCTACGCTCGATGTACCTGGCAAAGAACTCGTACCCTATTCGGGCTATGCAGTCACCATACGAAAAACTGAAAAAGGCAGTTCTTCGGATACAATCCTGGGTGGCTATCAGGGGACCGTAGGGCAGAATATTTATCAGCCTGTCTACTTAAGCCTTCCATTACCACAAACAATTTTTGAGTCGGTCTATAGAGCAATTCCTGATTTGATAATTCCCCCCAATATTGTAATCTACTCATCTCTGGAAAGGAAAAAGACTTTCACAACCTATTACGAGTTCGACGGCTCATTTTACAGGCTAAAGTCTGATGTCCCCATGGTAAAGCGGGAACTCCTCTGGCAGATTCTGGAGGATGCCGGATTCGATCCTGCCAAGACAGATTACAGGGAAGGTAAAACGCTCAACCCCGTGGTCATAACCTTCAATATTTCTAAGGATAATCAGCTCAGGGATGCCAAAGTGCTTCAATCCTCAGGTGATCCCCATATAGACCAGGGTGTACTCTATGGATTCAGACGCGCTGTATTCTGGAACAAGACAGGCGAAACCATACCGGGGCGCTTTACCTATAGATTCGATTGACTTATACAGAGGTAAAGTGATTACTAACTTTCTGATTTGGAGGTGGGAAAATGGAAGTAGTATTAACTGTATTAGCAATTATTGGTGGGGTTATGTTATTAGCGTATACTTCTATGAAAAAGGAAGAGGACAATAATAATCCTGCTCTTTCAGAAGAAGAAAAACATCAACGTGAAATTAATCTTATTTATGGACAAATTAATCCAGAGCTGATATGCCCTCATTGTCAAACTAAAGGGAAGGTTCATATTTCGATAATAGTGAATAGAGAAAAAAATGGCATAAGTGGAGCAAAAGCTACGGCGGCAATTTTAACTGGAGGTGCTTCTCTACTTGTTACTGGATTATCTAAGAAAGAAACTAAAATGAGTACAAGAGCTTTTTGTGAAAATTGTAAGATGACTTGGTTTATTTAATTTTTTACATTTCTAACCTAGTTGAATTTTATATATAAGCCAATACTTTAACCTTCATCATTACATGACATGATTCTTATATAGGTTCCTTCTTTATGGTCATATACAGCGATACCTATAATGAGCCCACCTGTCTAGACAGGTGGGCTCATTATACCGAAGTATCATCCGAGGTTGTCGTTGAGACTTCCAGTGAAACGGTGGTGAGCGATTGGGGCCCCGCTTACGATGTGCCGTCCGGCTCAAAGTAAGAAGAACCGTCCGTAACGGATAAAGAAGAGG
>Ga0302251_1001084_pt1 | contig 18776 bp, 13 predicted proteins | sample AAG_RA_Gln_MG_FD_193534 | JGI IMG/M metagenome (GOLD analysis project Ga0302251, IMG submission 193534) | Enriched activated sludge microbial communities from anaerobic digester in WTTP, New Holstein, Wisconsin, United States - AAG_RA_Gln | ecosystem: Engineered > Bioreactor > Anaerobic >...
CTGCATTTCTATATTGTATCTTTTTCCGGTGCTGTCCTGTGCCTTCACGTCGAGGAAAGAGTGCTTATCCTCAAGATACTCTTTCAGGTTCGAGGGATTGAGAAAAGTGAGCTGGACTATTTTTCTTTCTCCCTCCAGGCCAAGCAGCGCATTGAGAAGCGCTCTCAGTATTCTTTCATTCTTTTCATGTCCGAAGACGTATTTGAAGATGATATCATTTCTCAGGCTGATTTTCACCTGATCTTCCGCTGCTTTTGCTACTCCAATTCCGTCATCGCCGACAGTTTCTTCATTTCTGTCGATCGTCTCCCCGCTCAGCAGGCACCCTTCGCCCTTTTTCTCGCTCTTGAGTATATGTCGTTCCTCTGCCACAGCTCCGTATCTCCTTTCATTCTGAACTGTCTTCAGTATAGGAGATCAATCTTGCCGTGAGATGTCGAAGATGTAAAAAAAGAGGGATCATCTGTTAACTTTTTCGATCTGAACCTCTTTATTATCTTCGTACAGTCTGTGAAGGCGACCTGCATAATGGGCTAGAGTTCCGTTCCACGGAATGAAGATTGCCAGAAAATTGAATTACATCTCAGGAAAGGCTGAAAAATCTGAAATTGGATCGGGTGAGTCTGATCTGCAATGACCTGCCACCAGGATGGCTCATAGACCCCCCAGAGACTGCTCTGTTTAGCGTTTTCGGCAAAATTGGTCTTCTGACCATGATTTTTTGTTCAGACGTCCCTGACGTGCATCCCAGCGCATGCTTCTTTCCCAATACCGGCAAGCGTTTCAGCGATCGGCACTTTTGATTTTGTCCCGCCACTATGGTAAGATCTAACTATGAGGCGGAGAAAAAGATTCATAAAATCAAGAAGAACATATCTGGACTCGACGGCAGAGGAGAGCCTGCCTGCAGGGAGAGCTTCCGGGCAGAAGGCTGAGCTGTTTGATGTGAAAGAAGATATTCCGCTTGTTCCGAAGGAGCTTCACGAGCTTGCTCGTCATATCGACTGCCGCCCAATAGACCGTTATGAGGATTTTGTCACTTTCGACTACCACCTGTGCAGACTGTCGCACGCTAGATCTCTCGTGGATCTGTGCCTGGGAGAGCTGCTGAGAGCTTTCAAAAAGGTACACGGAGAGATTGGATACAGCAAGATCGATGATTTCGCAGATGAGCATCTTTCTTTTTCAGGCCGCCTGGCTCATGAGATGATCCTGAACTATGAGAGACTGCAGGCTCTGCCTCTGACATGCGAAGCCTACGTAAAAGGCAGTATTGTAAAATCAGCATTGAGACTGCTGCTTCGTATAGCGACGAAAGAGAACGAGGCGAACCTGCTTAATGAGATCGAAGGGCTTTCTGTGAGGGAGATTGAGGAGCTTGTAAGACAGAGATTAAAGACTATCAAAGCGTGCGGAAGCCGGACAAAGAAATCAGGAGGCAATAAAGTGGAAGGCGCACCGGCGACTGCGACAACTGTTGAAAATGCGGCCGTCGATGGAGTGAATGGTGAATTCGGGGCTGAAGAGTCAGGAGAAGCCGGGGTGGTTCCGCCTGCGGTGTACAAAGAGAATACAGAATCCATCCTGACGCAGGAAGAGATGCCGTCATCGGAGATACCTTCGGAAGAGGCCGACCGAGATGAAGGAAGCGGCGTGGTGATGAAGTTCGATGTGCCCCGCACTCTAGCTCTTACGTGGGATTTTGCCCTCGAACATTTCAGGGAGAACAGGAGAACAAAAGGTCCGGTATATGCCTTCGTGGAGGAACTGATGGCCGGGTTCATGGATTCGACTGCCGATATCGTCAGCTCCAGGAAACCGGAATCTTCTGGAGCCAACCCTGAACATGAACTGGCAGATCTGGCGATAGCCCGGCAGGCAGTCCAGCAGGCAACACAGCAGGCAGTCCAGCAGGCAACACAGCAGGCAGTCCAGCAGGCAACACAGCAGGCAGTCCAGCAGGCAACACAGCAGGCAAGCCAGCAGGCAGCCCACTCTAAAGCCCGGCCGGCAGCTCAGGCTATGACGTTATTCGACGCCAAAACGGCATCTGAAGACGAGCCGGCCTTCTCAAATGGCAGATAGGTGCCGCTTCTTTATACAAAGACATTCTGTGATGGTTTTTCTTCCGAAAGTGCTCTCGTGGCAAATGGCAGTATTGGCTCCCCACAGACTGCCAAGACAGGCGACGAGTATCCGGATCGGCAGAATTAAGAGCGCCTGACGAGCATAAAGGAAGCATTGTCGCTGAAGCCCTTCACAGTGAGGCTGCCTGAATCCTTCTCGCAGATTCCACGTGATCCTTATGCGCTGTCGCATAAAATCATAAGAGTGGCGCAGATGAGGCAGGCAATCGATTATCACATCGGATGGTTTCTGAGAGCTATCAGGGAAAGGTATCTATACCGCCTTATGGAGTTCTCGAAGATCGAGGACTATGCGAAAGCCAGGATAAATATATCGGCATCGACGACATTCAGATTGATAAAGCTTGTGTCATATTTCAAAAAACATCCTGTTATCGAAACGGCATTTCTCAAAAGAAAGATAACGAGGGAGCAGGCATACCTGATAGCCTCTCTTGAAGACGGCAGATACGAGAGGATCTGGCTCGACTTTGCGATGAACAGGCCGACGATGGAACTGAGAGAGGAAATCAATCGAATGCTGCGGATAAAGGAATTCGATTACTTCGCTCCTCACTACTATGCACTGCTTCCAGGGTTCCGCTACATCACAGATGACAGGTACGATGCGCTTTCAGATGAGATGAAAGATATCCTGAGGACAGGCGCCTGGTATCAGGGGCCGGGATCGCAGTGGCCGCTCGCATCGCACGACGAGCATTTTCTCGACAAGGATTTTGCAGATAAGGTCGAAGAAGAACAGGACACGACCAGACTGTCAAAGTGTGCAGCAGACCCAGGCGAGAGCTCAGACCTTACAGAATCATCCCGACTGTCAAAGTGTGCAGCGGATCTCGAAAAAAGCTCCTGTAACTGCCAGGAAGGGCATCGACACTGTTCTGACAGGTCGATCGAAGAGGCAAGAACGCTCTGCACACTTCCGGACAGGAACCGCCCTGCAGCGACATTACTTCTTGATGTGCTCGAAAGTCTGGCCAGACAGGATGATGGCGATAAATCGGCTTCCGTCGTCTCAGACAGCTATCCCTCGCTTCGCCGGGAGCCGACAATGCCCATCTGTTTCTATATCCCACGCGAACTATACGGGATATGGAACGCTGCAGTCCGCCGGTACACTCTGCTCATCTCCTCCGAAGACGGTGTCGAGTTTCTCCTGAACAACTTTGGAGTGGAACATTTCATTGCAATTCTTATTACAGAATATCTGTTCAACGAGAAGGCTCACGACAAAGCGGCGCACAATAACAAGGTGTTTGAACGGGATGGATATAAGTGCCAGGTGCCTGGGTGCTCGAACCGCCGCAATATCCACTCGCATCATCTCGAATTCCGCTCGCACGGAGGCAGTGATGCACAAACCAACAGGCTGACTCTCTGCAGGGCTCACCATCTCTGGATTCTGCATATTCTGCACGGCCTGAAGATAGAAGGGACGGCGCCGGACAAACTGACCTTCACATTCGGTCCGTGCTCGAGCCCTGAAGGCCATCCGTTCATGATTTACAGCTCCGGCATGAAGGTCCTCGCGCCTGCGCCTTAAAATCGAAAAGATTCTGAGCTCCACAGCAGAATCTGAGCACTGGGGCATGTAGCTGCCGGCTCGCCGGCAATTCTCCGGAATTTCAGGCATTTCCTGAAATTTATAGTATTCTTCTTCGTGGGCGAGGGAATCTGAGTTGCTGTCATTGATACGCACCTGAAATTATGTATCGACTCTGGAAAGGATGAAGAGAAAACGTGGAAATAAGCTGATACACATTCAACATGAGCTTTTGCAGGCCTGTGAGGATAATGCTCCCGAGGGAATAAGATTCTCACTGCCTAAAAGCCTAATTTTCTTTATGGAGAAGGTTTATCTTATCCTTTATAGAACAATATCATTGATTCAAAGAGATCTTCCACTAACTAACTGTTAAATCCCTAATTCCATAAATCAATTATCCAATAATTTTATAAGGAGACGCAGCAATGAACTACTGGCTTGTCTATAATGATGACGAATCCTGGGAGAATACCAATCAATACACAGGCGAGATAAAAGTCGTTGATGGATATAGAGAGGGAATGAGACTTCCACAGAAAGACGATATGTTTATTGGAATAAGTGACAATCACGAATCCGGAGTTCTATCATATGGAGATATAACAGAAAGCTTCAATGACGATGATGATAATAAACTGATAAAGTTAAAAGCACTGAATGGCAACGAAAAGTTACCTTCATACAAGAAAATTGATCGTTATTGGCAAAAACGCTACAAGAGGGAATTTCCCAGAAAAGCTGACACCATATCAATGATCACAGAAGAAGACTTCATGAACATTATGGCACTTATAGATTCACCTTCAGGTTAGCCCGCAGTGACAGAGCAGAAAAGAACTAGCGAATACTCCAAAACTGATATCAAGGAATCTGTTGCTTCAGGTGAAACCCATTTCTTTCGGATCTATGATCTCACGAATGCAAGAAAACAGCCTTATGGAATAGAGCCGGCTCCTCATCAGAAAAAAGCTCTTAAAAAACTTTACGAATGGCATGACTCACAGCCTGCCCCAGAAGCAGGCTGCATACTGACACTTCCAACAGGCGCCGGTAAAACTTATACTGCAATTCGTTTTATCTGCGGGAAAATACTCAATGACGATTACAAAGTAATATGGCTAGCTCACACGCACCATCTTCTGGAACAGGCATTCCATTCTTTTGAGGAAGGTGTCGAACATATCTCAGAGCCACGAAGACAACTGGCGGTCCGCGTGGTTTCTGGAACCAGGGGCCATTACAAGCCTTCAGACATAAAAGCAGATGACGATGTTCTGATTGCAACACTCCAAACCCTCAGTAACGCTTATAAAAACAGACACCCTTCACTTGAGGAATTTATAGCAGGCTCTAAAGGCCGAATCTTTGTCGTATTTGATGAAGCTCATCATTCACCGGCTCCAAGTTATCGGAAGTTCATATCTGCTCTGAGGGAACATTGTCCTGATATGTACCTCCTGGGCTTAACTGCCACACCAACCTATACCGATGACCACGGAAAGAATTGGCTGAAAAAGATATTTCCGCAGGGCATCATCCATCAGGTGTCTCCCAACGAACTCATGGCTGCGAATATTCTGGCCAGGCCAATCTATGAAGAACCTAAGACAAATTATGCTCCTGAACTGGATGAGAGAGAATATCAAAAATGGATAAATACATATCAGGACATCCCCGAAGAAATAATCACTAAACTTGCAGAGAACAAGGAAAGAAATATCTTAATTGCCGAAATATATTGCCAGAACAGAGAAAAATATGGAAAAACGATCATCTTTGCAGATCGATGGTACCAATGTGAGCAGATAAGCGAGTTTCTGAAAAGTCGAAAGATAACCACAGGCACGGTTTATTCTCATATCGATGCAGATCCTGGAAGTGTTGAAGCAAGAAACAGGAGAACAAGAGATGAGAATTCCAAAGTCATAGATGATTTCCGCAAAGATAAAATTGATGTGCTTATAAACGTGAGAATGCTTACCGAAGGCACTGATGTGCCGAAAGTGAAGACAGTATTTCTCACAAGGCAGACCAGAAGCAGGATTCTAATGATGCAGATGGTGGGAAGAGCTCTCAGAGGAACAAAGTTCAATGGAACACCTGAAGCATTCATCGTATCTTTTGTTGACGATTGGAAAAAATACATCAACTGGGCTGAATACGATCAACTTGCCGAAGGTTTAGCTGATGACACAGTAACTGAATATGGAAAGAAAACACCGGTTCATATCATCTCGATCGAACTCATAAAGAGATTATCCCGACAGATGGACAGTGGCTGTGTCATTTCGCCTGTGCCATTCCTTTCAATACTCCCTGCCGGATGGTTCAGAGTAGAGTATACCGTGAAAGTTGACGGCAGCGAGGACTTTGAGCTGAAGAGAGAACTTGTGCTTGTAAATGATATTGAACTTGACTGCTTCGATAAACTCATAGCACATTTACTGACAATCGATCTCGGCAGATTTGAGTACGAAGATCTTAAAAGCGAAGAAGTAACCCGGGAACTGAATGAATGGGTGGAAATGTTCTTCAGAGAGTCCAGTCATCACTGTGGCAGCAATCTTGAAGATGACATATTGAAGATCGCTCGCCACATTTCCCAAAACGGGCGAGCGCCCAGATACTACCCCTTTGAGACGAGAGATATACACGACCTCGATTCCACAGCCATTGAAGTGCTGGATAAAAAACTCAACCGCTATGAAGAAGACGATATGCTGAGGAGCATCTATAATCGCACCGACCGTCTCTGGGTTACACTATATTACAACTACGATATGTTCAAATCGCATTTTGACGCCTGTATGAACAGGATACTGCATGCACGAAGGCATGGTGCAGATCCGGCGACGCATAGACCAAAATTCCATACTCCTGATTATGAAATACTGCAGGGCTCGGAACCAGCTGAAGAAATAAAGAGACAGATTAAAGAACGGGACAGTTATAAATGTCTCTGCTGTGGCAATTCCAACAAAAGAGATCTGCAGATCGATCATATTGTTGCAAAATACTATAGTGGAGGCAACATTCAAGATAACCTCCAGACTCTTTGCTCTGTATGTAACATGATTAAAGGAATAGAAAAAATAAACTTCAGAGATCCGCAGACCGACCTGACTGAACCTCTCCATAATTTTGATATATCCAGGTTTGAACTTCCTGTTATCGGAGAAGCCAAAGAGCCCGAATTCTGGGAGAACTATATAAGACGCGTCATCAATTTCTTCTACAAATGCGGAGCTGTTCAAAAGGTAACAATCGGCAGACGTGGAGACAACTATTATCATTGGAAAGTTGAGCTTCGTGTGGGAAATGACCCGTTGTGGTTCAAACCACACATAGAAACCATGTTTAATGGCATATGCCAGGCAAAACAGAGTTACAAGGTCACGGCACCAGAGTCAATAACCGTGAGTTCACCGGGGTTGGAGGCTATCACAATTGGAACCACAATTGTTTGAAATGCTATTGAGATATTCATAAAAAGAAATACGGATAGAAAAGGAAGAAATCCCTAAATAGTTAAGTTTATAATATCCCATATTCAGCAGTAGAGGAGATCATACAAAAATGGACAATTCCACCACCATTAATGACTCCCACAGTTATGCACTTTTACTTCGATCTAATAAAGAATCGTCATATGCTGATAAAGAAGGAGAAGTCTACCATTACAGCTCAAATGTTCCAAATTATAAAAAAATCATCCCTGGAGTAAACGTCCTGTTTGATCGTAAAACGCCTGAAGGCGTTATTGTCTACGGCCAGGCTGTTATTGGTGAGGTTAGAGAAGAACTGCCTCCGCCGGAAATACCTCCAGAAAAAAGAGCTTCCAGGTATTTTATAGCAAAAGTTATAGATTATGCATCTTTTGAGCTTCAAAGAGGGCTGACTCAGCAGGAGCGTATTATGTTAGAGCACAACGATACATTTAAATATAATGTGCAACATGCAGTGCGGCCAATTACAATGGAACTTTTTAACTCCCTCACCTCTTCCTCAATCCGGCTCGTAAAAACTGTTGAGGAGCTTGTTGACACAATCCGATCATTCGGAAGCGAGCCATTTAACAGACAAAGCGAAGTGCCACTTGGGCAATATTATGTTTACGATACCATTTCAGGATGGATTGCTCCGTGTAAATTTGCAGGGATATATGGAATGACCGTGGATCTTTACAGGCAATTGCTTGAAAAAGGTGGCAGGGCTTCAGTATTTGATGGTAATAAAACTCAGAAAAAAATCCGCAGCTTCTGTGGAACACCTGTATCTGAAGGACCTGCGCTCATAGCGCTTAAAGATTATTTAACACAACGAGAAATAACACTTTCTCAAAAATCTGTTGTATTATATACCGTTGGCCTACACCCGGAAAAACCTGCTCTTGTTAAAAGATTTATCGATGAGATAAATGAATTGGGAAAACAGACAGAAGATAACGAAAAACGATATCAGAAGCTTCTGATGCTTCTTACAGCCGCATTATCTACATATGAAGGTAAATATCTTTCATTTGAATTTTTATCTGATCGTTACGATGAAATAGCACATTCCTGCTTCAGCAAAGAATTCAAACCTTACTATCCTTATGGAACCCTAAGAACTCTGAAAGAAAACTCTGAAGAAGCATTCTGGTTTGTAAAAAATGCGGATGGCAGTCTGATTAATGAAACAGTAGACAGTATCGATTTATTTATCGGAACTCATCTGGAATGGACGGGAAAGCGAGAAGAATGCCTCACAGATAAGCGTCTCGCCACCATCATCATCGAAACTATATTGTCGCTATTTGACGATTCACATAGAGAAATTTTAACTAAACACATCCCATTCTGGAAAAGTAATATAATCATCTCAGAGCCGACACCTCCACCAGAGACAGAAAAGCTGACTCTATCGCCGAATGAAGTTGTACAACGAGTTTGGCAATATTGCAATAATGCTGGTTTTTCCTTCAGTGAAGAAGAAATAGCACATACCTATCTTGCACTTAAAACGAAGCCTTTTATACTTCTTGCCGGACCATCAGGGAGCGGAAAGACTAGACTGGCAACTTATTTTGCTCGAGCTCTTGGTTATAATGAATTCATCATACCCGTTCAGCCAGACTGGACTGATAGATCCGACTTAATTGGCTACAGAGATCTAACTGGCAGCTTTAGAAAACAGCGCATGCTCAATATTCTTATAGACGCCTGCCAAGAAGACAATCGATCAACACCTTACTTTGTAATTCTTGACGAGATGAATCTTGCCAGAGTAGAGCATTATTTTAATGATTTTCTATCATTAATGGAGACCAGAGAGCATGTCGATGGAGAGATTCGTTCCAGACAATTCTTTTCTCCACAAGAGCTGAAATCACTTATCAACGGTGAAGAACTCGGAGGAGTATTCATCCCTGACAATTTTTTCCTCATAGGCACTGTCAATATGGATGAGACAACCCATCCTTTCAGCCGAAAGGTTCTTGACAGAGCTAATACAATTGAAATGCCTATTGGAAGTCTAAGCTATACAAAGCAATTGCCTGTATCTAAATTGATTTCAGATGAAAATAATCTGGTGCATGTTGACTCCATTAGAAGCCAGTTTGCCAGGCTAGAGCCGAAACTATATCATGCAAACTCAGAATTCTTTAAACCTATTATTGAGCTGCTGGACACGATAAACAGAATCCTAAAACCTGCAGGATGTGAAGTAGGATACAGGATTCGTGATGAAATATGTTTGTACTGCTACTATGCCAGAGAACTCTTTGAAATAGCGCCAGCTGACGGAAAAAAACTAATTACTCTTGATAGTGCACTTGACAGACAGTGGTTGCAGAAGATAGTTCCTCGCATACAGGGCAGTTTTTCGACCCTTAAAAAATGTCTGAATGATCTTTTTATCTTTTTTATGGGTTTCCCTGTAGATCCCTATAAAGGTGATGAACCATACTACGCCGAGCTGTTAGTTAAAAACGCTGAGAAAGAACCAATATATCCAAATTCCGCACTAAAACTCGCTCGTATGATCACCTATGGCCGCACAGAGCACTATACTTCATTCTGGATTTGATAATGCAGCGTATACTATTTTTATCAAACAGTTCTATTGAAGTGGAGATAAGTGGACCCTCACCCGATACCTTCAGCTATCCACTTGCACCATCTTATTCAGAAATATCTCTACACAATGTAAAGAACATTGAAGTTCTTGATTGCCAGATTGGCAATAATTGTTTGTTAAATGCAAATAATTCTGGCTTATCATCTCTTGTCGGCAATAATTGCACAGAATATAAAGTAAAAACACCCCCTTTATTTTTTGAAGATTGCGAATATATGTTCATGATAAGCGAAAAAAAAGAGCTAAAAGAAGCAAATAGACTCAACGAACCACTCAGATTCTTCGGGGCACCACTTGAAAGGATGACCTATTCAAAGAACAATGCTACTTTATTTGGAATTCTTAGAATGCATGGAGAAGTTGGAATAGCAGAATGCGAAATTCGGAAGGGCAGAGTAATCCTGATGTCTTTTACTCTAGAGTTCTTCCCTTCCAAAATGGACTATCGAAATGACTATAAGATGCTTTTGCACGAACTGGAAAGCGAAATACATGGACTTACTTACAATATATTTTGCAATACATTCTCTCGTGCAGAACCACTGAAAGTAGAAAAACAATCAATATTGGAATGGCTCTCATTACTTCGCAGCCTGTTTGCTCAATTTGTTTCAGCATACGGCACAGTGGTGAAAATGCCGCACCGGGTAATGCAAACCGAAGAGCGTGTTGTTCAGATATCAAGAGTAAAGCGCATATCATCGGAGACTCGGCGTTGGATACGAAATCACCCTTCACATCTTGAATCAGGGATTCATAGTGGAGTCGAGGCAGATACTATGTCTCTCTTGAACAATATTACTGCTGAAGGTCTCAGCCCAGGAATGCTTCCCGATAAACTCCTTGATATTCGCAGAACTCTATCATTCGACTGCCTGGAAAATCGTTATATAAGATGGGCAATAGAAGAAATACTTAGAAAAGTCGTAGATTTAAGAAAAACATTACTGGACACTGGCAACGATAAAGAAAGTAGCACCTTCTGTTTTCTAAATGAAGTCGAAGATTGGTGTATGAAATCTCTTAGAGAGTATCCTGTAAAAGGGCTTTCAGCTGCTCCACTCGCTGGGAAATTTTCACATGTATTGCAATGGGCAGGTGGCTATCGCGATTTCCATCATATGCACCTGTTGTTAAGTTATTCACTGGCGCTTTCAGGACGGACATTGAAACTCCAGCTGAAAAATCTCCATGAACTTTATGAATATTGGTGCTTCCTGCACATCGTGCAAGTTCTTAGAAAAGCGCTCGTATTGATAAGCCAGGATTTGATTAGCATTGAATCAGATGGCATCGTTGTAAGACTCGCTAAAGGAAGGCGTTCGGAACTCACCTTTGCAGGCGATAATAACAGAGAAATAACACTGCTTTATAATCCGTCATTTTCATGGCCTGATGCTGAATTATTCGGCGGTCAGAAACCAGATATTGTTCTTCAGTTCTGGAAAAGAAAAGGAAAATTACGTCAACACCTGGCTACCTATATATTTGATTCAAAATACCGAATAGAAACAGATAAGAGTTATCTAAAACGTTATTGTTGTCCTGGGCCGCCTGAATCTGCAATCAATCAGATGCACCGCTATAGAGACGCTCTTTTTGAGCACTTTGCAGAGTCCGGTACACCTCAGAGGATTGCATATGGTGCTTATGTAATTTTCCCTTTCCACGATGAAAGGACTTTCAGTGAAAGCAGATTTTTCAGATCGGTTAACACTATCAATATAGGGGCATTTCCTGCTCTACCCGGTCATACTCTCCTTCTCGATGATTTCCTAATGCATCTTCTGAGTAAAAGTGGCCTCTGCCACGATTGTTCAGTAGCTCCTTTAAAACTTGCCACCTGGGAGCGATTTAGGAATGAGAGCCGTCATCTGGTGTTGATCATCAGAGTACCTCCAGCTGATAAGGACATGAAGTGGATATCATCACAGAAGCTCTGTTATATTGATGCAAAACCAGGAAACCTCAGGCCGTCAGGTGCTCGTTTTATTGCCTTCTATGAACCAGAAAAACAGTGTATCCGCTGTTATGCAAGCGTATCTGATGTCACACTCGCACAACGAAGCAGCATCAACACACCTTGGACATCTCGTCGCAATGATGATCACCAGTGCTGGCTCTTTTCTATAGGTACTATAGAGCAAATCCCAAATCCGATTTATCAACATATGGATAGGACACCGTGGCGATATGCTAATCTATATAGCTTGCTGCATGCACGTTCGATGAAAGAGCTTATCCTCACTACTGAGAACGAGCGACTGATTAAAGAGGTTCTTGAATTGAATAAGATAACTCATGATATTAAGACCTCTAGATGGAATATTAAGGATGATGATGCTCAGGCTGTCCCTGAATTCCATTTTATCAATACAAGAGGATTGAACTGTGTAATACGCTCTCAAAATAATGGCTTACCATTATTAACGGAGTATGGTAATGGCAATATACTCTCAGAATCCTCACTTACACTTAATAATATTATAAATGGCAGTTTTATATGATTTGCACATTTTAAGTCGTTATTATATTCAAAAAAAGCTAAAACATTAATGAAAATGAAATCGCTCTGTATTGTCCCGTGTGGCAAGAAAAAAATCTGGGATACTGATCCATCGAGAGGTCCTACTCAAGCACTCCATGTTTATTCTGGACCATTAGTTAAGAAGTGTATTGAATATGCCAGAAAGTTCCATCCACATTCATGGGTTATTCTTTCTGCGAAGTTTGGCTTTTTATTTCCGTCGGATGTCATTCCTGGTGACTATAACGTATCTTTTAATATAAATAGAACAAATCCTATAACAGTTTATAAGCTCAGTTATCAGGCTATCGATAAAAATTTGACCGATTATGACAATATTGTCGTACTTGGTGGTCATAATTATGTAAATATATGCATTCAGGTATTTGGGATACATAAAGTGAAATCACCTCTTTCAAGTTGTAGAGGTATTGGTTTTATGTTGAGTAGAATCAAAAAGGCAATTGATAACAGTCAGCCATTCTATGAATAATCCAACGACAAGAAGTAAAAGGCAGATCACATATCTGAAATTCGAAAAGCCGGCTACAGAGACACTTCAGTCCATTACAGCAATGGCCGGAAACCGCCGGCGATGGATCTGTTGAAACAGATTGACTCGGCGAGACTCATCGAGTCGCTCTGCTCTTTGAGCATCAAATCGAATCTGGTTGTTGGCTCCCCTGGCCGGCAAGTCCATCGGGAATTATTTCTGATCCGCCTGTCGGTGTGCCCGTCCAGACACCCGATGGCTCTGCTTGATAGTTTATAGTAAAGCCATTTTTCAAGACCGTTATCTTTCTCCAACTGCTGCCAGAACCTCAGTTACCCCTTTTTAACGGTCAGGCTTACTCCTCCGATAATCACCATATCGTCCTCGATGACAATCTTTTCATTTTCCACATTTCCCTGGCTCACGTCATCGCCGGAAAGCTTCTCTTTTATCATGTTCTTGATATTGTTCTCTTTTAACGCGATGACGCTGCCTCTCGCAGTGCTTATCAGAACTGTCCCGCCTGGAGTTACCTTCACATGAGAATCGATATCCTTTTCAGCGAATACGGGAAATACCTTCATGGAAGAAGACAGTTTTTCTTCTATGTCGCATCCCCATTTCTTTTTCCCTTCGCGATCGAACACGTTGAGGCTGAAGGTGCCGGAACTGTTTTTGCCTGTAACATAGATATTGCCTTCATTGTCAAAAGCAGGCCTGCCATTGAAACTCCCGTCGATTCTGTAATTCCACTTGACATTGCCTTCCTGATCAACAGCGCACAGATTTCCATTTCCACTGGCAACGTAAATACTGTTATCAGGCCCGCCGACAGCTAGAAATGCAGACGAGTCCATTCCCTTCAGATTCAATTCCCAGTTTTTATCAGGCTTTTTTTCTTTCAACAGCTTCGTAAAAGAAGGATGTTTGGTATGAGAGGAAAGGTAAAGACCAGGTTCATTACTTTTTCTGTGGACGAGCGAATATATTCTGTTGTCTTTTACGGCGAAATCCCTGATGGATTTCTGCCCAAAGAGAAAACTGAGCTCCCAGTTCAGCTTCCCTCTGGGATTAACAGATTTCAGAGAGTCACAGTTTCCGCTGAAAAGATATATGGAGCCATCGTTGTCTACGACCAGTGGATGTCTGTTAGACATGGTGTTCGTAGGGAACATCCATTTTTCGCCGCCTTCAGGGTCAAAGGCATAGAGATTTCCCGTGGCAAATACATATGCAGTTCCATCTTTTGCCAGAGCAGGAGAAGAAGTGCAGATTCCCTTGTTCCCGGAAACCATCTTTTTTTCCCCTTCTCTGTCCAGCGCATAAAGCTCACCGTTCATTCCGCTCACATATACTGTCTTTCCATCGGGACCTATCTCCGGACTGGAGGGTGAAAGAGTCTGAAAAGTCTGCTTCCACTTCATATTACCACTGGAATCAATGGAATATACATGACTGTTAATGCTGTCATCGGTGCTGACAACATATATGTTGCCGTCGTTATCAACTGTTGGCGCAGGCACCAGACTCTTATCGGTCTTGAAGCTCCACAGAAGATTGGATCCTGTTTTTTCCCCGGTGAGCAGCTCTCTCATTTTTTTCATCTGGTTCTCATCGAGCTTCCCGCTGTCCGGTCCGGAGCTTTTAAAGGTATCATCTGTTTTAATCCTGGACTCACAGGAAACGTCAGGTTTCCCGGGAGCTGCGACAGAATACATCTCAGATCCTGCGGCTGTAAATCCTTTAATGCTGTCAATACCCATAACTGTCACTCCTATTCCTATACTTAAAGATTCAGGAAGACTAATATCTCCTTAATCAAGCATCATCTATATTGCTCACACGGCATAATCCATATTTGACTGTAACGTCGGGATTCCAGTCATGGCAGCGTTCCTCAGGTAAATAAAACATCAGCACCACTGCCATTCTCATTATACAATAGAATCTCATTGGATTGTATGAAGAAATTGTTAAGATTTAGCCAAGTCAATGATGATTTATGTTCCTGGAATGGGCGGAATTAAAGGGCTCAGATTTCGGCATATCGGCGTGCTGTCGGCTGATGCTCACCCGGATATATCTGCAGACCATACCAGACACCAATGAATATATGCTTATATGGCTGTTATTCAGGTGGTTTGAAGTGAAGGGTTTATGCAATGAAAGGGTTGAGAACCGTTACCTGGCCGAATGTCTGCCCGTGGTTGAGATCTTCGGTCCAGAGCGTGCTGCACCCCAGTTGTTCTGCGCTGCATAGAATCATGGCGTCCCAGAAAGAGATATGGTAGCACTGGCGGGCCTTGATAGCAGCGATAATATCTTCAGCATCGGGAAGATGGACGGTCCATTTTGAAAGGTCGCCTATAATTCTTATTGCGGCTTCATCAGTGATTGGTATGCTGACTTTCTGCGTAGCGATGACATAAAATTCCTGGAGGACCTGTACGCTCAGACATCCGCAGGCGGAATTCCAGAGGTCTGTGACCAGTTTTCTGGCTATGGAATGTTTTCCACCTGCCGAAATATCGTGCGCATAGACCAGTATGCTGGTATCGATAAATTGTCTCTCATTCCGATCGCTCATGGAGTTCCTCCCGTTTCAGCGCGATAGTCCCTCCTGTTCCTAAATTGAAATGCTCCATCAGAGTGAGATGACTTTTTTTCGCCTTATCATAGATGTCTTCCCTGAGTGCAAGCTCCTCGAGCATCCCTGTCAGCAGGCCTGAAAGCGAAGTTCCCTTCTCCACGGCAATGTGCTTTGCATGACGGAGCAGTTTTTTCGGGATCGAAAGGGTTATGTTCTGGCGCTCCATGGACATCACCTCCACGTAAATAAGTGTATCACATATTTACGTGTCAATCAAGGGTACCGCGATGGAATGAATTCTTCCCCTGTGCACAATGTGAGAAAACAGAATTCTGGGATTGGCATTGTCTTTAAGCCCAAAGCCCATGAATTAGTATAGAACTATTTTCAAGGAATAATACAAGACTCGGAGGGTAAAATTGGGGAGATGAGGAGGGATTCATAGTATTCCTCTATCCTGTTTTGCTCTCCCTCTCTCATCCATCCCCACCTCTCCTCACTTACACTATAATTCTTTAATTCAGTGCCATTGCTTCTAAAGTGCATATGAATCAGCGAAAAATTTTCTTAACCGATCACGAATGAAGACCTATTCAGCTTTTCTTCTTGTCGACCTTGACATTATACGGCGGTCTAGGGGAAAGACTTCTGTAAGTCGCTGCCGGTGAGAAATCACAGACTCCTGTGATTGTATCTCCTTCAACATTACCTTCGAAATGGAGTATAACACTCCCCTTAACACGACTTGAGATAAGAGTGTAGTCAAAAGAAAGCTTCTTCCCTTCGAGCTTTCCGTTTGTCATCTTGTATTTTTTGGGGCCATTCACCGTTGGAAGTTCCACATCGCCATTGAGCGGTGAAGAAGAAGTGAAAATAAAAGTGATATTGGAAGGTGTATTCATTGGATTGTCTTTAAGCTGCCTTGATCCAGCCCATGTCCCTTTAATATCGACATTTGCAGGCGCGTTTTCCGCAGAAACTGCCGTGCATTGTATTACGAAGATCGTAAGCAGCAGGGCCAATAATATTGATGTCAAGGTTCTTTTCATTATATTATTTCCTTTCTAAAGCATCATTCTATTTAACTGCCAAATCAACAAGAAGTTTTTAGCTATAGGCATCACTCCTTTCTTCGGCAGTTTCATCGGTTCCTGCAGAGCTTTCTGCTCTAGAAGTATGGGATAATTAAGTTGATTCGGGGTTCGACGCTGCTATTCCTGGGTGAAACAAGTGTCCATTGACAAGAAGAGGGAGACGGTGTTACAGGTTCGCCCTTCTGCTTCCTTCAAACCTCACCGTTGCCAGTGACGCTCTTGCTTGCAGGTTGCCTTCCATCTGACCAGGTGGCAAGGATTTATTTACATTTCCCGGTTCAGTCTTGGAGGGCGACAATGTAACGGTGCTCTGTAATACTGGAGGCATTGTAAATAACGGATCAAAAAACCACTAACTATGAAATTAATTCACTAACCGATCACCAATGCTGGAGGACCTTTATGCTGAGGCATCCACTGGCGGAATTCCAGAGGTCAGTGACCAGTTTTCCGGCTATGGAATGTTTTCCACCTGCCGAAATATCGTCAGCCAGCGTTCTCCATGTGGGTAAGGCCTGAGAGGCTGTTCACAATCATCGAGGTAATGATAGCCGGCGGCTTTTTTATGGGACTTGCACATACATCGAAGAGTTCCGGTGAAAAAGCCCTCATAAAGCAAGCAGTATAGAACATTGGATGAACAACTGCCTTTGATCATTCATAAGATTGTGCATTATCCTGGCCTGGACAGTCCGGATGCTGTTTTTTTTCTGTGTATATTATCCAGCATCCTTAACAAGACTCTAGCGGGCCCTATTGGCGTGCGGCGTCCCTGCTCCCACAGAGCGACAGTGCTGGAAGTAACTCCTATCAGTAAAGCGAGTTTAGTCTGAGAAAGGTCAAGATCTTCCCGTATATTTTTTATCTCCTCGGAAGAAATCGGCTTTGGCGAAGGGTAATCTATTATTTCGGAATCCTTGGACTTAATCAAAGTATCAATCATCACCGAAACTTCTTTAGTAAAGTAAGTTTCTCCACACTCTTTGCATACTTCTGCTGGGATGTCGCGAAAAACAATTCGTTTGCCTCGGGCAGCCAATATATACTCTGATAAATTCGTACGTCTGGCAGTGCCTCCACAATAACACTTCATAGAAAGGTTCACCTCCTTCGCCTTGTACTGTCATCCGGCCAATATCCAGAAATAAATATAACAACATCAGTTATGGCCAACTCAATGCAGAGTTCGTCCAAAATCCCGTCTCTATCTATGGAGCCTGTGATAATGTGTTTGTCAGGCTTTCCTCTTTTTACTTCTATGTCTGAAATCCGACCGCACATTATAGCGTCTTCGGCCTGCCTGAAAGTAAAATCTCTTTCTATACAAACGCGCATTATAAATTGCACTGTCAGAGCTTCTGGAATTATCTGTCAATGCTCATCTGGCAATTTAGAATGCTGCAGTTTGTTATGCTGGTGAGTATAACAATAATTACATGTTCTTTTACAACGGGGACATTCTCCTGCAATATAATCCCGCTATGACGGAGGTGGCAGATGAGAGAATCTTGTCTTGCCAGTGAAGCGATGATATAATTAAGGAGGTGGCTCCGTGGCAAAGGGAAAGCGATCCAGAGGTGATGACGGGTGGAAGATAGTCCTGGGACATTACCTCGATGAGTTCCTTGACTTTTTCTTCCCGCATATCAGCGATGAGGTTGAGCGGGGACATTATGATTTCTGCGACAAAGAGCTTCAGAGTCTTTCGAGGCGGGCGCGTACCGGGAAGAGGATTGCAGACAGCCTTGTAAAGGTGTATCTTCGGGATGGCGGAGAGAAATGGCTTCTCATCCATATCGAAGTTCAGGGGAAGGCTGAGAAGAGATTTGAAGAGCGTCTCTTCATCTACAGCTACAGAATCTTTGACCGTTACAGGAGAGATGTGGTAACGCTTGCCGTGCTGGCTGATGATAAGAAGGATTACAGGCCTTCGAGCTTCGAGATGGGCCGGTGGGGCTGCCGTCACTGCTTCGAGTTTCCGTCTGTGAAGCTCTATGATTACAGGGAAAGGATAGATGAACTTGAGAAGAGCAGCAATCCTTTTGCTGTGGTTGTGCTGGCTCACCTCCGGCATAGCGAGACGAAGCGCAAAAAGAGAGAGCGGCTTTTCTGGAAGCTTTCACTGGCGAAGGATCTTGAAAGCAAAGGCTTCGGGCAGAATATGAGAGGGGATCTCAATCTGTTCATCGACTGGCTTCTTGCCCTGCCTGAAGAGCTGGAGAAAGAGTACATTGAAGAGATGAAGAAGTTCGAGGAGGGGAA